>JGI20166J26741_11690252_pt1 | contig 10926 bp, 6 predicted proteins | sample TergutCu122P5_FD_26741 | JGI IMG/M metagenome (IMG submission 26741) | reverse complement strand
CATACTCCAAAGCAAAGTTGAAAAGCAATGGCGACAGAGCATCTCCCTGTTTCAAACCATTCCTAATAGGAAACATGTCAGACAAATTCTTGCCTACCCGTACTCTACTATGCGTTTCAGTCAGACACATTTTTATTAACCTTACCAGTTTCGGATATAGTGATGTCGCTATTTTTACCCGTAGTTCGCAAACCTGTCTTCAGTAATGCAGCAAAATGCTATTACTATATAATTCCACACCCTAAACTAAGCCTAAACTACAGCGTTACACAAACTGACTGTCTGCAGTAATATGCGTTACACATTCACATTGTGCGCGAAGAGCTAAACCACAAGACGTATGCTTCGTATCTATGATCTATGCTTCGTATCATAATAATCACGGATTGAACAAAGTCGGTTCTCGCGGTAGCGTCATCCCTTTGACGGCATGTATGAATCCTGTGTTAGTATCCGTGGTTTCAAGTAAGATTTGCTTGAAGAGTTTTTACCTGAGGCACGCCAGGAATTCGGTTAGCAATTCTGCTATTCGGAACGCGAATCGTGAAGGATATTTCATTTGTGGTTTTGTGATGGACGATCGCATTGTGAGATGTGAAGCAAGGGCTCGATTTTTAACGGACTGCAAGGAGGAAAACTTTACAATGTGCACGTTTATCATAACAAACGGCAGGGAGTCCCTAGACAAGCGAGTATGAGCTTCTGAATGAGTACTCTGCTATTTGGGATTGTTAATGTTCAGATAGATGGCCGGATGGACATTTGCCAAGACCAGCAAATACAATAGTGACTTCTAGCTCAACTCTGTCATAGGTACAGTGCGTATGGTTGGGTTGCCGGCTAGTGGATGTTGATTGTGATGGAATCGGGTGCTGTTAAGGTTAGGGAAGGATTTGATACACAAGCAGGTATTTCTATAAAGAAGGCGGATCGCTCTGTGTCTAAAGTAAATCCGAAGTATTACAAGCAAGCATATAGAACTGAATGGGAATCTATGCCCGATTTTAAGGGTATGTAACAAGATTACGACTGTTAGGAATTATTGTTGTATTTTTCGTTATGTGATTTATGAGGTGATCGTTTTATAGTAGTACGTCATTTATGTGAAGTTTGTGTGCATTAATATTCCGGAAGTAGTTGTAGTGGATGCACGAATTTATGCTTCGAATTACGAGATTGATTTTTTTTCTATATATAAAAATTTGATCGGTAATTAACCCATCATGGCAGCATAATAATTCACTATGCCTGACAAGACCAGAAGACTAAACGCAGTAGTGATTAAGTAGATAGATCCCATAGATTCTAATAAGTAGGATGTGTGAGAAAGGAAACAGGCAACTATGCTATGGGAGAAGAGAAATCCCCATTAAAAATAAATGCTAATATAATAAAAAATCCTAAGATTATAGCAAACTCAGTTCTTAACAGTAGAAAGAGTGAGCAGTGACAATACTAACTTAGTGGCAGAATACACAACAAAGCACTTAACTAAAGCTATCTCTTAAAAACTTCCCACATATAAATAGTATGCCTATGAGTGCCATTAAATTAAAAATGTGATAGAATAAAAAAATAGTATTATTCAAAGTTGCCCAGCTTATATTAGCACTCCATGTAATCAGTTTCTTGCAATGGGAGGTCTCCCAGATCGGCTTACATATTTGTGTGTAAAAGGTGGCAAAATGTCATAATGAGAAATGAAACCAACAAATGTATATACAAATATGTAAATTTATTGTATTATAAGTGTAGCCTCGTACATTTTTCAACCACCCATTGTGGCCATCTTCAGGGAGGTGCTGTTTGAATGATAAATTACATAGATTGTCAAAACAATTTTCAAATATAAAATTCCCACCAGGCAAAAATCACACATGCCCATAAGAACATTAAGGGGAAAGTACATAGAACCAATGCCACAATTTGGTGTAATATGTAAAATTTTATATTTATAAATTGTTTTGATGTTATATATAATATATCCTTCAAGGAACACCTCCCTGAAGATGGCCATGATGGGTGGCTGAAACATGTAGGAGGCTACACTGTTTATAATACAGTAAATTTACAAATTTGTATATGAACTTGGTTTTGTTTCTCATAATGAATCATCAGTGCATGGTCATGAATCATATAAAAATGGGTCCATGTCTACATACTAGTTTAAATATTAACTGAATTTTCCAAAATATATCAGACATTTATGTCTATGAGAGTACATTGTTTCAACTCACCATCTTAATGGATGAACAGTTTGGATTTAGAATAACTTTCTTAATGTAAAAATCCCTGTTTAGTCTTACAGACAGGAACTTTGGCAATGTAATAAAAGGTGAAACTGCCTGTAGAAGGAAACAGTTTGCTTTTGAAACATAGTGTCTTCTGTTGACATGACAGTGGAAGAAGTTCTTGTAAGTGCTTCTGATATTACTCATACACAGCCATTGCCAAAAACCTGTCATGTTACAAACTTGTGGTCTTGCAAAAGCATTTGATGGTGTAGATTGTGACATGACCACTAAACTAAACATAAGGAATTAAAAGTATGGCTGGACAGTGATTTAAATAACAGGTACTCCCTGATTTATAAACAGGATACCTTCTGAACACCTGGTTGTAAGTCAAAAATACAAAATGAGGTGGAATATACACCCTCCAGTAGGTCCAGGAGGATTTAAAGAAGTAGCCTTTCTATGCAAAATAATAAGATTATAATTTCTTCAATGAAATATAAAAAAGGTTAATCAGATAATTGTTACATAGACATCACAGGAAAAATATTATACGTTTGTGAATGGGCAAAATAGCGGTACCCAGAAATATACTACATAGTAACGCAAAAATGATTGTCACTTGCATTGAAAAACTTTTCAGTACCTTATGATGAAATGAAACTTGTCACTTCCAATGATGATCACTTTTAATTAGAAAAGGAAAGTGAGTTGGGGAAAGACATCTGGAGAATATCATAATCTTCATCCTCAGTTTCAGCTGATTTGATAGTGAAAGACACTGGGGCTGCAAGCTGCATTGGAGAAGCAGGATTTTGGTAGTTTTTTTACATGTTTAAATTAGACTGCACAGTGTCCTTTTTTTCCCATTTTACATTTCTTGTAATATAAAAGAGTCTTCTGGATCATCCTCTCCACTTTAGAAAACCTTGTCACATTTGTTTCCATACTTCCAATCATCTGCAGGCCTTCACATTTTCATTTAGAAGATGTATGGATTATGTGTTTACTGTTTTACTGAATGTCACAACACAATAAAAAAGTCAGTACATGAACAAATAAAACAATTTGAACTAGCACTGAATACACCCTATTGCAATGACGACCGAAAGGAATTGGAACAGAATAAGCTGAATAAGCCCAGATTTTGATATTATTGATGCCTTCATCATGGTTGCATTAATCATGCTCCCATGAGACATTTTCTCAATAATAAGTGTTGGAATAATCAACATTTTGTGTAGTTTGAATTGAAACTTTCTTATGGAAATTTTGATTGTAATTGGGGGAGTGGCTGTGTACCTTTATGAGAAGGCAACAATATAAATTAAATCACCAGATTCAGATTATGGAATATACTGAAACTGTGGCATAATAAAACATGGAGTTCCTCAGTGTTCACTAACTACTTGGATCAGTGATGCCATAGCTGAGAAAATGGATGGGAGAGGGGCAGAGAGAGTAAGAACAGGAAAACCAGCAAATAGAGCAGTAAGGCTAAGCTTTGTTATTTGTAAACTACTGTCAAGGGTAAATATAACTGGAATATGATGTGGGGACTCTATTGACTGCTCACACTGTAAGAAAAATTACAGTCCTTAAGAACTAATGCATTCACAAAATGAAAATTATAATTGTGTCTTATTTGCACGCAAATTTTGTTGCATCCTTTGCATTAGGTAGGTTTATGTTGCATGACCATTAGCTTGGCATGGCTCACGTGTTCACGTTATCCCGTTAATTTAAATACAGAGAATTACCTATGTAGGCATAACATTTTTCTTTGAGGTCACAGGTATTTTTATCAACGTGGAATTATGAGGTACACTTATTAGAGTGTTGATAATGAAAAATGTGTAGGAATTTAGTCAGCATATGGAGCATGTTTGGAGGATTTGTTAGGTGTCATGTTTAAAGTGCGTGTGCACATACGTATTCTGCTTTCAGGCTGGTTGAAGGGAGTGCCAGGCCAACCAACTAGAGCATATTGTTCGTTTTGTGAGAAGAGTCTTCATGCCCATAGACTGAGTCTTCTGAAGCATACTTGCACTCTTAAACACACAAAAGCTGCACAGAAGAATTTTGCCCAAAAGGTAGTTGCTCTCTTTTTTTTTTTTTTTTTTTATTTTCAGATAAGTGGAAAGGTGTGTTGGCTTTCACCATAGTGGAAGCAGTGTGAGTGTTGTTTGAAGAATAATGAGTTTACCCTTCAAGGTTACAATCATACACTGGATACTCCTTTCTAATATTCCTGTAGTGCTTATGTCACTGAATAGTGGCTGCCAAAATATGGCTTTTTAATTCAAGACACACAGAAACTTTTGAAACTGACTTAGCTTTGTCAGTATAGAGACTAGGATATGTATGAGTTGGATAACCAGAGAATCAGGAGTTTGATTCAAGGCAGGTGCATAGATTCTTCTCTTTTCCGAAGTGTCCAGGCCAGTTCTGGTGGCCCACCCAGCCTCCTAATTAAAGGTGCAAGTTTTCAGGTTTTCATGGCAGTGTAAATAAGTATTCTTGTCTTCTGGGATATGATGCTGCATCCCAGGGTAATCAGTTCCTGATATTTGAAAGGCACTGTTTCTTCAAAACATCAGCAACCAATTACCCACTGACATGGCTCATATCCCAGAAGAAAAGATTTCTCAGAATTACGTGTCTGTGAATATAGTGTGTAGTCAGTTTTTCAGTGCGTATTTGGTGTAACAGACGGCTGGTTTACGTTGGGACAAATACAACATTTTGTGCTGTTGGTTGAGTACTGTATTTCCCAGCCCATAAGACGCACTTTTTCCCCCGAAAATGTGACCTAAATTTGACCTGCGTCTTATGCACCGAGGGTTAGTATTATTTCCAAACTTATAAATACCCATACATATATTATACAACATCTTTATCGTGAGATAGCGAAAACAACCATGAAGATGATTTTAGTGGCAGTGACAACAATTTTCTGGGTTTCTATGGTGAATAGATTATATTATAGTTGCTAATTTTGGTATGTAACAATCTTGTTTTCTTCCTATAAATTACTGAAATTAAAATACATTCAACATTATTTTTTTTCTAAAATTTCTAACAAAAAAATCACTGTGCATCTTATGGGCCGGGAAATATGGTACTTTACAAGAGTTTTTAACCTTCCCCTTATAGAGTGATAAAGAAGAAGTGAAAACAAGTATGGAAGGACTGGGAACTTCTGAAGAAACAATGAGTCATCCTCGTGTTACAAAAGTTGAAATTGTTGAAGATGTTGTAGTAACAAATTCTAAGGCTGCTGATGATGATGATGCAGCCAGAGAGAATGAGAGTGAATTTTCTCACACTGCTGAGGAATCTGGCGATGCCCCGATCAGTCCTAAGAAAAGAATGGTAATGTATAAATTTTATTTCTTACTTCAACAACAGGCAGTTGGTCACCCAGGTGGACATTTATTGTGGGCTCCAGTGATTGTTGGTATCAAGTTTTACTTTTGCTGAAGTGCACAGTGTGGACTTTTCACCTCTACTTGACTTAGACTTGGAGATTAAAGTCTCCTGGGATGTGATGCCGTGTCATTGAGAGCTCCTAGTTCAGCAACACAGCAGCATATCCCAGAATACGTCAATCTTTAGTAGCACCTCTCTGAGAACCTCAAATCTCCCATTGACTGAGACTTAATACAGTCTTAAATGTTCATTCATTTGAGTGGTGAGCCATTTTTGGTCAAAGAGTGTCCTTTATGAGCAACAGTTGCAGAGTGATATAAAATAAAATGTTTACTCAAGGCTGACAAGCACATATTTTTATGTAGGTTTCTCTTGGTCCAAAATAAGGTGTGTGCTTGTGTCTTGTCTGCTTGTGTACATAATGTACTCATGGAACAGAGTCCTTGAGCAGCAGCTAATAGCAATTCAACCAATTGAGAAATTCTCTGTCATTCATGGAATCAAAAAGTTTGGTACCATATTCATAAGAGCTGTCACTGAACCTTCTTGTGAGCCAGCCAGATCAATCCATTCAATGATTTGATGGTATGATGTGTAGAGTGTAATTGTGACAGTGTGGTTGACACCCTTTTCCTACAGAATCTTTAGAGCTTTAACCTCCTCCTCCTCCTCCTCCTCCACCTCCTCCTCCTGTCATCACTACAACCCTTGGTGGGCTTTGGCCTGCTTTACAATTTCATTCCACAATCTTCTATCTTTACACTTCTCTCTCCAGTTTCTCACTTTCATCTTCTTTAAATCCTCTTCTACTTGGTCAAGCCATCTCAGTCTTAGTCTTCCTACTGGTCTTGATGAACATGATTCCCATTCAGTTAATTTTTTAACAGTTCTTGTTGTGTCCATTCTGATTACATGTGCTGCCCAACGTAATCTTTGTGATTTTATAAATCTTACTATATATTTTTTTCTTAATTAGAAAAAAAAAATCTTGTTAAATGTAATTGTTATTGGATGATAGGGGGAAACATTGTGCTTAGGTGTAGGGATGGGCATTTAAAATGAAAATAACTCCAGCCGTTAGCAGCTACATTGGAGTTTAAAGGCCGGACAGTAAAGGTTGTTGTGCAGATATGTCAGATTTTTGTGTACTGGATGGTTCTGCTGTTTGTAGAAAATATATTAAGTATCACATTCCAGTGTTTGTTTATGGAAGCTTCCCCTCCCACTATGAAATTGTGAAACCAAAATAAGCAAAGTATAAAATTGAAGTTTGTCAAGAATGAATTGAGCACCAATTATGTGTGGAAGGTGATAATGACAATGAGTTTGAGGGTAGCATGAGTGAAGCAAAACCAGTGGTTTGAACATTACAGACAGGGATGTAAAAATTGAACACCAATTATGTGTGGAAGGTGATAATGACAGTGAGTTTGAGGGTAGCATGAGTGAAGCAAAACCAGTGGTTTGAACATTACAGGCAGGGATGTAAAAATTGAACACCAATTATGTGTGGAAGGTGATAATGACACTGAGTTTGAGAGTAGCATGATTGAAGCAAAACCAGTGGTTTGAACATTACAGGCAGGGATGTAAAAACCAATGACCATCAGATGACAGAGGGTTATACCAGTAACAATGGCACTCAGTCGGTGTTTCATGTTTTCAGCAGTAGTGATATGTCGAATGAACTTACGCCACATGAACCAAAGGAGTTGGAGAGGCCCAAGCAGTGGTGGTTGAAGATTTGGTGACCTATATTCATGTTGAAACAAATTACTGATGCATAGGCTACTAGCACATCTAAACTCATGACACCTCATCAGCAGTTCAAGGGATCTGCTCATGTTTGATGGAGAGTTAGCACTATTGTTTCATGTTCAGGGTGATGTAGTGTTGCAGTGTTTTGTGCAAGTTACATTACCATAATTCTGTTGTTTATAAAATAGTCTTGTAATTGTGAAATTGAAACCTCATTGCATTTCTTTTAATATTAGTAAATGTGTGTCATGTAAAATTTATACCAAGCTGCAATGGCTAACATTTTCAGTAATCCAAGGGCACAAGATATATGTTGACAGTTTGACTTCCTTAAACTACACTGAAGGTGGCAATTGAACGGACATGGCAACCCTGTCATACTGTTTTTGCCTACACTGATATTTATTGGTGTAAAGTATGGATATCTTTAAAGAAACCAGAATAATTGACATTATTTCAATTTGTTATAAATTTCAGTAAAATCAAGAATGTTGCAGACCAGGTATGTGATTTTGGATTCATAGGATTCGAATCCAGCCCTTGGCTTTATGTCTGCTATTTTGCAAATCCATCTTTTATCACAGTTCTATCTTGTCACGGAGTTACACCGTAATGTTGTTAAAGATAAGTTTAAGTAAATATATACCTACAGGCCCAGTTTCAACACAACTCTGAAAATTGAATGTAACTTCAAACCAGTTTTATGTTTTTGTGTCTGATAATATGACTTAGTAGCATGATCTTGGTAACCTTTTGACCTTGCAGATAAAGTAACTTATATTTTGTTGTTTCTTATCCCAGTTCTTATGAGGATAACTTTCACATGTGCTAAACCGAAGTCGTGTGTGAACAGTATAGCAGGAAATGGGTAATGCCACTCAGCGTGTATGTGTGATCCGTAACCATTTAACAAGTGTAAATTGTGACATTAAGGCAAGTGTTATCTTCATCTAAGAAATTGCACAACGAGTCTGTGGTTAAAGTCAAACTGCATGTAGGATACTATGATAAATTTATTTCTTTTAAAATTCATTTTCCTGTTTAAGACTGTTTTGTGCGTAATGGCCCGCTTACTTATGTCCAACAAATCTTCACTGTCTGTGACACATTCACACTTTTTCTAAGCTTGCTGCTTTCTGTATTGTAATGCCAAACAGTCTGGTAGATATGTATTGACATTTCAGAGGACCCTGCTGTCTGTATCAAAAAGGTAGACAACTGTGCCATGTGTGGGAGGGCTGTTACAGATAGAAAGAGGGCAGTGCAAATTCTTTGTGAAATTTTTGTTTTACTGATTGCAGACACAACCTAAATGCTGTGCGTAAATGAATAGAAGATTTTTTTTCGTAATTCATCATCTGAAATGTGGAAGGAGGGGGGTCACTTTATAATAGCACATGAAGTTCAACATATTCTGTGAATGGGGCAAGTGTTTTTGTATCTGCTATGGTTAGGTGAATCAAGAAAATTTCATAGCTGCTACCTGAATTGTGCGTGTTATTTTGACTTTTTATTCAAATACTGCTATGTTGACAGCTCGTTGCAAGCCAGATTATTGAAATGAAAAGTTGTTAAAAATGTTCTGTAACCGTCATGATGATAATGTTGAAACAAACAGTGCAGTGTCATCTGCAATATCAAAATCAATGCTTAGAAGTTCTGTTGCTAATTTTAAATTGTAAATATGCAGAAGAAACCAGTAACTGCACTGCAGTATGGAAATTCATTGTCATGGATCAGAATGTACAGTGCTGGAGAAAACAAAAAGAACTATTATTAAATGGAGAAAATTGAATAGCCCTTCCTGGGCCCAAGCAGAGGATTTTCAATGCCACTGATAAAAAGTTAGAGAATTTGTGCTAGAAAAAAAAAATATGTACCCTTTCTATTACCAGAGCCAATGTGAATAGAGGCAATGGAAGATGCTACATTTCTGAAGATTCTGTAGGAAGATTTCGTAGTCCATATTGGTTAGGCACTAAGGTCTGTGCATCACAAAGGACATTAGCACACAAGATTCTTACAGACTACTTTGAAAAATGAGTAGCATACCCGCATCATATAATTACTGGTCACTGAAAATGTGGTTACCTCTTGGGATGAATGGATAACGCAGATGAAATCCCAGTCTTTGTTATTATGCTGACTAGTACTACATTTGATGCAAAAGCATAAAAATCAGTACTTATCAAAACAACAAGACATAAATTAGTGAGGATAACTTTGATGCTTTCAATTTTGAGTGATGGGAGGGAACTGACAGTATTTGTTATTCTGAAAAGAAAGAATCTTCTGAAAGAAAAACTGCCTAGGGGAATTACATTTAAATGCAATTAGAAAGGGTGGATTACGGAAGAACTCATGATCAAATGACTGAGAGAAGCCTGGGATAAAAAACCGGGTGCTTGTGTAGAAAAAAGAAGAATGCTGGTTTTAGGTGCTTGTAAGGGTTACTTGACAGAGAAAGTGAAAACTTTTAACTCCTAATCTAAACACAGTTGTAGTTATCATATCAGGAGACGTGACCAACGCCTACCAGTTCTTAATGTGTTAGTAACAAAGCACTCAGAGACTGACTACATTGCGTGTGTGGGTAATGGCTGCTATCTAGGAGCTGCACATTAACAGCAGCAGGGAACATAAGAAGACCATCTGTAGCACTGCTTGGGTAGTGTGTGAACAGTTTTCATTTGGCCTTTGAAATGCCATGTTTCTGCTGCAGCTGGAGCACTGTTCAAGATAGGACAGTGTTGTCCATTTGTTTGTTAAAATTTAATACTGCTTGGAATAGGACACCAGAATCTATCATCAAGGGGTTAATAAAGGGTTGTGTGTCTGATGGTGTGAATGGAACAAAAGATGGGTTTATGTAGGAGGAAGAGCATGAAGAAAACTTTACTTCTAGCAATAAAATTGTTTGCATTGACTTGTTAATTCAGTGATATTTGTAAATTTTACTTCAATAATACTCAGAACATATTAATGCTGATGATATATAATTCAAGACACTTAAGCGTGCAAACACTAAGTTTCATAACCACCTTGTTAATGTGAAGACAGGTATTTTCCTGAAAACTGAATGTTGTGAAGAGCCAGTCTTATATGTAGGTACAGTAAATACAGTATGTCAGTCCAGTGAAAGTAGCATTAGGTTAGATGTGATTTTGACCACGCATTGTCGTTAATATGTGGAAATGTGGGATACCTGACCCCACAGACAGAAACCACCAAGCTCTACACTACAAAAAACATACCAAGAACACCCACACACGGCCCCCAGGACACTCGACACACCTTATAACAAACCTAGATAACACACGACACTTAATACTGAGAACACAAATTCCACCTAACTTACAAATTACTTTTTACATTTTACAGCACGAAATACCACAGGCAGCCACCACTGTATAATACTCTTGAGCTCCTGATGATGGGTATAGTGGTGCCCGAAACATGTTGAGCAAGCAATAAGATCTGCAATAAAAACCTCTGTTGCATC
>JGI20166J26741_11690141_pt1 | contig 10928 bp, 6 predicted proteins | sample TergutCu122P5_FD_26741 | JGI IMG/M metagenome (IMG submission 26741) | reverse complement strand
TCCTCGTAATTTTATTCATTGAAATACGAACATTGAATTTTAGATCTAAAACGTAATCTATAAGTTGACTGTAAAAATGGCGCGAAGTTTAAATGATGTTTTGCTATTTCAAAATAATTGCCTATTTTTGCTACCGTTTTTAATACAAAAAATAATTAAGTAGAAATAAAATAGAAAATGAAAAAAAAATCTAACGAAAGACAGAAGTACGCCGGCTTGTTACTTTTTGCGCTACTTCTATTAACCCTTATTACGACTTCATGCTCAACAAAGAAGGATGTTGTTTATTTTCAAGACATTGAAAATTACGCTCCTAAAGCGACAGACAGGACAATGCATCAAGTGAATATCGCTACTAATGACAATCTGCTGATTAGAGTTTCAGCCCTCAACCCAACTGCTGCAGAACCGTTTAACGTTATAGGTTCAAGCACGGTAAGCGGTACAGGTGGTTATATGGAATGGCGAGGTTATTTAGTGGATGATAAAGGTGAGATCAATTTCCCCGTGATCGGACGTGTTAAAGTTGGAGGCTTGACAAAAGATGCAGCGGAACGCTTGTTGGAAAATAAAATTACTGAGTATATTGCCAATCCGACAGTAAATATTCGTATTATGAATTATCAAATCAGCGTTTTGGGTGAAGTAAACAGGCCTGGTACTTATACCATTACAGATGAACGAGTTTCTCTACCTCAATTACTCTCTTTAGCAGGCGATCTTACGATTTTGGGAGAAAGACGTAATGTTCAGATTTTCAGAATGGAGAATGGGGTAAAAAAATATTTTACAGTTGATTTGACTAACCCTGAGATATTTTATTCTCCCCTTTATTATTTGCAGCAAAACGATTTAGTTTATGTAAGTCCTAACAAAGCAAGAATCCGTACTGCGGGTTCGAATCAAAATTTATCGCTGATTATAACGTCAGTCACTTTCTTATTCGCGATATTTACATTTTTTTACAGATACAAATAAAATATAAGCAATGGAACAAGAACATTTTCAAATAGAAGATTCCAATCAGAATGAAGTATCAATTATAGAAACTTTTTTTCATTATCTTAGTTACTGGAAACTTTTCATTATTTCCGTTATTGCATGCTTGGCAATAATGGGCGTATATTTACTTTACACAACTCCTCTGTACCGCGTTGGTTCTCAAATTATTCTCAATGATAATTCAAAAAACCAACAATCAGGTATAGATGTCAATACTTTTAGGGATTTGGGAATTATTACTCCCCAAAATAATCTGGGAAATGAAATAGCAGTGCTTAATTCAAGATCCCTTATGCGGGAGGTGGCCGATAGCTTGCACTTGGAAGTCAGTTATTTCGTGGATAAAGGAGTCAGACAACAGGAAATTTATAAAAACACACCTCTCTTTGTTTCCATATCCAATATTGAAAAAACCGGTTCTTTTATAATTGAAAAAGCGGATACAAACTCTTTTTCAATTAGTTCGAGCAGGGAAAACTTTCATCAGATTGTAAAATTAGGCGAGGCAATAGTTACCCCCTGGGGCTTATTAACGTTGAACGAAAATCCATTTGGAAGAGCTCCTTTTCCAATCACAGTTACAATCAATAATCCCAATGACTTTCCTTTTATCAGTATAAATACTTCAAAGGGAAATTCAACGGTAGCGGATTTATCAATAGTGATTGACAATCCTCAAAAAGGTAGAGACATTATTAATACTTTAGTAACCATATACAATCAAAATGCCGTTGATGATAAAAATTATGTTGCAACCAATACCATTAAATTTATTAACGACCGTTTGGATGTAATTGCAAAAGATTTAGGTTCTGCGGAGATGGACGTGGAAGCTTATAAAAGAGCAAAAGGAATTACCGATTTAGGAGCGCAAGGTCAAATGTTGCTATCTTCTTCAAGCGAATACACGCAAAGGATTAATAACGCAGAAGTTCAATTGAGTATTCTTCTTGATATTAAGTCGTTTTTATCCCAAGCATCAAATGCGGGAAATCTATTACCGGCCAATGTGGGATTAACCGACCCAACAATTCTCTCCCTTATAAACACATATAATAGCGCATTAAATGAAAAACTACGCGAAACAGCGGGTATGAAAGATAATATGCCAACCGTAATCGAATACAACAAACGAATTGCACAGATTAAGGATGACCTGTTAAAAGGGATTAATTTTGTCGAATCGACAAGCAAGTTGACGCTTCGAGAATTACGCAAGCAAGAAAGTATGTACATCGGTCAGGCTCAGAATTTAACCACACAGGAAAGAGAATCCCGTGAATTGATGCGCCAGCAAAGTATTAAAGAACAACTGTTTATATATTTATTACAAAAGAAGGAAGAAACCAGTCTGTCTTTAGCGATGGCGACTCCCAATGCAAGAGTGGTTGATGAAGCGACTCTTTATGGATTAGTAAGTCCCAGACGAATGATTTTATTATTAGCAGCCTTAATTATAGGCATCCTTTTGCCCATTGCATTTGTTTATATTAAAGATTTATTCGATACCAAGATACATACTAAAGACGATGTGATTCGTACGATAAAAGCTCCATTCCTTGGAGAAATTCCTGTTGTCAAAGATAATACCGATCCATTCCCCGTATTAAAAATTCGCTCCGGGGTAGCGGAAAAATTCAGGATTATTATTTCTAACTTAGGATTTGTTGTTGGCGGACAGAAGACCAAAATCATCAATATAACTTCTTCCGCTCCTTCCGAAGGAAAAAGCTTTTTTGCACGAAATTTGGCTTTAAGTTTAGCTACAAACGGTAAAAAGACATTACTTATCGACTTGGATATACGTAAATCGGAGTTGGCTAAAATTTTGGATCTCGAAACTCAACACGGAAGTGTGTACTATTTGTCCAATCCTGCTGCAAAACTTTCTGAAATTATACATGTTGGCAAATATCATAAAAATTTGGATATTATTCCTGTCAGGGTATATCCGCCCAATCCGGCTGAATTATTAGCGTCCGACCGGTTGGGAAAACTTTTTGATGAAGTTAGCGATTTATATGAATACATTATTGTTGACACAGCTCCGGTTGGATTGGTTGCAGATGCATTTACCATCAATCAGTTTGTGACCGCTACTATTTATGTAGTACGTGCAGGAGTTACTTACAAACAGGCTTTACAGGATATTCAAGATATTTATAAAGAGAAAAAATTAACGAGCGTAACTTGTATCTTGAACGCCGTGCCAACAACAAAGCGATATGGATACCATTATCATTATGGAGGTTATAAGCAATCTTATTATGGTGAAGGGGGATAAAAATCAATCAACGTAACAAGATTTTTTGCGTCTTTTTGTATTGCTTGCCTTCAATACTCAGAAGGTAATTTCCGGCCAGTCCCGGTAAAACGATAGATTGGAAGCCTGTTAGTTGCTGCTTGGACAAATAAAGCCGGCCGCTCATTTCATACAAATATACTTGATACATATCCTGAGATGGAGGTTGTAAAACTATTTGATTCTTTCCGACAAGTATGCAGAACTTTTCAGGTTCAACTATAGACATAGCGGTGTAAATATTCTTTGGCATATCGTCTAAAGTAATCACATCGGGGTTGGTTAACGATTCTTCCCAGACATCCGCAGTATTCCATATTGGATTTTTTGTGTGATCTCCATACCATGGCATATAGTACGACCAAACGGTTTGGTCTTTTCTCATGGCTTCCATAGAAGGAATGGAACCACATTCGCTCAATGCGAGCAATTTTTTCCCGTTATATAATTTTTTAAGTTCGAGAAACGACAGCATTTGAGAACTATGATTCCCTTGATCGTAAATGTCCATCCCGATAATATCGACATATTCATCTCCCGGATACCAGTTCAGCGCGTTATCATTGGCTTCGGAAGTCCAAACCCAAATCAGGTTGTTTAGATGATATTCGTTTGTAAACTTATCAAACATGACTTGCCAGATTTTCTTGCAGGCTTCCGCTCCTTGCGAACCCCACCAGAACCAACCGCCTGAAGCCTCATGCAAAGGTCGCCAGAGGACCGGAACATCTTTTTCCTGCAATTGTTTCAGATAACCGGCGATAATATCCATATCACGCATCATAGCTGCATATTCCGGCGATTGAGGTTCAAAAATTTTACGTGGATCAAAATCCGTACCGGTAGGTCTGCCCTCGTTTTTAGTGTAAAATTCGTAGGTTTTGAGCGAAGGATCGCGCCAATGCCAACAAAAAGCAACGATGCCATTGCTGTTTTTCCATGTAATTGCATCCTGTAAGTTATTCGGATTATTGATCCAATCGGGTTGAATAGCGCCGGTATGATCCATAAAATCCAAGCCCAGCAACGCCGGTTTTTTCCCTGTCTTTTCATATAACCATGAAATTTCGTTCTGTTCGTTTCCGGTGGTTGTCGCCAAACTTTTTAGAGTCATTACGCCTGAAATAATTTTGTGTTGAAAATTATCCAGCAAAAATTGATAAAGCCTTGCTGTATTTACGCTGGGTTGAGGCGTTACTAAGGGCTGAATGTTAAATTCGACGGAACCCGCAGTAGAAGGTCTGATTTCAATGTAATCCAATTGAATCCAACCCCAACTTTTAATCATTTCGATTGTATGGGCGCCGGCAGTAAGATAATAAGGATCTGCCAGCATTATTTCCGTACATGCATTATTTTGAGGAAAAGAAATATCCGTCGTATGTTCGCCGTTGAACCGGAAGGTATTGATTTTATCTCCATAAGGAGATTTCGCTTTTGCCACAATCGCATAATTGCCTGCCTCTGAAATGGTAAATGAAAAAGCGAGATTACTTTCCCGCGTATCTACATATTTTCCGCCGGAACAGCTTGCATCATTTACAATCTGCGCCGGACTGGTTCCTCCGCCGGAAAAAACAGCATTTTCAGCCTCCAACCGGATGGTTTCCGCCGATATGCAGGCGGAATAAAGGCAAAATAAAAAAATAATAAACTGTTTCATCTACGCTTATTTAATTCTCCACGTACAATTTGTCCCCATTCTTTTAAATCGTTTTTCGTCCAGCCGGAAACAGGCGAAGAAGTGTCCTTAATCATTGAACAGGTCTCATTTTTATCGGAAACAGACCAAGCTACCCAACTGATTCTGTTGTCTCTCATCCATTGAAGCCATTCCTGCCACGAATCTATATCGACCGGACCATTGCCAGACGCTTCCATTCCTCCACATTCGGAGACAAACAATGGTAATCCTTTTTGCAAAGCAGTGATTGCTTTGTCGCGTAGATACTGTTTATGAGTAGCTGCGTAAAAATGAAGCGTGTACATTAAATTATCGTATCCTTTGATAGGATCGGAGGCAGCTATGTCAATATCCTGATCCCAATGGGGAGAACCTACAAGAATGATATTTTTCCCATCCATTCCGCGAATGGTTTTAATTACCTCTTCGGAATAGGCTTTTACATCTTGCCAGCTATCCCTTACCGGTTCGTTGAATATTTCGTAAATAATATTCGGATGGTCTTTGTATTTTTCCGCTACATGTTTGAAGAAATCCTTCGCTTCATTAAGCCGGATATTATGAGAATGCCAATCGACGATTACATACATATCGTTTTCGATTGCGGCATCAATCACCACATACAAATATCCCAAGGTCTGTTCGGGATTGCTGATATAGTCACCGGCAGGTCCTACGCCCATAGCGGCGCGAACGACATCCGCATTCCAATCTTCTTTCAGCCAGGCTACTGTATTGGCGTTGTAGAAACGGGGCCACCAGTTGTGCCATCCGAAACTTACGCCGCGAAGTGTGATATGTTTTCCTTTTTCATTGACCAACGATAATCCTTTCACGGAAAGAAAACCGTTTTGGCTGACTGTATTTTCATTTATGGAAGCTTCTGCTTTTTGTATGTAAGCTAAAAAGCTTAAACTCAAACAAAAGAATAACAAGATTGTGTTTTTTAAAAAATGATTCATATTTGTTCAAATAAAAAACCAAGACCCTTTGCTTTTGGGCTCAGAGCCTTGGTTAACCTTAAATTTAATTCAACGATATTATTGCGCCGACTTCAGTTTCGTTACAATACGGAAATTGTCGAAGCAAACATTTACTGATCCTTGAGGACCATTCTGATGTTGCAACTGCAACATGAATTCTTTAACGCCACCTTCAGCCAATTTTCCATACGTAGCGCTTTCCAATCCTCCGAATCTACTAAGCGGTATCAATACCTGATACCATTGGTTGAGAAGCGGCTGACCATCAACGCCCGGAAGCACAACATTCACCGGACCTGCCAAATATGCATAATCCAAATAATTGAAATTTGGTCCGTAACCTGCGCCTGAAGATGTATTAAATGAATACCTGATAGTAGCTCCTCCGGTAGTTGCCAAACTGAATGGTATCATATTGTAACATTCATAAGAAAGATATACGTCAGTCGTTGGCGTTGCAGCGGGTATCACATCATATCCGGGGAATACGACTTGCGTATTTCCGGTAGCCGGTGCAAAATCCCAATAAACCATAGGTCCCCACCAGTCGACAGTAGTTCCTTTTATCTGTGCAAACCTTCCATCTGAAATATATGGCGGGTCAGCGCTATTCGCTTCCTGATAGGCAGCGTTCGGACCCCAATTTTGGTCGCGTCCTTTCGTTGATAAATCAAGTAATACATTTTGATATGGATAGAAATTAGCCAACGTAACTTCTCCTGCACGCGCTACGATTTTCAACGGATTATTTTTAGGATTAGTTGGTTTGTCCGGCATAATGAAAGAAATAGAAGTTCTCGTAATCTCCATATCTCCGGCCGGAATTACAATTTCTCCATTATTAATATTAATCTGTTCTATATCAACAAAATATTGTCCGTGTAATGTTAATTTTGTTCCCACAATAGGCATATCGCTGGAAACGCTCTCAACAATAGGAGACGGAAGCGTTGAAAACTTTATCGAGGTGGTGCCGGTAGGACATTCAACCGCTACGTAGCCGAAATAATTACCGTCTGTACGGGGTAAATCGGGCAAACCGAAAGTCAGAACCGATTGGACAACATATCCTTTCATCGGATCCAAGTAACGATTGCTCGCAACCTTCCATCCTGCCGGTACTTCTATGATTTTTGCATTGGGTTTTGTCCCGTCTGCATTAATTGAATCCGGGGAGATATCCGAGAAATATATACGTTTGATATTCACAAAATCAGTGCCGTTAACTGTCACTTTACCTCCTGTCGGAGTGGGATATACCTCAGCCTCAACTTTAGTGACCGATGGGGAGCCTCCCATGACTGTAAATTCGTAGGTAGCGACGCCATGACTTGTTTCAAGCCGTATCGTTCCGGGCTTGATGGATAATACTCCTCCATCGTATGTATATAAGAGGTTAAATAAATCAACGTTTTTAGTCATATCCCTCTCGTTGGGAATTTGCAATAGAAGACTTGTAGTTGTGTTATAAGTCGGATTAAAGCCAATCGACTGGTCATTGATATAGGCTTTTTGAACACCTTGCAGGTTTCTGCCTATTACGGCAATCCATTGTCCTGTATTCGACTGCACAAATGTACTGTCGGCGTTATCTGGATTGGTAATCCGTACCCCCAAAATTTCGGGTACTCCGCCTCCGGAGTTTTCCTCATTACAAGAACTTAGGTTTACCAGCAGCAAAGAGATGCATGCAGTAAACAATCCGTATTTTAATATATGTTTAATCATAATTTTTTTATTTTAAGTTCATTTATTTGTTTTCACCAAAATCATAAGGCACCGGAGGCTCAGACAGATAATGATTCATCAGGCGATCAGCTTCCGGATACGGAATATAAATATTTTCCGCATTGATTTTCGTTGGAATATAACTGCCACTGTTGAACCCATCTAAGGTGTCCCAGCCTGTTGCCGGACTGCTACCGTAAACTCTCCAACTGATGCTGCCGTTGGCATTCATTTTCATACCATCCGATCTAAACTCGTATCCGCGTTTTTGCACATTGGTAAAATAATCCATCATAAAATCCGGTTTCCAATGGTACCATGTTACCATTTCAAACCATGTTTGGTATTCCATACAGAATTCCAACCGGCGCTCATTCATTATATCTTGGAAATTGATTTTGTCTTTCAAGGATACGCCTGCGCGAGCTCGCACTGTATTAAAGCTCTGCAAGCCTCTTCCGCCGGTTAATTCGGTTTTATTACCCAAACTGGCTTCCGCGTGTATCAGATAAACATCTGCCAAACGCTGGATAATGGTATGCAGCGGAGAATTTTGCTGGTCAAGATTGCCGTCGTTGTCTGCCTTTGTTCCCACAACACCTTTTTTCACTCTCAACCAACCGGTACTATCTGCTGCGATCGGATAAGTATATCCTCCCTTGGCGGCCCATATATAGCTATAGTGCTCGCCCGGAATGAAAAAGGTAGCTTTACGGCGAATGGCATCATGGGTAAGCGGATCAAGGTTGTACAAATTAAGCATGTCAATTGTGGCGCAAGTACTTCCCGCCCAAACCATAATATCGGTGGTTTCAGCAAATGCAATGTCGGAAATCATCGTGTTTTGAGTTCCCCAATTGTTGCCTACTGTAGGCGCAACTCGCCAACGCAAAGCGAATAGCGTTTCGTCGTTGACATTGTACTGGTATTTGAACAAGTCTTCATAATTTATCAATTTCGCTCCGCTGTGGTCAATCACATCTTCACATATACTGATACATTCGGCCAGTTCCGCTTCGTCGCGGGTGGCTTTACCCCAACCCGAATGAGCCAACAGTACTTTAGCTAACATCGCTTTGGCAGCCCAAATTGTCAACCTCCCTGTGGGATCTTTACCGTATGTAAGGGGAAACAATTCGCAAGCTTTTCTTAAGTCACGAATAATAAACTTAAATACATCTTCTTCCGGATTCAATGGACGTATGGGATGGGCTACAAGATCGACATTGCTTTCCGTTAAAATCATAGGCCCCCAGATTCGAACTCCAAAGAAATATGCAGTCGCCCGCATCAGGTAAGCCTCTCCTAATGCTTGATTTTTTGCTACCTGAGATACATCGGCGGTACATTTATTTTCTACACCGTAAATAACAGCGTTCGACATGTTAATTACCGCATATAAAGAACTCCATGATGTCGCTACTTCGTGAGTAAGAGCCGTGGTCTGGAAGCGAACAAAATCTGCAAATAAGTATGGATTGTATGCATCATTGCCGCGCAAGCTACCTAAGCCCAATAGAGAACGGTCGTTAAAACCAAACCACGCCCTGTTATAGAGCGGATCTACCGCCGCCCTCAAAGCTGCATCTGAAGACCAATAGTTATCTTCCGTATAAGCGTCTTTGGGTGTTACATTCAGAAAATCTGCCGAACAGCCGTTTACCAAAAGTATGATAAGCAACAGGATAGCCGGCAGGATTGTTTTTATATTAATTAGTTGTTTCATTATATATCCTCCTTTTTATTAAAAGTTAAATCTTAAGCCGAATTGATATACCCGTTGTGAGGGATAGCGCGAATTATCTATACCTTGAAGTCCAATATTAGACGATCCTACTTCCGGATCAAAACCTTTATATTTAGTAAATGTTATCAAATTTTGAACATTGGCATAAATCTGAAGAAAATCAATCTGGAGTTTTCTTTGCAACCATTGTCTGGGAACCGAATAGGTAAGCGAAACGTTTTTCAACCGGAGATAGGAACCGTCTTCTACGAAACGCGAACTTACACGGTTGTTGTCATTCCTGCTGCCCGCAGTGGCATAAACTCTCGATGTAGTTGCTGTTTCAGGATTGGTTACATGCAGATTTGAAATGACGTTATCTCCATTGGGATCAATCTTTTCCACCCTTGCAAAGCCGGCGGCTTCTTTTAGTTTTCCTAAATATCCGTCTGTACCTGAATAGTTTTGGCGTATGATGTTATACAATTTGTTACCGTAAACGCCATTGAAAAATATATTAAATTCGAAGTCTTTCCAAGTAAGTGTGTTGTTAAAACCGTAAGTAAATTTTGGATACGTATTCCCCAGATACTTGCGGTCTTTTTCGTCAATGACGCCATCGTCGTTAACATCTTCAAAAATATAATCCCCTACCCAGATTTGGTTGTCGGATATATCGTAAGGAACGCCATTTACTCCCGGACGAGCCACTGGTATGCGGTTTCCATTGGCATCCAACATAATATTTCCTGAAGCGTCTTTCTTGTAAAAATCGCTTTCGTCTTTATACATACCTATTATATTATATGCAAAAATTTGTCCGATGGGTTGTCCAACTTCAGATTTGGTATAAATAGTTGAACCAATCTGACCCCAAATTACGCCGGCATCGTTGTACAATTTCGTTAATTTATTTTTATTTAACGAAAGAATCAGCCCTGTATTCCATTTTAAATTTTTATTATTAATATTAACGGTATTCAGTGTGAACTCCAATCCTTTATTGTTCATTGCGCCTGCATTGACCCAAGGAGGCGTGATAGCCATCCAACTTTCCACATAGATGGCGTAAGTAGGCAAATCTGCTTGCATCAGCAAATTATCCGTATTTTTATTATAGGCGTCCACTATAAATTGAAGTCTGTTTTTGAAAGCTAATAAATCCAACCCGACATTGAATTCTTCCGTTTTCTCCCATTTTAGGTCCGGATTTCCGTAATTGTTCGGGAAAAATCCGGTTCCCCATGAAGTTGCTACTCCACGCATAGTTACTCCGTATGCATACGAACCGCCGGATTGATTTCCTACTATACCCCAAGAAGCACGCAACTTAAGTTCATTGATGGCTTCTACGGTTTTCATGAAAGATTCGTTGTTTACCCGCCAAGCTACTGCAGCAGAAGGGAAAGTTCCCCACCGGTTATTTGGTCCGAAAGTCGAAGAACCGTCGGTACGGAGCGTAGCAGTTAATGAATAGCGGTCGTCATATACATAGTTTAATCT
>JGI20166J26741_11690030_pt1 | contig 10928 bp, 14 predicted proteins | sample TergutCu122P5_FD_26741 | JGI IMG/M metagenome (IMG submission 26741) | reverse complement strand
TGTGTCCTTGTAGCTTCCTTTTGAAAGGGGGGAGAGGGCGGCGATAGCCGCCGGGGGTTCTTGCCCCTATTTCCCCGCGTCCAGTTTTGCCTGGGCGAAAATGTAGACAACCGTGGAGACAATGGAGGTCACCGAGCCGGCGATGGGGCGAACCGTGTCGTCGTTGGGGCCAAAAGCCATGGCGACGCCGACGATGATACCGGCGAGGGCGGTGAGAAATTTCCGGCTGCCGAGTTTTGAGAGGAAACTCACGCCTGCTCCTCCCCCGTCTTCTGCCCCTGCCGATAGGCGACGACGGCAAACTCCTCGCGGGTCATAAAGCGTTTATAGGCCTTGTTGCCGTTTTCGTCGCCGACAAACAGACCCTCGCTCTCCGCCCACTGCCGGGCCTCCTCGCTCCAATCGCCTGGGGCCTGGGTGCTGAGCTCTGCCAGATAGCTGCCCATGAGCGCGCTGAATTTTTCCAGATCCATGATTTCTTCCTCCTCCTGATAGACTATTTTGTCCAAGGGAAAATTTTTCCCGGGACAGGCTGTGGCGTTTACGTCGCGGTGACAGATCACTTTGAGGCCGGGATAGCGGGCGCAGATGTCCGCCGCCAGTTCGCTCCCGGCGGCCGCCTGGGGATAGCCCATGGACTCCTCCTCAAAGTTGCCCTCAAAGCAGACGCCGATGGAACAGCTGTTATAGCCCTCGGTGTGGGCGCCGCACCAGTCCTCGGGCCTGCCCCGGTAAATGGAGCCGTCTTTCCGGACGTAATAATGGTACGCGATCCCTGCCCAGCCCCTCGCCAGATGCCAGCTGTGGATTTGATCCGGTGTGGCGGTCGGCGCGGCGGCGTGGTGCAGAATGAGGTAGACGGTCTGGCCGCGTTTTCCGGGCTGGTAGGCCCAGTTGTACGTTTTTTCCACGATATTCATAGTTACTCCTCCTTCAAATCCTTAATGCTCTGGCACCCGGTCTTTGACTCCTCACCCTCAAGGCCGTTGACGCCTCTTTTGCACGAAAGCGTGCAACAAAGTTTTATCACCTGGCACCACTATAGTCTCTTTTAAAGTCGAATACTGTCGAAGATAGTCGAAGAATTAAAATAATTAGGAAAAAATGTATAAAAATGTATAATACGGGATGGCTGAGCGAACCCATTCGCTGCCCGCGCGGCCGGACGGGAGTTTACCAATTCTTAATTGCTTTTTTGGTCAAACTTTAGTATAATAGACACAATAGAACTATTTGCTGGCCTCGGCGCTGTCCTGCCAACGGTGAAAGGGGGGAAAATTTATGCCGGCGAATCCAAACAACGCGACCCCGCGCGGGCGCAGATCCCGGTGGTCTGTTTTGGCCGGCGTATTGCTGTTGATTGCCCTGCTTGTCCTCCTTGGCGTAGTCCTGTTCGGCGAGCATCCGGAGGGGGGGGCGGCAACCCCGCCGTCGCCGGGCGTGACCTCTTCTGCTTCTGTGTCCTCGAGTCCGACGGCGCCGCAGCCGACGTTTGAACCCTATGCCGTGACCTCTACGCTGCCGAACAAACTGCTGGTCAAATGGAATGTCCTGATCAACGACGTGCAGCAGGAGGGCTACAGCGCGCCGGAGCCCTTCAACTTTGGTCTGGGGGCGGATTATACGGCGAAGGGCGTGGAGGGCATCACGACCTTCCGCGGCGACAACTTCCGGGATGGCGGGGCATACGGCACCCTGGATTTCACCCCGGGCAAGATGAAAAAAGCTTATCAGATCTCGACGGACTCACTTACCACTCCGGACGGGACGACCTACTCCGGTAGCGGTTGGGTGGGGCAGCCTCTCGTCATGACCTGGCCAAAAGATGTCCGAGCCCATATGAACCTGGAGGACTGGGCCAAGTCCCAGGATACACTCACGGAAGTCATCTATGCCACGCTGGACGGCAAAGTCTATTTCTTCGAGTTGAGCACGGGCAAGGAGACCCGCCCGCCGCTGGATCTCGGCTATCCCTTCAAAGGTTCCGGTTCGCTGGATCCCAGGGGCTATCCGATTCTCTATCTGGGCGCCGGCGCAAGTTCAGAGAGAGGCTCCGCCGAAGTCTTTGTGATCAGCCTCCTGGACATGAGCATCCTCTACCACTTCGGCGCGGATGACACGTTTGCCCCGCGGCCGGCCGGCGCGTTTATCAGCTCACCCCTTGTGGATGCGCAGACCGACACGCTGATCTATCCGGGGGACAACGGCGTCCTGTACCTGGTCAGGCTGAACACAAGCTATGACGCGAACGGGGGAACCCTCTCCCTCAAGCCCACTGTGGTCAGATGGCGCTACAAAAGTACGCGTGCGACGGATACCAGCTACTGGCTCGGCATGGCGGCCTCCCCCGTGGTCTGGGGCGGATACCTCATCATCGCGGATCACGGCGGCCAACTGCTCTGCGTGGATCTGAATACCCTGACCCCCAAGTGGGTGCAGGACATGCGGGACGACACCGTTTCAAGCCCCGTATTGGCGATTGAGGACGGACACCCCTACATCTACATCGGCACCGCCTTCCATCGGGGCTGGCGCAGTTCGGACACGGCCATCGCCCCCATCTGGAAGATCGACGCCGTCACCGGGGGGATCGTCTGGAAAAACATCGATTACACCTGCTACAGCAAGGCGGACTCCTCCGGCGGCGTTTTGGGGACAATCGCCGTGGGCCAGGGGAACCTCAGCAATCTGGTTTTTGTCTCCGTGGCATATCCCGCTCGGATGACCGGCGCGTATGGGGGGTACCTGGTTGCGCTGGACAAGGCGACCGGCGAGCCGGTTTGGACAATGGAGAACTACGGCTATAGCCGGAGCTCTCCGGTGCTCGTCTATGACAAAGACGGCAAGGGCTACATCATTTACTGTACTTCCGAGGGTTACATTTACCTCCTGGACGGCCTCACGGGGCCGGGGCCGGGTTCCCGGCCGCTGGATTCCCTGAAATTGGCCAACAACAGCATTGAGGCCTCTCCCGTGATATTTAACGGCATGGTTGTCATAGGGACGAAAGACGCCGGTATCTTGGGCATCAAGCTGGAGCAGAAACCTTAGACATGTAAGACCGGCCTGTGACCGGCGCATGGAAAAAGCCCCTTCGCGGCGTCTGGCCGCAAAGGGGCTCTGCTCATTTTATTTAGATTTGCACTAATTCCGCAATATCAAATGTTTCGGACGAACCCGGATAGTACCGCCCCTTTTCGGCGGTAAATTTGTAAACGCAGTAGTCGTCGTCGGTGACGCCTTTCGGATAATAACACTCAAAGCCCTCGCGCCACAGGAGTTCTTTGTGGTATGCGTCGGTACAGACCTCCACCGTGCCGAGCAGCATGAGCCCGTGGTAAGCCGGTTCGTCGCAGTAATAGACGCAGGCCTTCGGGTTGGCTCTGAATTGTGAGACTCTTTTTGAGGATGTATTGGTTGAAAAATAGTGGACGCCCAAACCGTCGCGCTGGAGCGAGAGCATGGCTTTGGTGTTCGGATACCCGGCTTCGTCCACTGAGGAGACGTAGACGGTTTTTGCGTTTTCGACCAATGCGGTGATCTCCTCTTTCATTTGCGCAGTCATAGCTGACGCTCCTTTTCGTATAAATTTTTCAAGACGCGCCGCAGCGTGTCCTCGAACGCCGCGACCTCTTCCCGTGAAAATCCGGCGTAATAGATTTCGCTCATCTCACGGGATACCCTGTCGTATTCCCCGCGCAGCCCGCGCGCCGATTCCGTGAGCGAAATACGAATCTGCCGCCGATCCGTTTGGTCAAAAGTCCGCACGATCAGATCCGCGCGCTCCATGCGATCCAGCATACTCGTGAGCGTCGTCTTAGCCAGCCCAGTTTTCTGGGAGAGCTCCACGATCGGAACGCCGTCCGTCTGCCATAAGATATACAGGATTCGCCCCTGGGCCCCGTTAAACGCCTCCACGCCGCCTCCGATCAGCAGCTTTTCAAAGATTCTGCCGCCAATCTGTTTGATTTGTGAAATCAAAAAGCCCCCCTGCGTTTCCTCTATCATGGCTACCCTCCAATTCTATATAAGATTATACTATATAGGATCAAATTTGTCAAGCGAGAATGGATTAAAATATTTTATTTTGATCCATTCTCGTAATATGACATGCAGTTGTCCTATTTTACATGCTAAGATATTGATCAAATATAATTTTGAGGTGAAAAAGATGAGACTGGTTGAGCGAGAGACTTTTACCATTTGCGGATATGCCGTTGAGACAGTTGCCGCACAAAACGACGCGGACATTTCCGCCCTGTACAAAGATTTTTTCGGCACAGGCAGGGAAGCGGTTTTGCTCCGTCTGAATGGTGCTAAAAAGGGATATTATGGATTGAGCTGGTATACACGGGGACATGAAAAATATTGCTACCTACTTGGTATTGAGACAGGAAAAGAGAACAATCCGCCGGAAAACGCGCTGCTCAAAACCCTTGAGAAAACGCTGTACGCGGTCGCCTGTTATTCCTCTGAGAAGGATATCATAGAGGCGTGGAACGAATTTTTTTACTCGGATATCCCAGGCAGAGGCTATATTCCCAATGAGCCGTACAACTTTTACTTTGAATATTACCCCGAAAATGTGCATGGTGATTACGAATTATGGGTTCCGGTGGTGAAAGCCGATCTATGAACCCTGTTCCCCTCCCGTTACAGTCCCATCCTCCCCGTATCAAATTCCCCTTTCCGGGAAATACTACCGTTTACATCGGACGGTAGTTTTCTGGGAGGGGGCTTTTCATGCACGGAAAGGTCGAGATCTGCGGGGTCAACACGGCAAAGCTCAAGGTGCTGAAAAACGAGGAGACCCAAGAGCTCCTGCGCCGCACGAAGCAGGGGGACAAGCGGGCCCGGGAGGAACTGATCGCCGGAAATCTGCGCCTCGTGCTGAGCGTCATCCAGAAGTTCGCCGGGCGGGGGGAGAACATTGACGACCTCTTCCAGGTGGGCTGCATTGGCCTCATCAAGGCCATCGACAACTTTGACATCGTCCAGCAGGTGCGTTTTTCCACCTATGGCGTGCCCATGATCGCGGGGGAGATTCGCCGCTATCTGCGGGACAACAGCGCTGTGCGGGTCAGCCGGAGTATGCGGGACACGGCCTATAAAGTGCTGCAGTGTAAGGAAAAACTCACCGGCGAGAAGGGCAGGGAACCCTCTGTGGAGGAGATCGCCGCCGCTCTCGGGATCAAGCGGGAGGAGGCGGTTTTCGCGCTGGACGCCATTGTCGAGCCGGTGTCCCTCTATGAGCCCATCTACACGGACGGGGGCGAGAGCCTCTGCGTCATGGATCAGGTGGGGGACACGCACAACACAGACGAGAACTGGCTGGAGCAGATCGCGCTGACCGAGGCCATCACGGGCCTGGGCAAGCGGGAGAAGCACATCCTGGCCCTGCGGTTTTACGACGGCAAGACCCAGATGGAGGTGGCCGCCGAAGTGGGCATCTCCCAGGCCCAGGTGTCCAGGCTGGAGAAGAACGCGATCAACCAAATTAAGAAGAGTATTTTTGTGCAGTAGAGGCGGCCCGTTGTAGGGCGCGATGCCCACAGCGCGCCGTTACGTGTAAAAGTTGACCGAGGCGCGCCGTTACGTGTAAAAGTTGACCGAGGCGGCCCGTTACGTGTAAAAGTTGGCCGAGGCGGCCCGTTACGTGTAAAAGTTGGCCGATGTGGGCATCGGCCCCTACAGACGGATATCATTCTAAATCCAATCCCCTCTCTCATAGAATACCGGGAGGGGGGATTTTTATGGTCATCTGTGTTGCGGAGCTGCAGTGCCGCGAGGTCATCAACATCTGCACCGGGCACCGGCTGGGCTTCGTCTGCGACATCGAGTTCGAGACGGAAGACGGCTGCATCAAGGCCCTCATTGTGCCGGGCCCCTGCCGCTACTGGGGCATCTTCGGGCGGGAGGACGATTTTCGCCTGCCCTGGGAATGCGTGGAGCGCATCGGGGCGGACATCATTCTGATCCGGGTTCCGGGGGACTACCTGCGCCGCAAACGGGAGAAGCGAAAGTGGTGGTGAGGCCGTTGCAGGGCGCGACATTTTATGAGAAGGTTCGCGTGCGCCGCTTTACAGTCTGCCGATTTTTGTCATAAATGCTTGCACTTTAAGGCAAGACCTGCTAAACTTCTCCTATCAAGCAGTGGAGGGAGAGAAGTAGCATGAATAGCCGGATCTGTTGCATGTGCGGGGGAATCATCACATCGGAGGCCCCCGGTGTGTTACCTATCGGTGACGGGCACGACCGGGAAATCTGCGCCGTGTGTGAGGAGCAGATGGAGCTTTTTTATAACACCGAGGCCCCGGGCGCGCTGAAGAGCACCATCAACTATCTTTACACCTGCGCGCATTTGACAGGCGACCCAGAGGTCGCGGCGTTTTTGCGCGAAGCTGTCGAGGCGAACTGCGCCGAGGTCGATGAGCTGGACTTGAAGCAGGTCAAAAATCAGGCGGTGAGCCTGTCGAACACGCGGGACTATTTTGAAGAGAAACGGAAAGATTCTTCGCTGCGCTCAGAATGACAGACGTTAAATTCTGTAGGGGCCGATGCCCACATCGGCCCGTTCCCGCGAGGCGGCGCGATGTGGGCGTCGCGCCCTACAACGGGCGCTCAGAATGACAGACATTAAATTCTGTAGGGGCCGATGTCCACATCGGCCCGTTCCCGCGAGGCGGCGCGATGTGGGCGTCGCGCCCTACAACGGGCGGTCAGCGCCGCCCCTACACCAGTCGGATCCTCTATGCCACATGCACCCGAAACCGCTTCATCCAGTAATTGAGCTGCAGGAAATACGCGATAGTCTGGGGCGTGGTCATGAGCTGCCCGTACCAAGGCACGGTGCTGTCCGCGGTCAGGAGCCCCTCCAACGCCTCCTTTTTGACGAGTTGCAGCAAGGGGGCGCCCGGGTCGGCCAAGACCTCCCGGAGCATGGCCGACACCGCCTCCCGGTAGGCGGGATTGTGGGTCTTGGGGTAGGGGCTCTTCTTGCGCCAGAGGATTTCCTCGGGGAGGAGACCGCGCATGGCCTCCCGCAGCAGGCCCTTTTCCCGCCCCTGATAGTCCTTCATCTCCCAGGGGACGCCATAGAGGTATTCGACGATGCGGCAGTCGCAGAAGGGCACGCGCAGATCGAGCCGGCTGTGTCCGGCCATGCAGTCTCCGCGATCCAGTAATGTGCGCATAAACCAGTCGAGGTTTAGGCGCATCATCTCCTTCATACGTTTTTCCAGGGGGCTTGCGCCGGGGAGTGCGTCGGTCTCCCGCAGGGTCTCCCGGTAGCGTCCGTCCACATAGGCTGCGGCGTCGATCTGTGACGCGAATTCCGGACGCAGAAAAGAAGCGCGGTACGCTGTGGATTGGGCCCAAGGGAAGCCGTCCAGTTCCCGAATCTCCTTATCCCGATACCAGGGGTAGCCGCCAAAAATCTCATCGGCGCACTCGCCGGAGAGCGCGACGGGAACCCGCTCCCTGATTTTCTTACAGAAGAGCAGCAGGGAACCGTCCACATCGGCCATACCGGGCAGGCCTCTGGCCTCCGCCGCAGCATACAGCGCGGCGGCAAGCTCCTCTGTGCCCAAAGTGACATGGACATGCTCCGTGTCCGCGCCCAAAAATTCGTTCATCCGCGCGATATAGGCGCCGTCACGGTTCGGCTGGAACTTGTTCGGCGTAAAATATTGATCGTTGCCCTCATAGTCCACGGAGAAGGTGACGAGCGTATGACCCGTTTCGCGCAGGCGCTCCTGCGCGATGGCGGAGACAAGGCTGGAGTCCAGCCCCCCGGAGAGGAGCGTTCCCACCGGCCCCTCAGACGGCAGCTGCCGCCGCACCGCCTCCAGTACGAGCGCGCGCACATGTTCGGCGGTCTGTTCGAAGCTCTCGATGTGCGCCCGGTCTTTGAGCGCCCAATACCGATGCTGCCGGAATTCCCCCTTTTCAAAATAGCCGCAGCAGCCGGGGAGGAGTTCCTCTACGCCCCGGAGGACGCCGCAGCCGGGTGTCCGCCCCGGGCCCAGCAGGAGGAGCTCCGACACGCCGTTGATATCGAGCTCCGGCTCCAGCAGGGGGTTCTCCAGCAAGTCCTTGAGTGCGGAGGCGAAGAGCAGCGTGTCGCCCCGCAATGCGTAAAACAGGGATTTTATGCCCAGACGATCCCGCGCCAGAAACAGCCGTTTTGCGGCGCTTTCCCAGACCGCGAGAGCAAAGGGCCCCTCCAGCTGTTCCAGGCAGCCCTCCCCTCGCTCGGTATAGGCGCGCAGTACTTCCGGGCCGTCACAGGGTATGCCGCTGTAGGCGAGGGTGTACTCCTCCGTCCCCTGTTTGAGGGATACTATCTGCCATGTTTCCGCTCCGACCAGGCCAGCAACTTTACACATGCTCCCACCTCCAAATGATATAGTTTATGCGGCGGAAGAGAATTCGTGCGGCCGTAGGGCCGCCATACGCGGTGTCCGCGGACACGATTTATCGCGGCCCTACAAACATTTTCAAACCCCTTGCAAAATCACAAAAATTCGTGTAAAATATGCTTGATAATTCTGCAGAGAAGGACTCATAATACAGGAGGACAATATCGATGATTTCCGCAGGGGAATTCCGCAACGGCGTGACCTTTGAGATGGACGGCCAGGTCATGCAGATCATTGAGTTCCAGCATGTCAAACCCGGCAAGGGCGCCGCCTTTGTCCGCACAAAAATGCGCAACGTGATCTCCGGCGCCGTTGTGGAGACCTCTTTTAACCCCACGGCCAAGTTTGAGAATGCCTATGTCGAGCGCAAAAACATGGAGTACAGTTACAACGACGGCAATCTCTACTATTTTATGGATCCGGAGACCTATGAGCTGGAGCCCATCGACGGCTCCATCCTCTCAGATGGGTTCCGTTTTGTGAAAGAAAATATGGTTTGTACCATATCTTCCTATAAAGGTAAAGTCTTTTCCGTAGAGCCGCCGAACTTTGTGGAGTTGGAGATCACTCAGACCGACCCCGGCTTTGCGGGAAATACCGCCACCAATGTCCTCAAGCCCGCCACGGTGGAGACCGGGGCGGAGATCAAAGTGCCCCTCTTCCTCAGCATCGGCGACCGTGTCAAGATCGACACCCGCAGCGGCGACTATCTGGAGCGCGCCAAGGGATAAAGTTTGAGACGAGTTTCAAACTTCTTTGGATGTGCGTTTGGCTCGCCCTACAGGCAACCGCAAAACATGTCCAACTATCATAACAGGAGGAAAACTGTCATGAACACAGCGGAAAAAGTGGCGTATCTGAAGGGCCTTGCCGAGGGTATGGCTCTTGACAAGGACAGCCGGGAGGGGAAATTATTTCTCGGCATTCTGGATGTCCTGGCGGACATCGCGGCGGACATCGACGATCTGGACAGCGCCGTAGATGAAATCGGCGAAGGGGTGGCGGAACTGCAGGACGGCGTCTCCGATATGGAAGAGGACGTTGCGGATTTGCAAGAGGCCCTGCTGGACGCCGCGGCGGATGACGAGGCCCCCTGCTGCTATCACCGCCACGGCCACTTTCACATCGTGGACGATGACGACGACGATGAGGAAGATGATGGGGATGACGACGAAGACGAGGATGAGGACGACGAGGAAGTGTTCTATGAGGTCACCTGTCCCGCCTGCGGCAATGTCATCACGGTAGACGAAGATGTGCTCCTGGAGGAGGACATCGACTGCCCAAACTGCGGCGAGCACCTGGAGTTCGTCTTCGACGAGGATGATGAGGACGGTGACGAAGACGAGAAGGGCGACGAGGATGATGACGGTGATGAGTCAGACGAAGACGATGAGGACGAGGACGAGGACGGCGATTTGCAGTTTTAAATGACGTCCGGCGCCCTTTGTAGGGGCCGCCGCCCTCGGCGGCCCGCGTGAAAATAAAGCCGGCGCCCCCATGCGGTAATCCGCGCGGGGGCGCTGCTTTACTATAATTATTTGATAGAACCATTTTAAGTAGGTCTTTACAATAGCTGGTCAAAGTTTCGTCGGCCATATAGCATTCGATAAAATGTAACGGTCTTACTTTCTTCGTCCACTATGTAAAATACAGCATAATTTTTTATCAAAACTATCCGATATTCCACAGGAGACGGGTCGGATAGCGTATACAGCTTACAACTATAAGGAAACTGTGCAATACGGTCAATGGCTTTAAACAAGGCTACCGTTAACGCTCTCGCCGCACCGGGCGCACTGAGACGGTTGCCAATATAGTCGATGACACTCTTATAATCCCTCCGAAACAAGGGCAGGAGTTGGATCTTATACATCTGAATCTCCCAGATCCGCAAGCAGTTTTTGTGCGTAGCTACGGAACTCTTCGTCGGAAAGCCGCTCTTTTGTCTGTGCGGCCTCTTTTTCCGCCTCCCGTAGCGCCAAATAGACATAGGTGTCATACTGCATCTTCCGGTAGGTCTCCATGCTCAGTACCACCATGTTGCCATAGCCGTTTTTTGTGAGGAACACAGGCGTATTCCCTTCATTGACCTGGCGAGATATTTCTGAAAAGTGATTGCGCAAATCCGAAACCGGACGGATATTTTCCATTGAGGAACCTCCCTTGTTTACTGATCTCAGTTTAGCACAATTATGCTAATTTATCAAGATCCTATTTGCCTACACTCCGAAAATTCAAAACATTCCCGTCCGGATCCCTGAACTGGAACGACCGCGCGCCCCAAGGATGTGTCATCGGCTGATTCAGCGTCTCCGCGCCCAAGTCCAGCAAGCGCCGGTACTCCGCGTCCACGTCGTCCACGTTGAAGCCGACGATCACGTTGTTCGCGCCGCCCGCCGCCACGTAGCGAAATGGCTCATTCTCTTGTAGCGGTGCCACATAGTCAAAAACAAACATTACGCCGCCAGCGGTCAGCGCGGAATGGATTTCATTGCCCTCGGCTTT
>JGI20166J26741_11689806_pt1 | contig 10929 bp, 7 predicted proteins | sample TergutCu122P5_FD_26741 | JGI IMG/M metagenome (IMG submission 26741) | reverse complement strand
CAGCGTCACGCCCCGGCAGCACCTTACCCCCGGGAAAGACCCGGTACCCATTGTACAGGAGGCTGGGTGGACCTCAGGGCCGGTCTGGACTGGTGCGGAATATCTCGCCTCACCGGGATTCGATCCCCGGACCGTCCAGCCCGTAGGCAGTCGCTATACCGACTACGCTACCCGGCCCAGTATTTGGGGGTAGTATTATAAAAATGTGAATGGATAGAGGACAAGACCACAAAGTGCTCTGAATGTTCATATGTTTGGTTATTACGGAACATACCGTATGAACAGAAGCAGCTGTGCACTGTTCTTTATTCCGCTGTGCTTGTGTATACAGCCGCTAAGTCTGTTTGATAAAAGAACTGCAGGAAAGCAGACAAATTTGATGTTTCGCCTACCTCCCGAGCTTCTGTAGCGTATTATTATTGTGCGGCCCGGGGTTCTGATCCCAGAAAGGGAAAGATATTTTTTCTTTCCCAGAAACCTACAGATCGGCTCCAGGGCCCACTCAACCTACATTACATCATAAATATTTTAAGCCCTAATTGTGCTACGAAAGCGCCCTCGGAAACATGGCAGTTTTTTATATTCGATTCACAAGCGTTTCCGAAAACATGACAATTTTCATATTTGTTTCAGAGTACTCCCGGAAACATGACAATTTTTATATTTGTTTCAGAGCACTCCCGGAAACATGACAATTTTTATATCCGGTTCACAAGCACTACCGGAAACGTTCCAGTTTTTATATTCGGTTCACATGCACTCCCGAAAATATGGCAATTTTTATATTCGGTTCACAAGCACTTCCGAAAATATGACTTTTTTATTCGGTTCACAAGCACTCTCGGAAACATGGCAATTTTTATACTCGGTTCACAAACGCTCCCGAAAACATGACAGTTTTTATAGTCGGTTTACAAGCACTCCCGAAAAATTACATTTTTTATATTCGGTTCACAAGCGCTCCCGAAAACATGACAATTTTTATATTCGGTTCACAAGCACTCCCGGAAACATGGCAATTTTTACATTCCGTTTTCACGCAATCCCGCAAACATGACAATTTTTATATTCGGTTCACAAGCACTCCCGGAAACATGACAATTTTTACATTCCGTTTTCACGCACTCCCGCAAACATGACAATTTTTATATTCGGTTCACAAGCACTCCCGGAAACATGGCAATTTTTACATTCCGCTTTCACGCACTCCCGCAAACATGACAATTTTTATATTCGGTTCACAAGCACTCCCGGAAATAGCAATTTTTATATTCCGTTTTCACGCACTCCCGCAAACATGACAGTTGTTTATATCCGGTGTAAAACACTCCCGAAAACAAAATAATTTTTATATTCGGTACAAAATCAATCCCGGTAATAATGAGCCTGAAAATTTTAAGCCACACGAATCGATTGCTGCCGAGCTGCTTGCCTCTCTGTCGCTCTCATGTTCATCTAAAGAGTTAAATTTTCATTTTGTCCGACTGCATACATTTAGAGAAATGCCTTTTATCAAAATTTATTTTACAGACTGATTTAATATTAATATTGAACTTGAATAAACAATGCGTGCAATTGGAGACAATTAAAACTCAATCAACAGCCTTCAAATAAATATTAGTGTAAATCAGAAACAGTAGCAATAACTTACTTAGCGAAAACAATATGTCTAAAGATATTCTGGGTCCTAAACGACATGATATTAAAAGGGGAGTGGAGTAAATTACGTATCTAAAAATCTTGTAACACATTCTCCAAATCAGAAATTTGTTACAATACGCTGAACGTATTCTTAGAATTGGCGACACGACATGCATACTGAAGTCCTTAGAGAAACCAATGCAAAAATGGTCACGTACAGATACCGGAATATAATACTAAACTGGAATAAGATTGCCACGGCGTGAATTGGATGCACCCCATTTAAGACGGCGAATGGCTGATTTCGACCTAGTGACTGTGGTGCAGCGTCTTCCTAATGGGGAAGTGGACTGTCATTACTCTAGTATTTTTGAAGACCTACGATTTAAAAATAACACTAATACGCAATATGATATATGACATATATTTTGCAATAACTAAATACACGATCCAGAGTCACTAAGAAGCTAATAGAGCCTTAGTTAGAAATAAAATTCCCCGCATTTTATGGAGCCTGAAATTCAATTTTGTTACAACAATAACAACAACAACAACAACAACAACACGCAATATCTTACTCTGTGGTGCAGAGTCCTCCTTAAAAGCTAATGGTTCCTCAGCTAGTCATGAAATTCCCCCGCCTTTTATGGAACCCATAAGTTTAATGTTAAAATAATAATAATAATAATAATAATAATTATTATTATTATTATTATTATTATTATTATAAAATGAATCTGTGGTGCAGATTCCTTCTTACGAAGGCAAAAGTTTCTCGGCCAGTCATGAATTCCCCGAAGTTTAAAGAGCCCGCAGGTATAATAATAATAATAATAATAATAATAATAATAATAATAATGAAAATTCCTTCCATCTTAACGTTTTTGGGACTACCTTCCGATCAGATCCTCTCTAAATTAAGTTAATGTATTATTGACATTTTCGTCCTATACTGAACTCTGCTAAGTAACTTCCTAGTTCTATAACAAACGATTTATTATTAACGATAAAAAAGTTAATCTTCACCATAAAAACATGCCATGAAGGCATGGAAACCGGGAGTGAATGTAGAGCCCTATCTATTCTGAACCTCGGCTCCAGATGCCAGTGGTGCTTCATTGGTACGACGTAATATTTTCTAGTAAGCTACTGCCTCGTTCATATTCAGCCATTTTTCTCTTACGACATCCCCTACTTTTTCTTGTTTCTGAACAGCTCGGCAGTATACGTTGACAATCCTCTTGGCTTAACATAATGTGCATCTTCATACTGTTTCTAACTGCTTCCAATTTCCACAACGCAGCTAACAAACACGCTATTCCGTTTGTTTCCTTCCTAGTATAGCATTCTATATATGATCTCTTATCCGAACTGAAACGCATACTTTGATACAGTGCTATTATCCATTTATCTGGGAAATTTTGCGGTGAACGACTTTGGAATTGGAAGTGACTTTTCGGAAACAGGTTGTGGGAACTGATCAGACTGAGACTGTCTCAATCTAGGGTATATTGGTAGATTTTTTGAGGGTGAATTTTCGGGAACATTTCATAATAAACACCAGATGGCTGTCCGCTGAATACCGGACTGGGGAATTGGTTTAGCATTGTGTCGAAATGATGTCTGAAGCTGACTGTAGAAGATAAGCCAAGAAGGGTCCGTTCAGTGGCGGCATACCTACAGCGTGATTATTTGTATGGGCAGATCGATTTACTGTGTTGTGGTAACAGAGGCTGTTTTATGGGAAATTCATGCCCACTGAGACTGTTATGCTGTTTTTTCTTTGGGTGAGAACGTGAAATGAGAAAGTATGATGAATATTGCAGTGAAGTTTATCTGCAAGATGTCACTGAAGAAAATTGCAGACAATGTAAAAGGAGTTCAAACGCCTTGTACGAAAGTTTTATCGAGATTCCAATTAACTTTTTTGGAAATTGTTACTGAAGAAAATCACAAGAAATACCATCACAGCTGAGAACGCCTTACGTAGAAGTGGTACTAACATTCCATTTAAGATATATTTTGAAAACATTCAGTGAAGAAAACTGTAAGACACCGGGGGAGATGCGAATGATTGAGCGAGGATGTTGACACTGAAATAAAACCTTAATTTGGAAATGATTATAGAGGAAAGACACAAGGAAACCACGAGAGCTGAGAGCGACTTAAAATTGTATTGAACTTGTATTTTGCGAAAACCTGAAGACATGTACAAGGAACATGGTCCTGACAACGCCTTAGAGAATTCATTTCAGTGAACTTCGTATTTCAATTTTATTAGAGAAATCGCAATCAAGTAAGACACGGAAACATCTCGAGGGCCGAGTACATTTTATAAGCTCTGTCTGTTTATGCACTATGAAAGGTCACGTTGTTCTGCATTGCTCAGTGCTGCCAACACCCTACTATGACAAGCTACTGATCCGCGGCAAGTTTCTGCAGATTGGATTCCTCATTTACATCGTATTTAGTAATACTGAAGAACTGCAGTAAAAATCACACGCCAGCATCGGATAGGGAAGAATTATCACATTTTTTCTAATTATCTTATTTACATGTTCGTAATAGACTCTGATATTTTAAGATAAATTATAGACCGTTGTTTTACCTGTCATCCAAAACTGTTGACAGATGGACAGAATATTAGAAAGGGTAAGGTAAAGAAAGTTTGCCGCATTCAAAAATAGAATTTTGTCAGAATAAAAAATTAATTATATTGAAACAAAATTAAGCAGAAACTAGAATTTCTGTGTACATAATTAGAATTTAAGAAAAGTGCATAATACAAATAATTAACACCGGTTGGCAGTGAATGCATGTGGATGTACACATCGCATTAGATGTGCCGGCCATGCAGAAGGCAGAAGAGACCCACAACCAGAAGAGAGAATTGTTAGTTCGTATAGTTTGTTAGCAGAGATAAATACAGATGGGTTATTTGTACCATTCATATGCATGTTGCCAATGTAAAATTGTCATTTATCTTAGTGTCTCTACTTCGCACTACCAGCGTAATTTAGTTTATATAACTGAGAAATTATTATATTTGTAATCTCGATAGTCTTAAATCAATTCCAGTAGTCAAATTTTGAAGAATAATTCATTTTTGATTTTGTGGCTGTACTATGGGAAATTTATTGTATAATAAAAAGAACATTTTTAAGTTACTGCTAGCTCCACATCTGGAGCCAACATTTGATATCGTAAGGCCCGTATTTAGGGCAATACTATTCGTATTGCGATGTCTATACATACGTCTGTTATTGCAGCATTTCCGTCCAAGTTTAACCCAAATCATATAATTCCAAAATAAATTATTTATAAATGACGATTATTGCGCCGCGATTAATTTTATAACATTTTCAACATTAATTATATATATGAGCATTCTCAACTCTGTTGGTGCAATTGAAAGACATTTTGAAGAAAAAATGCCGCGGGAAGGTCACCAAGAGGATCTTGTTTTTGCACGACACTACCCCGGCTCACCGGGCACTTGCAACCCAGAAGAAACTAGCCTAACTGGGCTTTCAATGTCTTGATCACCCACCCTATTCTCCGGATCTGGCCCCCCTCGGACTACCACCTGTTCCCTGGGCTGAAAAAACAATTGAAAGATCACCATTTTTCCTCCGACAAAGAGGTCATTGCTGCTGCGGAGACCTGGTTGGACAGACAATATTCTGATTTTTTTTTGAGTGGTTTGCAAAAGTTAGAGCAACGGGCTAAAAAGTGTATTGAGCTTCGTGAGGAGTATGTTGAATAAATCCCGAGTTTGGTCGCTGTAGCTTGTTTCCTTCTTGGTCGGGCTAAGGACTTATCAGCAACCCTTCGTGTTTCATTTTTTATATTACAAGAAGCTGACCCTCAACTTTTGTAGAAACCATTGTCCATTAAGGAGGCCTTAATCGCTTTCAGTGCAGTATAGGTCCTTTTTTTTTTATTCTTGGTTTATCCAACGACGCTTGTAGTAGCTCAAAATTGTAGTGTGTCAAATGGAACAAGTTATATGCAGTGGGGCAATTCAGGGCCATTTATCTACGAATATATGAAAATTCAGTTCCTGCCTCGCAATAAACACACTACTATACATCACCAAGGACAAATGTTAAATTTTTCATCGAAATAATCGCTGTTTATTGACGCAGTCACGGGAGAGTCACTAATACACTGTGTAGATAAAATGAAATGTTTTTGAGTATTGAAGCAGGTGGTACATACAGTTACCACGGCGTTTTAAAAGATTCAATAATCACACAAACAATACTTGACACAGGTTTACGTCATTCGTCGCTACAGTTTCAAGATATTAGGGGCGTAAGGTATAGCGGTCTGTAATATCAGGGACAGATGTGACAGTGTGTAACGACATTATGGCCAGATTCAGCGACCGGTAACTGAAAGAGACTAGTTTACGTCCTCCACAGTCGGCTCACAGGACATACGGCTGGCAGGCCGCATGCAGCCCTCTGAGGCTCACTGTGCAGCCCGTGACAACTTTTGTAAATAATATTTCTTTTTAGAAAATTCTCCACCGTGAATGGGAATAAAAAGAGGCAACGGTTTTCTGTGTCTAGCGACCATTTGGAAATATTCGGAAAACATCCACTTCGTATGACCACCGAATACGAGAAGCTTTTTTATTGAAAATGGATGTAATGCCTCTCATTACGTTTGCATGGTGATAGAAACACAAAAGTCTTCTTTCAGCGGAACATTTTTAATTATTTCCTATGTTTTATAATTAAGAAAAACTAATTAAAAAAATCTTTATCTAATTTAATTAGAAATGCATTAATGAAGTACCTCCCACGGAATCAACACTTATGGCTCGCAATATGGCCCTCGCCGTATCCAGATTTATGCAGGCCTGCTCTATAGACTACCGGCTATCCCGAATGCTGTGGTTTTTCTCAGGCATTTCACATCTATTCCTGGGAAGAGTCCTAGAGATTACATAGGTAGAATTACGTATGGAATGGTCTGGACTGCCTAGTGGCACCGTCCTTTAGTCTCTTACATCGCCTGGGGAAAACTGTGGACATGCCAGAACAGCCTAAAATAGTACTTGAATTATGTCTGTCGCGGAAGACGGTGCGACACACTCTGACAACAACTTCACAAGCGCAAAGTGGTTGCTCAGCTTCATGATGCATCACACCGTCAAGACATATGGAGAATGGAGATGTAACTGTAAAAGGTAATGCCTGTCCGCGCCTTACGCCATAAGGGCGTATAAAGTGAGGAGAGGTATAGCTCCACTCTTTCTTCACCTAGACACTAAATGGAGATGAGTGGTTAATTTCACGCTCTGGTCGCTGTACTCACGGGCGGGTCCAGGTTTTGGGGGCCTGAAGCGTATACAATTTTGGAGCCTCTTTAAGAAAAAGAATACAAAATTACGAACACAAATTTAGGTACGGAAGTTAATATGTATTTAGAAGGATAAAAGAAATCACAAGGAATTGCAAATTTAAAAAAAAAAGCTGACAAATTCAACAAACATCACAAAATCCAGAAAAATAACAAGGTATTTTTATTAATTGCCTTCTGACACACCTCTATAATACTTTTCCCCCGACGTTTTTTGGCTGTATAATCTTTGATCGCCTCTTCGAATGACAACGATTTTATAGTAACATTTTCTATAGAGAGCATAAAAAGATAATTCAGTCTTTCCTTTAGCATGGTTCATCGATTTTTTTATTGATAGTTTGGAAAAGTTTCTTTCAGCTTCACAATTCGTTTTTGGTAAGGTCACGCAAATTTTTAGGATTTTTGTCAAATTTGGATAAACCTCTGCTAAATCTCTTTTATATATGTGCTATCAAGATTTTAGGTTATTTCTAAGGCATTGCTAGGGCCCCTCCCAAGGCCTTGAGAGGTCCTTGGGAGGGGCCGTGCAAGTGGGGGGGCCCGAGCAAGTGAGGGTCCTGAAGCTTAAGCTTTATTAGCTTCACGGTAAATTTGCTTCTAGCTTTACCTTTGAGAAAGGAGCCCGGAACCCATTGAATAGCAGGCTGGGTGGGCGCTAGAACTTGTCTAAGATTAAAAAATCACAGATAAGCTATCACTGTTTTAAACAGTACAATGAAAATCCAATTACACAACTGTTTTAATGCATTTATGTCACACTAATTATCGAAAGGACTGTGGCAATATAGTCACTGTTTCTGGTCGAACCACAGTAACGGCTATCCTATTTCCTTTTCCATTGTTCTTCATATTCTGGTAAATCCACCTGCCGATCCTTGCGGGCAGCAATATTAACCATTGTTATGCAGATGCTGAGAAATTATACCCAATCAGAATAAGAATGGGAGAAAACAGAAGCCTGGGTAATAAGCGGCGCAAAATTAAAAAAAAAAAGAGCCACTGGTATGAATCATTGAAATTCAGCGGTTTTCGCGAAGAATCGCAAAACACCTATCTACTCGAGGCAGGAAGAAAATAATTAGAAAAAATATGAAATCGACTTCTTAAATCTGTCGGTATTACAGGGTTGCACTTCAACACCCTTCCGAAATCCTGTAGTTTAGTACAATTTGTCTTCACCTATAACCTTAGGGAAGAGGGGTGGGGTTGGGGGAGTAGTGAAGTTGCTATTGTGCCTACTGTATGGTTGGTATAATTCTATATTGAATTTATTAACAGCCTATTTTTATTTATTTCGTGTTTATCGACACGCTAAATATTGAATCATCAGCTTTATCTGTCGAATCGAATTTATGGTTGTACATACACTGTCATTTTTAGTATGCTGTTATACAAACTATCCGTATTCGTTTTTTACTGTTGTATTCATTATCTTTGAAATGTTACATTTCATGTGTGTTTCTGCTTCGTGTCACTGTTACCCTATCCTCTTAATACTGCTGATTTCTTTTTATGATTATCCTAACGGGGTTACATGTATGATGAAGTAGTCTGATTCGAAGCTCGTATGTTACTATGTAAGGAATAAATAAATGTAAGTTGTTGGTCAATACAATATTGCACGGAGGGATTATGGTTAAATAATACCAGCTCACTATCCCTTATCCGAAAGTCTTGGGGGCCGGACATGTTTCAGAACTTAGATTTTTTCGGATTCTAGAAAGCCAATACTGTACATGTACCCATGGGAGTATCTTTAAGTTTTTTTACTTTCACAGTGCAATTAAACCCAAAGTCATAAAATAAGAAAAAAGCATAAAAAATATCAACGAACAGCACAAGCGCGTGTGACTGGTAGGAGCGTTGGGACACAGACGCTTCATACCTGCCTCATGAGTGCCGTGGGTCAATATTTTCTGTTTTCAGAGCTTTTCGGTTTTCGGAATTGCTGATGTGGGATTGTGTACCTGTAGCTGGTATTGTTACTCGATGAAGTTCCGACATGTTGGTACCAACTCTGGACATCACGGTCGCCACCGTCTATGTCTGTAATCCATGATATTGCCCGTTGACAAACTCATTCCTATAATCCGTGATGAAACCTTTACTCTCATCCGATTTGCCTTGGCAGCGGGCCCGTTAGGCCCAAAGTCCAAGGCTGTTTTCGAGCTAGTGATATTCATAGGAGGGAAAGGCAGTTGGTAGGTTTCCTCTGTGCTGTTGTCCACGTCGGTCGTCTTTTTCAGTAATGCCTGTACAACCAAAAAAAGTGTGCATTGTTGGATCTGGTAACTGGTGAGTTGACGAACATTTGTATATACATTGATACACACCGCTCTTGTTAATTGCTATTAAGGTGATATGTTAGGTATATTTAACTTTTACAGGCTTGTTTAAGAATAGCGGTACTGTTGTAGACTGCTGGGTTATTTTTTGCTAAATTGTGTTGGTAAAGCTGTTCCCATACACATCATGGAGTCCCACAGGGGGTATGGAGGTACAATTCCACTCGTTTTTAACCTCGTCACTAGATAGAGGTGAGTGATCAGCCTCACTCTCCGGCCGCTTTACTCCCGATAAGAACCCCCACTACACATTGAAAAGGAGGCTGGGTGGGCCATTTAGAGAAGCGAGAAATCTCTTGCCCTGCGGGATTTGAACCCCATGTCGTCCATCCAATGACCTAGTTACTATACTGACTATGCCGTCTAGGCTCATAAATTGTATTGACTGGCTTTAATTTTTAGGTTTTGTATTTTTTATGTGTATGTGTAAGATATAGTGGAACCCAGCATTATGCTGGTAAGAATGGTATGATGCTTATAGAAGCTGTTGCATTCTGTGTTCATAGTTCATTTGAAGCATGCTGTTGAGCTGTATTGGCTTTGTATACATTATGACATAAGGAAATGGTATGCCAAACAGTATTTTTCCATAAGAAAAATATTTATTTATTGGTGACCAGCATGACCTTCGATCCTGCAACATATCTATGTGCGGTGTGTGTATATTTGCAGGGTTTTGAAGAATTTTTCAAATATTTGGAATTCTTACACCAATTGACATGCTTACACAAAGACATATGCTTTTTGTTTATGGTAATTGATTCTTAGTTGTTTTGGTAACACATTTTCAATGCTGCAGGTTATTTATTGTTGAATGTTTTAACCATTGTGAATCAGAGTTTATTTACACTCACAGAAACTTTATGGAATTGAGCCAAGGATAGAGAAAATTTCATATTCACACACACATATATGGTTGTTACAGCCATACGCAGTCATCTCATTTTATAAGAATACTTTATTGTGTAAAGCAAAGTAATTATGTGAGAGAAGTATTGTATTTGTAAATATATGTAGCTTAGCTTGCCTAGGAAGTTTTAGTTGAAGTAAATTCTGCAAAGTGTGGATGAGGCAAACGATATACTCTCAGTGTTGATCAGCAATGAATGCCACATCCAGGCCAGTAGTGTGCCACCAAACCATTAGGGATAGTGGGGTACAGAAAAGACCTTATCTCTGTATTCAACAAAAGCTGTAATATTTTTCTTGGAATCAGCTGTATGCATTCTGTAGCATTTATGCTGTAGGACTTATGATCTTTTATGTGCCAGGTCAGGGAAGTGGTTAGATTTACTGCAAAACTGTAGGCCAAAAACAGCTTCTCTGCAGTTTCCATGAAGGGAATATTGTTTTTTATAATGTCTGGCTGTGTGCAGTTTCTTTATTGCCTGACTTGTATGCAGGACATGTCACCTATATTGACTGACATATATGTGTGTAATTATCTGAAGTTTTAATATTATATGGAGGTTTACTGAATAACTTGATTTGTGACAGGTAGTGCGATTAACATTCAGCATATGGAGTTGACATTTTTTATATGAATACATTGTGGAAAGGAAGTTGA
>JGI20166J26741_11689695_pt1 | contig 10929 bp, 5 predicted proteins | sample TergutCu122P5_FD_26741 | JGI IMG/M metagenome (IMG submission 26741) | reverse complement strand
TACCATAGGCTGCATGTATACAACTGTATCCTCCTGAAGATGAGCACTTGAGGCTCGAAACATGTAGAGGAGAATAATATTTTATGAATAAATAATAATCTGTTCATCAAGTTGGTAATTAATATATAGTTAATTCATGATGCACAGTCAGAGAAATGCCAAGTTATGCGATGCTAAACAAGTATATCACTACAAGAACATCAAATTAAAGTTGTATAAAAATAATGCAGCTATATGGTTTAATAAAACATGCAAGGCCAAACATCTAACACCGACTTACGCCAACATGCCACCAGGAACTCTCATAGAGTGTGACAGTACCATAGGCTGCATGTACACAACTGTATCCTCCTGAAGATGAGCATTTGAGGCTCGAAACATGTAGAGGAGAATAATATTTTATGAATAAATAATAATCAGTGCATCATGTTGGTAATTAATATATAGTCAATTCGTGATGCACAGTCAGAGAAATATCATGTTAGAGAAATGTCGATGTTTAGAAGCGAAGATTCCAGTAGCAAAGTGATAGAGTTTCCAGTGACAACTGATATAGACTGAATCCCCCCGAATATGTCTCGTAAAGCCTTTTTATAAGGCAAATTAGGGCGTTGGCTTCCACGTGACAGTGCATTGAACCGGAAGTCTCTGAGCTTTAAAATCATGAAACATCCACGTTCTTTGCAGAAATCAGGATACAATTATTAGTCCACTTGATACAATAATTATGTCAGCCAAGCTGGACTTTTGGGTGAAATTTGGTGTCCTGGTTGCTTTATGACATTGATGACCCTGTTACTTCCTATAGTGTCGACATATCTCTGTTGAGCAACATGTATTCTATATTTTGGAACTTGGTGCCTTACTGTTACTGAATAATACAAATATATATCTTATGAATGAAATACCATCCTACTTGTATGAGTATAGTCGTAAGACGGTAGCTTACGACACCGGCTTCAAATCTGGTCCCGGACAGTAACGTCCGTACATAAAAGAAAAACATTGCACCGTGTATCGCGGATGTCAGTTTTCGTTTACGGTCACTCGAAGGCTTCAAAATTCTATTCTTTTTCGTCCACGAGAAAAACAGGTAGGTCTCAAGTCAGTCGCAGGGTATATCCTTTTGCAGCCACGACTATTATTAATTTTTTATGTGATTTTGACCGTGCATCGTCGTTAATATGTGGAAATAAAATGCCAACTACATAGATGCAACAGCCTATTATTCATATTTACATCCCCGTCAATGGTGCCGACCCCACTGGTCGCGCGGTCTAAGCGGTGGATCTGCGACCGCTCGCTTGCTGGGAGAGCAGGTTCGATTCCAGCGAGGGGGCTTGGATGTCTGTATTTTGTGAGTGTTTTAGAGTTTTCTTCATCGGGCCGATCGCTCGTCCAGATGAATCCTACCGAGTGTGGTGTGTCTGAGTGGGATCGTGATGCCCTGGCTCTCTAGGCGCTATTGCGCCATGAAAAAAATATCGCAGTGAATGAAAACAACAGTACCACGGTGTAAAAATCGTAGCTGGTCAGCTTGAATGATGTAACCTTTGTTTTCAACCATGTCTACCAACGTGTTTAGCCAGTCAAGTTCGAATATCATAATTCTAACTGACCCTTGTGTTAACCTTCTTCGTTCACAGTTTCTAGCTGTTAATCTTCTTATTCTGAGTACGATTTGCAGATAGGTAAAACGATCAGCTTGCCCTTCACTTGTTCACGTACTGTGTCATAGATGTTCTGACGTCTCCACTTCATGTTCCGACCTGGCCCCCAACGATATCACCGCTATCTCGTAATTTTTAACGAACTGGATATTTTGTCAGCATTAGTCCGCAGTTGACAACGAACGCGTGTTATTTTGACTCATGCTTGTGGAAATTCTTGTAACATTCTCATCCCGAATCAGTTGATTCGTAATTAGCAGAACTTCAACATATGATTTACGAAAAAATGAAGTGTTAGTTTGCACGCTACAATGACCAACCAAGAGATTGATAGAAGATTTATTTAAAAAATATGGAAGAGAAGAAATTTCTACGTTAGAATTTTTTTTTTCCGAAGTTAGTTGCAGATACAAAAAAATATATATATGTGGTAAAAGTGTGAAGAGATTGTGACAAAACGAATACTTAAGCGCCTGATTGGTATAATTATCCTAAACTTAAGAATTTAATTAAATGGGGGCATAGTTATTGTATCATTTTTAAAGAGACATTACTCGACCATAATTCACTAAATTTTATTCAAAGTGTTGTGAACTGAAAGACACACGTTTTCCATTACTTATGAATATGCTTCTTAAAAATAACACCTGTCGGATGTGCATCAGGATTGATGTACTGATGCACTCGGTTCAAAAAAAGTCCCATTACGCAGAGTAGGTCTAACATGGCGGGTGGGGTAGCAGTGATTTCATCATAAATTCTCTGTTTGATGTTATGTAAGTCTGCTGGGATGTGTTTGAAAGTCTTTGCTTTTCAAGTGGCCTTACAGAAATAAATCACAAACCGACAGATCGGGCGAAAGGACTGGCCGAGAAATGTCGCCATAGCTGGAGATTATGCGATTGTCACACACATAGTTTGTAAAGCGCCCTGTACACTCTCAGTTAAACTGAGCGATTTTACTCTGTGACGTCATACCTGACAGAAAAACTGAGTAAACTATGCAGTTTTGACAGACAATAGCGCAGGTCTCAGAATTGTCCTTTCCAGTCGTCTTTCACACAGAAAACTGCGCACTTCACTCAGAGAGTCCCAGAGTTTCCTCAGTTTACCTGCCGACGCCACGATGACATCATCTCAAGACACATCCGTTTGTAGCAACTCATTCAGCATATGAGCATCGCATGATATATTCCTTTTCAAATACCACATCTTACTCCACATTTTACGCTTTCTTTTCTTCTTTTCATATAACATTATGGCCGATGTGGCTAGCAAACAGCAAACGACAGCCTTGTTTTTATCCACTATAGTCACGCGCACAAGAAGACACACAGAACTGACAAACCTGATGGGAAACCTGTGCTATGCCAGAGAACCTTCAGTTCAGCTTTTCTTGCAGTTTTTTACACAGTTAAACTGCACAGTTTAACTTAGAATGTGTGGGGCCCTTAAGGTGTTGGTCGACTGCCGAGCGGTATGTGATGTTGGTCCAGCTGGTTGCTGCCGGATTGTGGCAAGGTCAATATCACGACCGCGTAACTCTGGAAACAATAACTCATTCACTATATGCACATACCGGTCAGATGTCACAGCAACCGCACTGCCAATTTCATCCTTGAAAAAATAAGGATCAGTGATGCCGAACACTGATATCCCAGACCACACTGTTACTCTCTGACTGAATTTGTTTCACACGCGCTTCATGCGGATTAGCTTCGCTCCAGTATCACACCCTTTGTGTATTCACACAACCAGAGACTTCAAAGTGAGCCTCATCTGACATTTTCAAGTGACGAATAACACCGGGATTTTCGTTCAGGAATGTAGAAAAAAAAATGCTCACAAAATACACTTCTTGAAGCAAAATCACGGTCTGACAGATTTTGCACAATGTGTGATTTGTAGGGATGAAAATATAAACCATATTGAAGTATCTGTCGGAGCAAACTGCTCGATATGTTGAGGGCAACTGAATGTCTACGTACTGATATTCTGGGGCTACGACCAACAGCGGGTCGTACTCTTTCAGTGTTTTCTGGTATCCACACTCTTCTGACTCTGCTTCGGGTTTTTTTTTTTAGTTGTTTAAGAAGCCGTGGTTCGAAACTTCTTTACCCAGTTCTTGATTATGTTGCTGTCGGAAACCCTTCTGGCTCCCTTTGTTAAAATTGCGTCTGAATATTCTTTGCGCTGTTATCACAGAGTCGTTATTCCTTAAAAACATCTCTACGGCGAACGCACGGTGTACAGCCGACCACTGATCCATGTTTACTAAGTGACGTCCTTAGCAAAACACTATAGCGCAATTTAGTTTAATCTCCTCTCCGGGGGACCAGAATACCACGTAAATCAAGATGGTGAATGAACTCTGCCACAACCTGTATTCTGTTGCTTGTTGTAATAATACTTATCTAAGAATTGTATTAAAGTAAGATTGCACTGCTTGATAAAAATTATTATATTATTTTATTACATTATTGTAATGGATTTCTCTTTAATTCTGTCAAATTTATTTCAAACAAACTTCTGCAACCCAAGCCTGATGTCTTTCGCACCTGCATTATGCTCATTCACATGTTACGAGCCGTGGACCAAAAAAGACCTGCTGGTCGTGGACGAAAACGGATATGGCCTTTCTCCTCACGAAGAGTAGGGGTTTATCTGTTGACGAAAACTGATATGCCCACGACAACGACATGTTTCAGCCTTACGTATTGACTGTTAGTAGGACTGTCAGTCATGCTGACATTGCTAAGCTAGTAGGTCCCATTTTTATGAAATTTGAAGGTTCATTACAATTTTAACAAGAGCCCGCCAATTCCCGCATCCTGGACCAGGTGAATCTAGTCCCTCTACAATATCACCTTGCAGCCGAACATTAGCAGAGTTTCTGCCGAACCACCCGCTGTGAGAAAGGATTTCTGTCTCTTAACCCTCTCACTTTTACCTAGTCCCTCCAGTCGTGACAGCATCAAAACTAATTGCGAAAACCGGACGTTTGCAAATTCAGTTTGGCATTTATGTAGACAAATTTATGGTTTTTTTCGGTAAAAAAAATTTGGGACTTTCGGCAATGTTGGGCGTTTCTTTCCCACGGAAATTTAATCAAGTTTAACTCTCAGAAATTTCAAATTGGCCAGCCAACGAAAGTAAACCCCTTTTCGTTCTCCGACCAGTCACTAGAGGGTAAGGTTTTAGAGTTTTCCCCCTGGACGGATTTTCATGAAATTTAATATTTAATTAATTTTCGAAATCTGTCGAAAAAATCAGGTTTTATTAAAATATGAAAAGAATAACAGGCACTTTACTTGGAGCTGTACATATACAGTGTTTATATCTCGCGGAATTCTTTTTTGAATGAGAAATGTTTCAGACGAGTGATGTAGAAAAAATCAAAATATGCATTTTATGTTCAGTAAGTTTTCCCGAAAATCTTGCCGTTTATGAGATAATATGGAAAAATATGGTACAGCCAGGCCAGCTACAGGTGACAGTATAATACGGCGCATGCGTTTGCTTGCAAGATAACTTAGGCTGCAAACACACATTCAGAATATGTAATACTTTTTTATTTTCCACGGCGAAAGTTGTTACGAGAACGCTCCTCAATGTTACGTTGTACGTACATGACCTGTCTCGTTTTCATTATGCCAAGGTGCAGAAAATATGCATTCGTAATCATGTCATCTCTTATAATCCATGTTGCAGGTGTGAACTACGTAGTAGAAACATAGTGGTTCAATAACTAATGGTGAGTAATGAATATTTCTTTGTTCCTGTTACAGGTAAGAAGAATATTGGGAAGATGCGTTGTCTGTAACTGTCGCGTAGGAAGTGACTGCCCTTAGGTATGTTCATTCCTTTTGCATTGCTTTTACTGATAATGCAGATTTTCGTCTGTCATTCAAGAGATGGGTAATTAGGACAGTAGCGCTGAGACTGTGAACAAAATGGGCGATGTTGATGAGGTCTGTGGGAGGAAATTAATTAATGTTACATGCCACAGTATCCGGGTACAGAAGGAGAGCAGCCAATTGGACGTACTTGAAAATTAGCGTACCGCACGATATGTAAAATCGACAGTTGCGCTATGAGTGACCAAACGTAAAGAATGGTATAGATTGAGCGCATTATAATTTGTTTGGTACATAAAAATTGTTGCATTCACCAAATTCTTCACAGCTGAAATGCAGCAGTAAAACAGCAGCTTTATGGCTGAAGTGAAACATGCGAGGAGTGAAATTTCGTCACTTTTCTATTGAGATGTATCAACAGAGTGTTGTAAGAGAAATTGTGCAGTGACATTATGCTTTCGTGGCTGTGCATTTCAGGTCCCCGTTCTTCTGTAAGATGGCATCTCGTCATTGGGTGATTGGTGCCCGTAGTTGCGAGACAGCGTGGTTGGCTTATCTTGTAGGGTCGAATGTCTAATGGAGGTTATAGAGTGAGAAATTTTAACATTCGCCCCTTGAAGATAAGCCCATTACGCTGTCTCGAAACGACGGCACCAACCGCCCAGTGAAGCGGCGCCAAGTACCAGAAGAACGATTAACTTTAAAATTACTTTTATTGTAATGATTTAATTTAATCCCAAATTAGACATAAATTAGATCGTAATTTTATAATACATTTTCATCTTAAACTTTAGTAAAAATTAGTGAAAGAATTGATAGGCCTGAGCCGTATAACGACATTTTAACTTCAAGTGGTTTTTCGCTTAGCTTTCGCCCATTAACCTAAAAGTAAACATTTATGCAAGATAGAATTGCAGATACTGTCAAATAGAGGGCATGATAAATTACAAATACACATGGTTGTTAACGAAGGCTAACGTAATTCCAAACTCTGCCGTGACGTTTGTGATGATGAGTTCCTTACGTCTATCATGTAATCAAGGTATTTAAAATCTCAAGGCATTATTTAGGTACCTTAACGCTGCTGCGAGATGAGTAAGCCTATATAAAATCACCTTCCTCGTTTTCTTGTTTCATTCAATATCGGAAATTTCTCCTTCTGAAGCACAGCGGTCAGGGCGTTAAGCTGGCAACTGATTCCCATCTAGAACCGATATCATGAATATTTCCACCCCTTTGTCGGCCTTCATAACATGCACTGAATTTAGTTTTACTGTACCCACTGGTAATACTTTGCTGTCTACTTATTTTCACTTTCAAAATTAGATTCTTTCTTCATGACAGGAGAGTTCATCTTGTAAGAATAAACAGCCTCATATGACTTAAACCCTTGATAAAGGGCGAAAGGCTTCCCCCTTCTCCAGAACATCCCGATCAGCTACGGGACCCACCCAGCCTCCTATGAAATGGGTAAAGTTAAAGGTCACCCCCACGACATGCCTATGAAGGCACAGAAGGGAGGCGGAGGTATAGCTCCAACCCATTCGCAGCCTCGGAGCTAGAAGGGGGTGGGGGATCAGCACTACTTCCCGGGAAAGACTCCGTATGCATTGCAGAGGATGATGGGTGGCCCTCGGGGCCGTTCTCTACGGGGTGGAATATGGGTACTGGAGACATTTTCCGAAAGTAAAGGGACAGGGTCTTGAAGTTGCCCACCCACCTCTTTGTCATGCCGAGGTTAAGAATGAATGGAGGCTTTCCCTGTATGCTTGTATAGTGTGGAAAGGGACAGATTTTCACTTAGCTTTCTACCTCTAGATAAAAGTGTGCAGTCCTGTGACAAATTTTAGATCTCTGAGACTGATATTTGAGAGGTATGAAGGTTGCAGGCTGCAGGCCTACTGTGAATTTTTCTCATTTTGTGTCACTGAATACCTGGTTGTTCTGCATTAACGTGAGTGCGTGGTGTTTCTTAGTTGTGCAGTCCTCTAATTCTAACGAAACGTCACAGTGAAAGTAACTAAGAAATCTTAACCTGAAGTCACTGTGTACTGGCAGCGTGCCGAGGATCTTGATCTCTTTCACGTACGCCAGTATCGGTCTCTTAAAATATGTTTACAGTGTCAAGATGGTGATTGTTTATCTTTGAGCTCTCCTCCTTGCTGGCAGCGATGTGCTGGTTAATGAGGTTATTCCGTGCTGTCCAACATAAACAAACGAAGCAAAACGTCGCGCAGAATATAAAAAAATTGTATTCCATTTCGGCAAATATACTTTCTAACTGCGTTCTTTGTGAAGGTTTCGTATGTGTCTTGTATATATGTCTTAGTTCTTGCAGAGATATCTCTGTCTTATCCTCATGTCATATACACGGTTTGAAGTTTCATGGCAGAAGTGCACCTAGAAACTTTTTGACATAATGTCTCTATATAAGTTTATACTCGTATTTTCATTTTCTTCAGGGAAGATGTTTTTATAATGACGGTCCTTTGGGTTCTTAAACCGTGCAGAATAAGTTCGCTTGGAACAAACATATGCGGAGTACGAACCGAAAAACCATTATTTCTGACGTCTCTACCAAAATTTAATTGTTCAAAGAAGGTTGTAGACCAGAATTTTGTGTTCCAGTTCGTCAAAAGAGTCATATCCTATAATGGGCACAAAGATGCATCGGGACGGTAAGGTCTCGAACCCAAATGTAAACATCCAATAAAACTGAATAGCGATGCCAGCTGAATTAACTTAAAAGTCTGTCAAAATCAAATTCTCTTTTCAGTACGTGATGTAAAATTCAAATCCCTTGTTAAACGGAACCCGGAAGCATCATAAATTCCCTCTCATTTATACTTCCATTTAGTGGTAATTAACATGAACTCATATAACCTGAATGTGACGTTTGTTCAGCCGTGGCTGGTAATGACAGAGCAGCAGGGTGGTCTTAACTTCCGGAAAGGCTGTCAGCGTTGATCCCTGATCGGATCGAAAGCCTCCAATGAATACAAGATTTGTCGTTGATCTGTGCAGGCGAAAGGCAAGGGGCAGCACTTCATGGCCCTGCTTTCCTCTAGGTCTACTTCCGATAGAAATATTATAGTTTGCACTTACGAGGACCGGTTAGAAAATAAGTTTCTATGGCGTGTAATTTCTTGACCAAATAATCTGCGCTAATTGTGATTATAAGAAGGCTTGCCATCTGTTTCCAGCACAGAAGCAATGTCTGACAGCCACAAATTCAGAGATAATTGCGAGGTGTAAACATTTGTGAACTTGACGGCTGCTATTGCGAGAAACGGACTGGTACAAAGAGGCAGTATAAAAGCTCATTACACTATACGATAAATGCCTGAAAGGCAACGATATTATGTGGTAAAGTAATGGGATAGCGGTACAATTAAATGTAAACTGATGTTATTACAGGTGAAAATAGAGAACCCAAAACGTATACATTTTAAATTTATTTTCTGACCGGCTGTTTAATACGTTATAATGCTGCCTTTTGTGTATATCGTTATTTTGTGATGTGTTATTTGCTGAAATTATGTGTCGTAGCTTGAGATGCGGAGACATTTTCAGTAATAAGCTCGTCTTTGTTACCGCACCCCAGTGATGGTAATGTAAAGGTCACCCAATGACAGGCCTGTGCAGGCACAGAGAGTAGTAGGAGGTATATTTCCAACGAATTTGCAACCCATCACTAGAAGGAGACGAGTGCCCAGCACCGCTCTTCGGCCATTTTACTCCCGGGTAAGACAAGGTACCCCTTGTACACGAAGCTGGGTGGGCCTCGGGACCGGTTTGGACGAGACGAAAACTCTCGCGCCGTACCGGAATTCAATCCCCGGACCGTCCATCCCGTAACGACTCGCTGTACCGAGTACGCTGTTGCGGCCGCCGGTATTAATGTTGGTGTATGAAATTTATATTGCTTGTAAGTGGGTCTGTACAGGGGTTTACATAGGAAGATGGAGATCAACATTCGATGAGCGTCAGTAATCTGCTCCACTCTCCAACTTCTTTACCAGTACCCCAAATGCGAACTCTATTGTAAAGGGGCTACAGTCTGGATGTGACTGCGAAGAAAAACTGTTGCCACTCCCAGGAATCGACTTGGACCTTCACTTTCCAGGCAGCCGTATTACTGACTGCACTTTGTGTACACAAAATTAACATCACAGTTATCAATGTATGCGACCTGAAACATCTGTGCAACTAATACATAAGTGTGATCCTGAGTCACTTAGTCAAGGTAACGTTCCTTGACAAAATCCATTCATCAAATAATTCATGAGAATCCAGTGGTCAATCACTAACAACATACAAAAATTTACTGCCTTGTGTGGAACACGGAGCTTTAGTACGGGGATCCACCACTGGTTCCTATCCAAAGCCAAATGAATCCAATTTACTACCCCCACCAGCATCTAATATACATGTTAATTTTATTTTTCCGTCTAGACATATGTCTTAATATCTCATTCTGGTTTTCCAACAGAAGTTTTTTATGCAGTTGTACCTTCTATAGTGCGTGCAAAACTTCTCACCCATCCGTTCGTTCTTGTTTTATCACTCTTATAATGTTCGCTGCGGACTACAAATTACGACGCTGTTTCATAACCTCTTATACTCCCTTCACCACCCCGCTTAAACACCTTCAATTTATGTTGTTTCCGTACACCATGTTTCTTGCAAGGAATAAGGTTTATTGCTGATACAGTTTCATGCTAATATCCGTCTTTTTTTCGTTGCTGTTATGTCATCGCGGGGTTTACTAGTTGCGTACCGCGGTCACTTTTCAGATAACGGCTGTGTATCAGTTGCGTCCCGGGTTGTTTAGGGCCAGAATACTAGTTGCGTCCCGTGGTAACTTTTCAGGTAGATCTCCTTGTCATTCAGGGCTTCCAAAATTCCGTTTCCAAAAAGTTTTTGCTGACAAAATGGAACAATGGTGTTGTACTAACAAAAAATGTAAGTGCTATATAAATTACAATGAATGTCCAGAGATATTCGGCGGGGGAATGTGATGCACAGCCATGATGCAGACAAAGAAGCCTGCTTAAACCGACAGATATTAAATAATTCTGTCAAAAGGAAAGCAATGGAGAACTTGTGTGAAAGACCGCGCAAACTGATACGAAGCCAGTTCTTGGATGCTCTCACTTATAAAGACACAAGGAACATGCATAAAGCACGCTCCTACCAACTGATTTAAAGTTAGGCGATTTCGCACTTATTTACTTTTAAAAAAAAGATGAAATAACATTTTTGAAACGCGCGCCGAATTTTTTTCATTCCGGAATGAAAGAATTGAAATTTGGAAGTGAAGCTTGGGTACTGAAGAAAAGAGAGGAACAACGTTTAGAAGCAGCACAGATGAAATTTTTGAGACACTTACTAGGAATAAC
>JGI20166J26741_11689584_pt1 | contig 10930 bp, 5 predicted proteins | sample TergutCu122P5_FD_26741 | JGI IMG/M metagenome (IMG submission 26741) | reverse complement strand
TGCCAGACCTTTTGTGGGAACCACAGTGGAGTTTGTTTGGGTTTCTGTCTCAAGTAAACATGGTGAGAGCTGAAAAACTAAATGCATGCACTGCAGTACACATACTGCAACATTTGGCCAACAGCGGGTGCAAGGCTGCATTGCAGATGCTGCAACATTCGTCCTGTAAAGGTTAATGAAATAGACTTCATTATGGAAAAGGATCTTGTTAATTGTTTGAGCTTGGTGACTTAATGCATTATTTATCAGATGTTTATATCTCATACAAAGAACGGTGTAAAGTGTTATAAACTTTGTGGTTGAAATGCACATGCATACATAGAATTTTTTAATGTATTGTTTCATATTTTATGTATTAATTTTTGTATTTATTTTAATTTTTGAAATATTTACACTTAAAGTATGTGAATGAGAGACAATAAATTATTATGTGTGTAGTGGTATTCATCAGCAGGAGGAAGTACATTTATGTGTGTTGAACTGATTTGCTGGTGTAGGTGTTTGAGTTGTGTGTGAATATAGCAAGTAGCATTCACAATTGAGAGCTGTAAATAACTGTTAAGCTGTGGCTGTGGGATTAAGGATGGCAGAGCAGGATTCAGTAATGGTATGACATTAATTTTAAGTTTATGAGGCTGGATTATAACCTTCAATTTATCCAGTTGTTTACTGTGGACTTAATGTGCTAGGTATTTAGTTGGAGTAACAATGTAATTTGCTGTATACCTACTGATTTGTTATTAAAATATGCTGCACCATATGTATTCTGGTGTGATGCTTAATTAAGCACAAGTATGAAGTTTTGTTGTCTTATTTACTACAGTGACCTTGACTAGGTCTACAGAATGGATTACAGCTTAAGTTTCAACAGTTTATAGTCTTTAATGATTATTGTGCACAACAAAATGTATCATGTTGACAGGAACTTGCTGCAGAACTCTGGGTGCCTGGATGTGAAGCAGCGAGCTGGTTGCCTCTCATACCTGGAAGACCCACAGGGCTTCCGCAGTCTGCTTGCACAAGCGCTCACCAGTGAGACTGTTATCTCCTGGTCTATACCGGTATTATCATTTCACTAATCACAATCATAATCAGTCATAACCCATTTCATATTTGCATTTAATATTTTCATCATTGTTTATTTATTTTTTTTTGTACAGGGAAGTCTTGTTTTAAGCCGTAGTTTTGTTTGTGAGAAAGTGGGCCTAGATCAGAAAGGTGTAAATCAGAACTGATATTCCCATAGGAAATAATGGAATAGGTATGGGTTAGGGGCAGTCATGTTAGTGACAGCCTGTTCATATATGGTGTTTCATTTTTAGCATGTGTAAATTGGAAGGGAATTGTGAAAACTTGCATAACATACATTAGAAGTTAACAGTTTGTTACAGATGGTACATTTTCTATATTGTTGCTGTGGTGTTCTCACTCACAGAGGATTAAATTCGCTCTCACATACTCAGTCATTATAGTACCACCATTAATGTTCTTGCTGTAGTTCGGCTAGGGGATGTGTTATTTGTCATGTCTGAGCTTTATTGTTCCTCCCTAAATGGTAGTTAATGTAAATTCACGCTTACAGATTTCCTAACTCAGTCACTTTGTTACCAACATTACAATTCTTCCTGTGGTTAGTTTAGGTTTTCAGTTGTGCCAGTTTAATATTAGGGTTGTGTTACTGGTTATTGTCGCAGTGCACAATCCTAGTGTGCAGCCAGCCGGAAGGTATTGAAATGAAAATTAGAGGGCATAAAATATATAGATCTAAAAGATAACTGTATTTGGTGTTTTTAATGATGCTTTCAGTAGCTTAAACTCTGTAGTGTCAGGTTACAGTATAGTGCTTGTTGAATGAGAAATTGCACTGCACTATTTTGTGCACAATCTGCAGTTGTTAATAGGACATAGAAAGTAAGGGGATTCAAGACTGTCTGAAAGGCTGCATCCCTTTCTGCAGTGGTGGGGTTGTGCAGTGCACAATTATCTAAGTGTCTGTACATCAAACATGCACCAACATATTAGGGGGAGGGGGGAAATATATATATATATATATATATAAAATAAAATAAAAGAATTTTAAAGAAAAGATGAAACCATCATCCTAATGCAGCTTACCTACACTTGATGCGGATTCTGATACTGACAGCATGGTATTAAAGAGCTCCATGACAATTTAGAACGGTGCAGCCAAAACTCAATGTCTTGTACCTGATCTTCAGTGTCCTTGTACAAGAAGAAACACACACCATCTTGTCTCACCAGGCCAGCTCAGAAAGGGGTTTCAGGCAAAGGCTTGGCAGTGTGCACTGGACTGAGGAACTTAACAGTAATGCAGAACTATGCATTGGGGGGACTAGTCTATGATCACAGGAATTTGCCACAGGCAATTGCTGTGATCTCTGGGGCATGGCTTAGAAGGATGTGGAAGGAAGTGGCTGTGGCCTAATTTGAGGTCCTAACCATGCATTTACTTGTAAGAACTGAGAATAACCAGGAAGGACCTCAGAATAGTCTATATCTGACCCTAGATTTGAACCTGAGACCTTCCAGGTATGAAGGGGTGCTACCATCTTTGGTGCAGTAGTCAGTTTGCTGCTGTTTCGATTTTTAAATTTTATGATATTCATGTGTATCTAAATTAGTGATTGTTTATTCACATCTGTTACATTCCTTGAAGACATGCTCCAGACCATCAGGAGATAACATTTATGCCTTTGCATTACAGTGAAGTGTTTAAACACTACACATTTGATGGAAAGTCTTTGACACTGAAGAATTTTCAGGTAATGAGAAAGCAAACAAATGATAAATAAGGTTAATGAACAAAAATACTCAGGGACTTTTTAAAAGTCTAAACTATGCAATATGTAAGAACATGTGTGTTGTTTTAAGCAATAACCTACCATAATAAAATGTAAGATTATGGTCTGCTGGGATGTAACACCATAGTCACCAGCCTTCATGGCATCATCATCATCATCATCGTAATCTTTTATTTATTTCATATACCAGCAGAGGGTACAATCAGAGCACCATGGGATATGGAATTAGTCCAATACACACAATTTCCTCTACAAGCATAGCCAAGGACTTGTGTCAATATACATCAATATCATACATTAGAAAAATAAGAATATAATAATACACATAAAAACAACTGAGCAATTAAAATAATGATTATGCAAGCAGAAGCATAAGAGTTCTGTGACAGACACAATATAGGATATGTTCAAAATCTCCATACTATTTTCTTTTTATTGTAGTTAAAATACTTATGTAATGTATAAAAGGTATTACAGTCAAGAACGTTTGTAATTAATTGTTTGAATACTTTAATATTCTGAAGTTTATCCTTTATATGGTGTGGTAAACTATTAGACTTTTAAACCCTGTAATTAGGGCTTTGATGATAAATGGCTAAGTTGGATATGGGGTAATGAAAATCAGAACTATATCTAGTATTTCTACCATGTATGTCTGAAGTTTCATGTATATTGATCCTTATTATTACAAACAAAACATAATAGTGAAAAAGATATTGAGATTGAAAAGTTAAAGTTTTTCATTCTTAGGATTAATTAAGAACTGTAAGATATCATCACATCCCAGAAGATGGTAGTCTTAATCTTCAGCTCTTTGAGTTCCTTACATCTCATGTGCTAACACTTGTTTGTACTACTTTGCCATTGTCACATTGCTGAGATGTATGTAATCATTATATATATATATATATATATATTTTTTACAGGCAGAATCTATCTGTGCATTCTCATCAGACCCAACAATGGTGAACTTTGCCCATTACTTCCTGGAAACAGAAGGATGTGATGGCAGCAGTGATGAATTGCAGGTGATGCAAATGTTAACCAGACTGGTATATGAATGTGTCACGCAGGACAAGCTGGGCATCCTTCCCATTTGGATCACTCTGCTAAAGGTGAAATGTTTTTTTTGTTTTTGCACACAGTTTATAAATGCATATGAAGGGGCGAGGTTATGTCTGTCCATTTGAATATTTCCTCAAACTGCTGAATGAATTTCAGTTAAATTTGGTGTTGGAGGTGACCTACAATAAAAGTTGGTTGGCAAATGTAATTTTAGTTCATATCAGTCCAGTACACGGTTTCTCAAGTCTGGCCACAGCTACTAGTGATTCCTCACTGGGCTACCAGCTGTTTGCATAAGTAGTAGTAGTAGTAGTAGTAGTAATAATAATAATAATGATAATGATAATAGTAACAATAACAAGTTTGTGTTGAAAATCTGTTTCCAGTCTTGAGACAGATTTTCTTAGTATCTGCTGTAAATTCATTGACCTGCTGTTGGAATCCTTCATGTTTGTGTGTGGGTTGCCAAATTTGTAATATTGTTTTGTGGCTCTTGGGTTAGCTGTGGAAGAACCAAATAGTAAGCTCATGTGAATAAGGGTTATCACATTTTCATTAGAGTTGGCTTTATATTGTAAGTTAGTAACAGTCTTCTTTGTAGGACTTGTCTTAGATGTAAAAGGTTATGTTTTTAGCTGTGCAGTGTGGTTAAGGACCCTGATCTATCATAATTTCTATTAATTGCATGACATAAACAGTACCTATACAACTGTAGTGTGAAATATTTAATGAACTACAATGAAACCTCATTAATCTACACAGTATGGAGGGAAGGATGGTCTATATTAGGCGATAATATGGTTTAGCAACGTAAAAATTCCTAAATGACAGTATTGTCGTCATCATCGCCGCCACCGTCGTTAAACCTACCATACTTAAACACTGTACATTCATAATTTTTGAGAGTAACTGAGAAGATATTGTGCTTTTATCTTTCTTCCATATTTTGTACTCTCAAAGTTGATGTCAGAATGAGATGTTGATTTGGGAGTTATATGTGAAATACTTCTTTATCAGTAACAGATATGGGGAGTTCCACATGAAACACTTCTCCAGCAGTCAGATCTAGAGCTTTCACTTGAAGCACTTCCTTCAGCAGACACAGATTTTGGAGTGCAAATAAAATATTTCTTCAGTAGACATGTGTCTTAGACTGACATGTGAAGTACGTCCTTCAGCATACACAGATATGGGAGTTACACACATGAAGCACTTCTTAGCAGACACTGGTTGTGGTGTTAAGTGAAATATTTCTCACCAGACACAGGTCTGGAATTTTGACACTTTATTCATTACATCTTGACTGAGATATTCATTCATCACACCAATGAATCCACATTTGATACACAACAGTATATTCTTATATTGCTCATACATGTTTCAGAATCACTTATGCCATCTTTGCAAGGCCTACTAAAATATAATAGATTACAAACTAAGGGCTGTGTGAATGGTATAATGTAATATGAATTACTTTGTAATCATTCTGTTTCAGTAAGTTTTAAATTTTGGTGTAAAACTCCCTGAAGTTAGGGTAAATGATGCTGAAACATGTAGGACCAATATTAGAATATGTTTTTATGTTTCAAATGTGCATTTGTTAGTGTGATGAATAAATAGAACAGGTGTGGGAGTTACATATGGTGTACTTCCTTCAGCAGAGACAGATCTTGCAGGAGGTAGAAGATCAAGAAAGTTCTTAATTTTCACTTGGCTGCTGGTGACGACAAATAACCTATTGCCTTAGAGTCCTCAGATTATTAGAATATGGCTTTGTTGCAGCATTAGAGGTTTGAACATTGCAATTGATAATTAGATCTTAGCTATCAAACATTTTCACCTCAATGATTGTACTCAAAGTAACACAATTTTGTTTTGCTTAATTTTCATAAGAGGCCATATTGAAGCATTTAAGGCAAGAGAAAATAATATTTCAGGGTAATAGTGCAAGATATCTTACTGCAAGGATGTCAAACAAACAAATGAGCAAGCAGAACACAGTACTGTCTGACCTAAGACTATGCTGTCTACATTAATGAGGTTTAATGTACCAAGAAAAATAATATCTGAACCTGTGCACTGTAAAATCTGTAGTATTGATAGGTTTTGAACATTAATTAAACACGAAGGCCAAAGAAAAGGCAAAGACGTAGGTTCTCATGATTGCGTGAAGGGTAGGAGTGTATTACTTGAAGTGTCACTGATTATGGTAACATTTATTGTGTGTAGGCAATGAGGAATCTGCATCCAAAGCAGGCACATGTATTCCTTACCTGGCAGCTGAAGCTGCTAGCTGTGCAGGTGCTGACAGACAAATCACCTGTTGGTGCAGCACACCTGGTGGCCCCTAGTTTAGCTCTTTCTGTACACCAGTATGTGAACAAGGTTCTGGACTCATGGCAGAAAGGTAACCTTCATCAAGTCTTGAAGTTTTAGTGTCTTTCCTAGATATTTGAACGTTTCCACATTGTCAGAGGGTTTATTATTTATCTTTGATGTGATTTTATCTTGCATCCTTTTGGTGAGACATTGAACATGTACTTTATTGTCTCAACATTTACATCTATACCAACCTTCGTACTAGCAAGTAATAAAGCTTATGTGTTTTTCTTTATAATATATATTTATGTTTTTGCCCAGTAAATTTTTGTCATCAGTGCAGACCAAAACTGATGTGGCAGCTCTTCAGTTTAGTTTTCTTGGACCTTTCTAATGACACATTCTAAAGCAGAGCTGAGAAGTAATGGTGATGAAGTGTCTTCTTGTTGCAGACTATTTTGAACAGGAAATGCATCAGAAAAACATTTACGTGTCTGGACTTTACTATATGGTTCATTAAAACACATTTTATTGAAACTAACCAGTATATGGTGGCTGAGAAACACTGAATCACTGGCTTTCTTGAAGTCTGTAAGTAGCTGATGCGCTGCCACATTACATTCCAGTTTTTCCTCTGGTATCTGATCATTATTTGGTCTGTTGTGTTGAAATCAACACTGATGATCCCCAGTAATTTCTCCACATGGACTTATTTTTGTGAGAGGAATTTTGAATAGAATTTTGTATGTGGTTGGTAACAGGAGCCAGAGTAGAGTATTCGGTATGCTTTGGGCTGGACAGCCTGGGATTCGAATCCTGGTAGGGCTATGAGATTTTTCTGTTCTTCAAAATGTTCAGAACGGCTCTGGGGCCCACCCTACCTCCTATTCATAGGGTACCAGGGTTCTTTCCTTGAAGAATGAGTGGAGCTATACCTCTTCTCCCCTTATATGCCTTCATTGCATGGACAGCGAAAACTTTCATATTTTTTTGCAGTTGGTAACTGTGATATGCGTTGATAATTATTACAATAAATATTAGCGTCCTTCTTGTAAGTAGGTAAAATAACAGATTCCTTCCACTGAGAAAACTATTCCCTATTCAAATAACAAAGTTAATAAGTTATGAGTGTCACAGCGTAATGTTTGAGCTCAGTTTTGCAAAAATTTGATGAATTCCTGTTGATATATGTGTCTCAAACTACCAGTTGCAAGACTTTTTCAAATTTCCAACATAATGCACAATTCCAATAAAGGAATTGTGCATTACGTTGGTAATTTGAAAAAGTCTACCAGAAATCAGAACCACAAAAATGGGTGTGGGGGGCCAAGAAAATGTCCATTCATCACTCTGGTTTCCTCATCTTACTGTCTCTTACTTCTATTGGACTGCAACAGTGCCCTTTCCATGTTTCTGAATGGCTATATTTCTTGCATTCTGTCCACATAATCAATTCACTTCCTTCCCCTAATCACTTTAGTGCCTACCTGGATATAATCCCTTCATCCAGACAGTGGATGAAGTTATGTTCCTGTGAAAATTTTGATGGAAGCCCACAGTCCTACAGAAGACTACTTGTCTGATTAATGCCTGCTGTGGCTGATCATTGTGGCTGTGTGCTCTAAGATGTAGGTCTGTATACTTTTGATTGCCGAGATTGTGGGTGTTGATCCCGCTGAGGGCATGGATATTCCTCTTTCGTGTGTGTTTTTAGAGGCCTCTGTAATGGACTGATCATTCATTCGGAGGAGTCCTACTAGCTATGGGTGTTTCTAATTGTATGTGGTTCAGAAGCCTCAAAAAGAGGCAGTCTAGGTCCAGTTTTAGTTGTTGCACCACAAGAAAGAAATCCTGCTGTGAAAACCTGACAAAATGTATGAAAAGCCTCTATCATATATTTTGGAATCTTTCATCTTCCTTGCCTGTATCTAAAACTATAAAAATGAAAATTACAGTTTTGACTGTTGTTGTGTATGGGTGTGAAACTTGGTCTCTTAAACCTGTGTGGAAACATAGACGGACGGTGTTTGAAAGCAGGATGCTGAGGGAAAATATTGGGACCCAAACAGATGAAGTAGCAGGAAGCTGAAGTAAATTGTATAGCGAGGAGCTTTATGATTTTACTCCTCACCCAATAAGATTTGGGTGAACAAATCAAGGAGGATGGGATGGGAAGGGCTTTTGGCTGCATGGGAGAGGAGAGAACTGCATGCAGGGTTTTGGTGGGCACAAAAGGAGGACAGAGACTGCATGGAAGACCTGGGCATAGATGGCAGGATAACATTCCAACAGTGAATTGTTAAACATAGGATGTGATAATTTGGACTGGATGTATCTGGCCAAGGACAGGGATCAGTGTTGGGCTGTTGTGAACACTGGTCAACCACTGGGTTCCACAGAATGACGGGAATTTCGTGACAAGTCAAAGAATGGTTGGTTTCTGAAGAAGTGGAATGACTGACAAAGGTTTCAGCCTCTGAGTCAAAGAATCTACATACAGATCTGGGATTGAAATGAGAATGAGAGTTTTAGGTCATAGACTACTAGGTCCCTTTATGTACCTGTGCTATCAGATACCTCTTGACGTACAGATGTTAGGAATTGCTACTTGTACTGTCATTTTACAGTTGCAGTCTGTGTTTCAGAACTTGCGCCACTGTTGCGCCAGTATATGACTGGTACCCTATATCGGAACAGCGAACATCAGCGCCAGCTGGTGACATATCTTACATATTATGACATTCCTTCACCAAGCAAGTTTGCTGCATTGTTAGAAGGTATGTAAATTTACACACATTAAGGGGGTTAACTAATAAAAATTTTTTATATGATGAAATCTTCTGTTACCAGACGATAGTTTCTTATTTTCTTGTGGAGGCTACATCTTGCAGTAATGGACACTGATTTGAGGTTTACCAAGAGGTGGTGTTGCTTTTGGCCTGTAGGACTTGAGAGTGGATTTTGGAGGTCAGTTCTCTTAGGTTGTATGGTAAACTTCTTGCTTTTATGTATTGTATATTTTGTATGGGTTGTGGACTGACATTGAGAATTTTTCCAAAATATGTGTGGTGTCACTTCTTTTCCCCTCTTTTCCAATAAATACGGCTGTAGTTGTTGATTGTTCAGGCCACCTGTTGCTGAGATATAGTCACATGTACACCTAGTTCTTGTACCGTTGATCAGCTAGACGTCTTTGGAACAAGTCGCTTGTCATATCACATTCACCTTTTTTCATTTCTGCTGATTTTAGTGACATGCATTTTTCTTGCCAAGTACTTGGTGTTCCAGCAATATTTATCCCATGATTTTTTTTTATAACTGATGCCAAGTGTTCAGAATTATGAGAGGTATGCATTTACAAAATGTATCCTCATGTTTGAAAATAGTTTTTATGCTTTTCAAATTTCCATTTGGCTCTTGTATGCACTTGTATCCTGTTATGGACATAAGTCATATGTCTTCTAGCAAATTTTGAGGCTTTCAGTGGGATGTATAATAGTAAACTCAACCTGCGTTTCCATGAAGTGATAGATCCATCAGTACTTATGTTTTCTTCAGGCAGGTAGCTATTCTGTAATTTACTAGTAGTATTTTGAACAGTAAGGCTGATTTGGAACAACTCTGGGTCTTTGTTTACTTTTGAATTACTGTCCAAAAAGTGTTTCAGTTGTGTAATAAGTTGAAACCTAACCTATGGTGTAGTTCCAAGGAAAAAAAGGATAATTCTGGGCAAGCATCCTTGGTGAAACATGTTATTTTGTGGGACTCTGTATTATTCCTATTAACATTATCTGTCTTAGAACTAACTATATCTCCTTTCTTGTCACATCCTTCATCTTATTGTCCACTTTTTTCATAGTTTCTGCACATCCGTTGGTCTTACAGTATGTTCCACTAGTTATGAAAGTAATCTAAAACAAGCTAAGACACTTGAAAAAGGACTAGGTTCATGGATGGTAAAATAATTTGAGTCAGTTGGCTGCCAAAACCACAAGAGCCAGATAAGCACATCACAAACACTCTCATTCTTATCACTGTTGCTATAATTTATATCAGAACATGTTCAGTTTGTGTTTAGTCGTTATAATCGTGAATACTGTCATCACTAGACATAATATCAACACTTCTTTCACACAAAGCTTAAGAAACAGACTTACTTAATGACACAATTCTAGATCAACTGGCCATGCTGGGCTACACGAAATGCTACCAGATTTTCAGAAGGCATTATGGCAAGTGTTCGTAAGCTTTCCAGTGTTTAGGACCACCATTTGATACCATGCAGACCATTCTGTCCACCCTGTTAAAATTGTTAAATTTGTGCATTCACAAAATTGCCAAAAGCTGTCATGTCTGGCTGTCTGTCTGCATGAAACAGTTTGTCTCTCACTGGGCAGATTTTTGTGAAATTTGATATTTGAGTGTTTTTGAAAGTATGTTGAGAAAATTCAAGTTTTATTAATATCTGACAAGAATAATGGGTACTTTACTTGCAGATTTACTTATATTTGTGACAGTATTTCATTAAATTCTTCTTAGAGTCAGAAATGTTTCAGACGAAAGTTTTAGAAAACACATATCTTATGTTCAGTAACTTTTTTCCAAAAATCATGCTGTTTATGAGATAGTAGTAGTAGTAGTAACTCCTTCGAGTCTGCGTAGACTCCTGGTGATCCTGTATCAGGATTTCCTAGGCAATTTTTAAGTCCAGGGGTGGTTTGCCA
>JGI20166J26741_11689473_pt1 | contig 10930 bp, 5 predicted proteins | sample TergutCu122P5_FD_26741 | JGI IMG/M metagenome (IMG submission 26741) | reverse complement strand
TGACTACACTGAAGGACAGTAAAACTTCGAAACATATATCTATTTTGTATCAGTTGTAAATAAATAGTTGCCACTATTAAAGTTCCAACCCTCGTAGAATGGAACGGGAGTAAGATTAGTGAATGCAGAGTGAGAAAGAATTTGTCAGGAAGCTGAGTTACATTCTTGACAATTGCGTAGAAGGGCTTGGGAAATTCACGACAATCTTCCATAAGAATAGTCGGCTTACGGGCTTTAACCTGGCACATTCGGGAGTTTTGTTGCTTTTGTTGTTGTTGTTTTTGTAATTTACAGATAGCAAGTTGGGGGCAATTCTGTTCCAATTCGAGGACTGTTTCCTAAGCTACCATTACATTTATGCTATACGTAAAGACGCTGCAAATTGCTCAGGTTGTGTAGTGGTGAGCTTATCATATTGTAGAACGCCATAGAAATGCCGAGACCCAATATTTGGTGACCAAATTGACTTTTTGATGTGCTGGCGTAATTTGATGTACAAACGTAGCTCCTTGTTTGTTCCTCGAAGGAGATGAATACTTCTCGCAATGTTGATTGTCTTATGGACATGAGTATAAATCCGAAATTTATATCATAACTTTTTTTCTCATCTGTTGCATAAACTGAGCGCCCTTTATGTTCTACACAAATTCTGACTAGAAACTCTAGACATTTCTAGGCTTGTGGTTAATTACTTCGTCCGTAGGGGTGTCAGGTTTAAATCTGTACAACGTGTGCACGTTACAAAACCAAATGTTGACAATAAACATAAAAATTATGTTTTACAAAACGGAAAAATATTTGTGATATCAGCAAATTGCGGTCAGTAACTTCTTCAAATCTCATCTTTTTTCTGTCTCTCTTTGTGTGGCAGACCAAGAGAGGCTGAAGTAATTTGTATTAAATTTAATAACGTTGCATTTTTCTACAAAATGTCGACATTAATTAATTTTGATTAAAACAGGACAGACATAATTGAAGTAGTACATAAATAGAGGCACGCATTTCTGCATGCATCTCGAGCGTTAACGCACTTACCATATTCCCGGAGTTTAAAATTTTTCAATCAGCAAAATTGTAGAAGAAAGTGAAACGTATTTTATTTTAAATATATGTGTGTGTGGGAGTCTAGATAGTTAATCATTGATATTTTTAAGATATTATTATAAATAATACGCTAGACTTTAGGATTATGACGTTGAAGAGCTTCTTTGATACCAGCCTGTCGAAAGGTGTCCGATTTAGACAACATTATTACAGTTTCTCCGTCATGGCACTAGACTAGGATCGCCTTAATGAGCAAGGAACACATCGTAACTACCCTGTATAATTGAAATGAAAGTGTCAAAAAATTAACTAACTAATTTCATGATGCAGATACCTTATTGAGAAACTAACAAGTCCTCAGTTAGTTAAGAAATTCCCCTCATTTTATGGAAAACGAAGGTTCATTGCCTCATTCGCAACAGCAAGCCACCTATCCCTATCCTGAGCCCGATTTACCCAGTCCATACTCCCATCCCATTTCTTGAAGATTCATTTTAATATTATCCTCCCATCTCCACCTGGGTCTGCCAAGTTTTTTCTTTCCCCCAGGTGTCCCCACCAAAACCCTCTCTGCACCTCTTTTGTCTTTCATACGTACCACTTGCCCCGCCTATCTCATTATTCTTGATTTTATCACCCGAAAATATTTGGTGTTATATATACTTCTCCACTCTCCTCTCACCTCGTTCTTTTAGGCCCCACCGTTTTCCACAGAACCCTATTCTCGAACACCTTCAACCTATGTTCCTCCCTCAATGTGTAAGACAAGACAACATGCCAAATTATAGTTCTGGACATCTTAAAGTTTATATTTTTATAGAAAATTGGAAGAAAAGGAATCTGCATCGAATGATATCGAGCATTCCCTGCCTTCAAACTGTTCTTAATTTCTTCATGAATGTAAACTGGTGAAAGGTGGTGGACGAAATTATAATATTCTCTCTTTATTAATGCTGTAATACATGTATGAAATGAAGATATTTAGCTTAGAATTGTAACAAATATTTCTACGATCTCCTAATGCAAAACATAAACACGAAGTTATTATTCTGAAACTTAAAGTCTAATATAAAACTTGAGTTAGTATTTAGATTTACGTCTGTGCAGTTAAATCTTAGGAACACTTAGCGTACTATTCTGGCGCACGTCCCTTGACGCGTGTACCACCCTACCCCCAAATCTCTCATACATTATCAAACAGCAGTTGGCAATGACACCATGGTAAGACGCGACATGAAACCCCACCCCGCCCATTTACGTCACAAATAATTCCTGGAAAGTTATCGTGGGAGGGTGAAGACAAATTCGCCAAAACAAAATTTCCCATTAACTTGCTCTATTGTGAAACCAAAGTGAAATATTGGATTACTTGCTTTATTTTAACGAAATTTAAATGTAATTCCAATTTTAGTCGGTTTGAGAGATTATCTGAAAAATACATGCAGGTTGTACAAAAGTTTTCGGCAGGAGCAGTAAAATACGAATGAAATGTCGCTGTGTTTCAGCACACTTTATGATATATGAAATGCTTTGTTCTTTCAGAAAACAACTAACATACTGTCATGGTATGTTGGCTCATACTAGTATATATTTCGTGTTCGTGAGGTCCTGGGTTCAAATTTTAACCCGAAAATTGGAAATTCAAAGAAGTATTTATGGCTTTCATCTGTCCAACCGAGTAATTCCAGCTCTTGTGCCAACTTTGGTAATAGCTGCTTCATTTCATTTAAATAAATTATCCCATCACACCACGAGTATATACTATGACCTACTGAGAACGTAATTAAAGAGAATTTTCGGACACAACGTACATGTATAAGTCATCGTTCTTCCTGGAAAATATTCTAAAATTCTGATTGCTTTTAATTTACCGCTTTGAAACTAAATCATGTAAGGATTTAAGACATTAATGCATATGATCATTCTTTTAGCATTGGGGAGACCAACAATATGCACATTTTTCTCATTAATTTATTGCAATTAAACTACCCTCTACATGTTTCGAACAAATAATTATTCATCATCAGGAGGTTATTTCTGTAAACGCAGCATACAGTATATTATCATGCATCTATGGGATTTCTAGCCGCTAAAACGCTAAAATACTGTATTCTGCTTGTACAGAATTAACCTCCTTATGATTAACAATTAATTTTTTCGAAACATGTAGAGGACAGTTTAATTGGAACAAATTAATGAGCAAAAGTGTGCATGTTGGTCCCCCTCACGTATATGTATCACGATGCAAGGTTCAGAGAATGTAAACATTCTTTTTGCATTTGAATTGGTGAAGTGAGTACCTTTACATGTCGAGAAATCCTAACAACTACTCTACAACAGTTTTGAATTTCCTCGAGCGTCTAAGATTTTTGGCTATACTGTAGGAAAAACGTGTGTTGAGTTTCCGTTAGTGTAATTCTCAAGCCTGCTTCCTATTTCACCAAATCCCTCGTCGGCCATATTGTTATTTCTGCTTGTAGGAAACTGCGAAGAGCGGCTTTGTTGTGGGTCTAATGACATATTATTTCAATTGTCTTGAAAGTCAGACAGCTGGTTCAAAAGTTGAAGTGGAGGACAAACAAACAGACAGCATTTTGATCTCACTAACCCACAAATTTTTCTTTACACGTAACAAAATCAGGCTGTAGGAAATACTCTGTCATTGACATCAAGCATAGCTTGTGTTTAATTTATGAAGTACAAGAGGAAAGTAAGGCTAAAGTAATTCAAACAGAAATGTTAATTTTAGAGATGTCCTTAAAATTATCGTCGTCTTCATATTAAGTGAAGAAGGTTGTGGCTTACACTTTCGACAACTTCTGTAAGATCAGTTTCTTCTTTGGGCTGATCCGTCTTCATAACACACAGTAGGTATTAAGTTTGAGTGTAAATGTAAGTGTAAGTGCAAGTGGCCCCTCAGTGACTGACATGCAATCTGACAGTAGCCCATAAATTTTAACAGGTATAAAATAGTCCATCAATTATTGACACACAAAGTTTCAAGGTTGCTGACATTAAAAAATACAATGGAACATTAATTATTGGCATGCAAGGCCTATGCTATGGCTTTTATTTACTGAAAAAATACAATTACAATTTCCTGGCACGTAAAATCACATTAGTCCTTCCGTTTTTACCATGTATTAAATGGTCGATCTGATACTGGCATATAAAGTTAAATTATTTAATTAATTATTAACATGTATAAATTTAAAATGGCCTTTAATTGTAGACATATAAGGTTACAATATTCCTTCCCTTAGTGACATGTAAAGTTACAGTAGTTTATCTGTAACTGACATGTAAATTTACAATAGTCGATCAGTTTTTGACATATAGATGTAAAGAAACAATTCTTCAGTACAATTCTACGGGGCTCTGATAATAGTACATGACTCATAAATTAATTTTCATTTTTTGAACTTAGTCCACCGTCAAATTTTTAATAAAACTCAATGTTTCAGAATCCGGCTTTACTTCCGTCTACAAGTAAGAAAAATACCTTCTATTGTGGACCTATTAGATAGAGTTATTCTCCGTCACTAGCCCAAGGTTTCCTTGCCTGCAGACGGAGACAGAGTCGGCTTCTTAAATGCAGTGCTTCATTATAACCTTAGATGATGAAGAAAATTTAAAAAAAATATTATGTCAGTACAGTCCATCCATTAGTGGTACGTAAACTTACAACAGCCCATTCGTTAGTGATGGGTAAACGGAAAAACACCACCCGTTCATGTGTTCCAAATGATCAGTAAGCCGTTAAGTGGGTGAGAAACATGGCTTATAGTCAGAAGAGAAGAGGTGATTGGTAATGTTCGAGAACAGGAAGACTGGACCTTCTGAAACATGACTAGGGCTACAACAAAACCCATAACAAGAAGTATCATAATGCGGATACATTCGTAGCACATATGGAAGAAGTGAGAAATGTATACGAAGTTTTTTATTTTCAAATACGCAAATAATCTTTCAGGTAGTTCTAGGCTACATTGGATGATAATATTAAAATGGTTACTAAAGAAAGCAGAGTGGTTTCATCTGTCTTAGGACAGACCATAGTAATTGGTAGTTGTGATCACAGTAATGATTATGGGGCTTCCTAAAAGCCAGGAAAAAACAACAGCTGAATGAAAATCAGTTTTATGGGATGTCACCTGTAATTACGTAGTTAACCGACAGGTGTCACAGATAGTGTGACAGTAGAGTTTTTCATTGGCGTGCGCTGTTCAGTATGAAGTACTTCATCATTATAATTAATGTGACTATTACAGACTTCCGCATCGAATTCTAAAGAAGAGAGTTCGTGTCTTTTCGGTAACATGTTCTGTTACTGAGAAGCCACGTAACTTTAGTTCCGAAACTGACAAGCAGATCTGTTTCCAGTGACATTGTTAAAGGACAGACATGCTTGAAGGACAAAAGTACAATATTTCGGAAAGATAAATGTGAGTTCGCCTCGTTTGGCGCATTTGAAAGTTTAATTGTAAGACTAGTTTACAAATGTTTTATTTTCTAAATCTAAGCAGCAATCACAAACCTATTCAAAACACAAATTTTTCAAAGGATTCAAATTCTTTTGTCTATAACAATGCTTTCTTTATGTGTATGTCATCATTCGTGGAAAGTCAGATATTATTGCCAACCATCCTTTCAAGTCTGCTGCAAAATAAAAGTTTTATTATTTCTCTGGCGAAGATGTAAAAACATAAAAATATAACAACAATAGCGCCAATAGCTATATATCACTGTCTCCGCATGACATCTATCGATTCGCCCACAACAATAAATTCAAAAGTTAATGCCTGCCAGTCCATTGAAATCTAATAGTACAGAAATATTCTGTCCGAGGACCTGTGGAAGGCCACTCAGCATCATGTGCAATGGATAATCTGCACAAACACATCCACACACATGAATGCACAAAACATTCTTATGCGCTGCATATTCCACAATATATTATTTTTAAAGACAACCATATGCAGAGGTCAGAATTTGGTCGCTACTGAGAGTGAGAGGCTTTCTCTTCGTTCGCTGTGACTGACAAAGATAAGCCGTAACTCACGCTGAAGATAGCTGATCTCCCCCAAAATTATACATGGCTGCTTTCTTTTTTACAACAAACGTTAACATGGATATTCGGACAAAATTTTCTCATTATTTTACACAGTTATCCATGCAAATTATGGGTTAGTACATATGATCCCTTCATTTCATGGCATATCAATGACTAATTACACTGAAGAACAAATTTAAACTGTTTGTTTTGCTCCTGGATGAATATAGGTAAATTTTTATAATTTTGCCACGCTGAATCCAAATCTGAATAGGAAAATACGCTATCACGTAACGTTTTTCTGGAACTTCAGTTCGTATTTTTGGCATTTTCAAAGCTTTTTAATATATTTTACTGGAATCTACAATTGTGTGACTGGGTCCGATGTTGTAAAATAATTTTTTCATGTGGGAGTGGACATAAGCAATTCAATAATAGCGGCAAGAATGCTGTACGAGAAAAACTTCAGGCAATTATACAACAAAAATATAAAAATAAATGTTCTATTCTTGTCTCATATAAAACTTCTTTCTGTAACTCATTCATTTGTAACTGACAATGTACACCCTTTCAGTTAGGTTCCAACAACAGTCAGCTAACATATTCTGTGACTACTGTGCTGCATATATTTTCTCCATGGTGGAAATATCCTGATGGAAACTTTCCCCGTGTTCGTCGCTCACTGTACCCAGGTTCGGAGGAAAGAAGTCTAAGTGGGAACATAAAAAATGAATCTTCAGTAACATATTACACCCCATAGTCTGATATTAGTTTAACAAGTCTTCAACAAGTTCCTTGTAGTTTTCGGCTTGAAGGTTTCCAAGAAAATTTAAACAAACCGCTTTGAACGCTAGCCGTGCAGATTTCTCAGTTTCTCTCAAAAGGTGTTCAAATAGATAACCATTAATGATTTTAAGAATTTGGGGTCCAATTCAGCATCACTAAGTTTTGGATATTTTTTCTCCAGTACTCAAAACTCTTACCATGCTTGTTCATAGCTTTAAAGGAGTGTTTCATTCACCCCAATTTTATGTGTAGTGGCGGGAACAAAATCTTATCTCTTTCAACTGGCATTCGATTTCTGACAGATTTTTCCCCTGAAACTGAGTTAGCTCGAGTGGGTCAATCCTTAATTTTGTAATGTTTGTCTTTTGCTCGACTGTCCAATTTACAAAGAAACCAACGAACCCTTGTGTAGCCAGATTGCTTTCCTATGATTAATCCTACGACATTAGGTCTCCACTTATTTTTCATCCCTGCTTTGAGTAACTTCTAAATTTCAAGAGCAAATCCATGTTCTCTTAAATTTCCTTCTTGTGGACGGAATGGACAGTTGGTGTTAACGGATGAATATTTCCGTTAAGTTTCAGTACCGCCTTTAAACTAAATTTAGAGAAATCTGCAAAACGTCTCCATTCTTCAGGGTTGTATGTACATCACAGCTTTTCAGAAGTACTTCTACAACATTACAATGACTAATTCGCCGTCCTTAGAAACAAAATGAAGACAATGGCTGCTGGCCTTTCCTGTATAACGTTTTAATACTTTGCTGTAACAAATTCCATCCCTTTAGACGAGAAGCGAGAGGTCCGCCTGAATTTTCTAAAGATTAAGGTCTGTCACTAGATAATTAAGTTCAGAATGCGATATAAGATGACATACAGTTAGTTCGGGGAAATCAGGATCCACATTGGAGCATGAAGGTCCATGTTTGTCTTCTGGAGAGGTGCTGGTTGGTTCTTCTTCATGCAGGGTCCGTTGTTGAAGTGGCTTAGGAATTGTTACAGAATTGTCATGTTCAACAGGTCTTAGAGCCGAAGGAATATTGGGGTAAGCTATGGAATGTTTTGATTTCGAGTTATGGCTATCTATTGTTGTTAAACAAAAGTAGCATTCGGTAAAATAATTCTTCTGTTCTCTCCACACCATAGGGACTGCGAAAGACATTGATCGGTGAGTGCCAATGAACCAACCACGTAAATATCGCGAACTTCTATTTTAACATGAATGTGGTGTCCAGCAATCCCCTGATCCCCAATTTTACAGCGAAAATTTAATTCGTACCCCTTCTTCAATGTAGGGGTAATGGATTCTGTCTGCGGCTTTTGGGTAAATTCTCCACAGATGTAACAAAATAATTTCGGCGAATTAGCACATTTACGAGACATTACGAGACATTACGAACACAACAACGTAACACAGTGCCCTTATATTATTAATTTTTATTAATATTCAAATTAACTACATTTAAATAAAAAACTTTTTCACTTTGGCTCACAATTTCAGTGATCAGAGCGAAAACTAATTCTCACAATAGAAAGTGCAACACCTGAAGACAGAGGCGCTTACTACCGCGGACCATCAACTTCATCAAGGAATGTGGTCAACTAACCTGATAAAGCTTATTGAAACCTTCGGCACAATATGCTGCTTCTCCTCCCTAAAATCCCGAAAGTGTCATAACACTGAGGGATAAATAAGCATTTTGTTTCGGGTTTTCTGCCTGGCCGCGCCTGTAAACCTGCCGACGGCAAGCGCTCTCTACTCTAAATGTTCCTGTTGCTCGGAAAGTTTAGGTGATATCGCAAAACGTATTTCATATCCGTAATCAGAGTAAACAAATACGTTAAAGTCACTTAATTTTACTTGGGGGCAAATTTAATTGCTCAACGGTGTTATTTGATCCTATATAATCTGTGACTTTCCCAGTGCGTTAAATAAATAAATATATTTTATCATCATTAATGAAATATACATATCGGCGTATTTTGTATTCTAGACAAAATAATTTACATGCTTGAAGTCGGTGTTTGGGATTACGCCGCAGGGAGGATTGACGTTAACCCGATATTTTGGCAAATAATATGTTTGCCATCTTCAGGTTGAGTGTGCCCGCGATATATCCGACAGTCCTTATCTAGAACTGGCGAAAGCAAGAACTTATGCTGGTGGTAATTATAACGCTTAAATCCCTGGTATAGTCTCTGGCCTTTCATCGCGGAGGCCCGTATTCGATCCCAAGGCAGTCAGAGTGGGATTGTGATCTTTAACGCAGCACTACGATAAGGTTTGTTCGAGGAACTCGGCTTCCCTTGTCAGTATACAATTCCACCAACGAACCACGCTCACACACACTAAGTAACTAATTAACTAACGCCCACACAGAGTAAAGCTGAAAAGGTCACACTGGACGCAGTTCAAAGTTTAGATCATAGGTTTGTCAAAGCGAAAATTGGAACCCTGCAAGCGAAACATAAGATGTATGGTTCTTGTGGCGAACGCCGTACCTTTTATGACTGGGAGAAACAGGTGAGTTCGAGAGTGTGGGAGAATCCTACCTCAAGTTGGATGCGGAGGGCGCTGTACAGGCGAATATCTGCGCTATCAGCACACTCAGCATGGTCAAACAAAACTGTTCTCATTCTCTTTTTAATAAAACCAACAGACGCACTAATTTCACAAATTTATTTTTGTCAAGAAACTCTACATATTTCGGGCAGTTCCTCTGCCCATCATCAGGAGTTTTCCACTGTACATTCGGCACTGGTATATGTCATCAGACCTGCATGACATATACCAGTGCCGAATGTACAGTGGAAAACTCCTGATGATGGGCAGAGGAACTGCCCGAAACATATAGAGTTTCTTGACAAAAATAAATTTTGGAAATTAGTGGGTCTGTTGGTTTTATTAAAAATATATTTTTTACGATGCACGGTCACTTGAACGTGAAATTTGTTCTCATTCTGACGGGTGGTCTGACTGGGATTCGATCCCAGTCATTTTTCGGCTACAATATACGAGTATAGTACTGGGTTTCAGACGGTTAATTATTGTCCACAGTCAGAAGTTCGGTTGTCTTCCTCTACGTAAGGAAGTTCATTTTTGATTCCATATATTTCGTCTCTTTCTTTTATTTTCTTTTTTAAAACGTGAAATTTATGAAAAATATACTGCAAGTAAAGTTTATGGTTCTTTCTTCTTGGCACGATTTATCGAAATATTTTTCAGTCCGACAAATACTTAGCACATTTCACTATAGATTCGAACAGATCACCACACTTGCAAGTAATGTAACGTATAATTTACTTGTCCGATGGAAGTGAAAATTGAAATGTTTCAATAAACTCCGGCGAAAGTCCCTAACATCAAATTTTGTGAAAATCTGTAGTAGTTCTCGAGTTGTTTTATATATGCAGACGGACGGAATAAATAGCACGTATGGTTGTCTACGTTTCTGAAATTACTATATAACATTTTGAACATAAGTGTCCTGTGTGTGCTTTACCAGAATACAGAATTGTGTTTGACATATGTTAAGTTGCTCTGACTAATAGAGATTTTAAGGGGGACGAAACACATCTTTGGGCCCCAGCTTTGAACATTGCAATGATGGGAAACAAATAAAGGAGTTGCTCCAGGAAGCTAGTGATCTTGGAGCAGAAGGGTGTAATAACGGCCTGTGGGCCTATCGGACAGACACAAAGCTCAACATGTGGCGATCTGCAGCTGTGCTTGTAGGTGCCGTAACATTGAGTTTCACGTAGTTAAAACATTCGCGCCTTTCAGTTAAAATAGTGAAATAGGTGGCAAATTAAAGGCGTATACAATAATGTACTGTCTCACAAACAAGAGTGGTTCACCGAAGAGAGCTTTTAATTTTGCATTGTAAAAGACTAGCAAAATTACAACCTAACAACAAGATACACGAACTGTTTGGCTTTACATTAACATCGTTAACCTTTAGGAGCCGGAATTTTACATTTAAATTTTAGCACACCCTGTAGGTAAAATGCGAATAATACAGGAACCAAACAAGGTAGCATTATGAAA
>JGI20166J26741_11689362_pt1 | contig 10930 bp, 5 predicted proteins | sample TergutCu122P5_FD_26741 | JGI IMG/M metagenome (IMG submission 26741) | reverse complement strand
TTTCCTGAAAATTTCAGTTCACAAAAATAGTTAGCGAATTTGTTATAAATTTTTAAAGAAACAGTATAAAAGTTGATTTAAATTGTTTAGACCCCGGGAATGTGCATTTAAACAATTTAAATGCCCCCGTCCTCAATGTGATAATTGTCTCCTCTAACCCAATTTAAATTAACCCTTTAAAGACGTAGCGCAAACTGCTTTATTTAAAGGCCCAGTCCGTACCGCGCTGCAAACACTTATCATCTCGGTTATAAATTCCAGTCAGTTTATGATGTAATTGGCACAAGTCGCTCTTTGTTCTCAGATAAATACAAAACACCAGAGCATAAGATTCTTGAATGTTAAACTTGTTGGTACATCACGTAACCAGTAAGCTTTAAAAGGTCAGTCAAAGTAAGCGTGTGAAAAATAAGTGATGGAAACTTATTTAGCATAACACTGCCACACATTGTATAAATTATACGGTATGTAAAACAAAGGGAAAATTTATTAAAAAAAGTAAATGTAAATGAGGAAACACGTGACTTGGAAGTGTTGGTGAATAACACTACGTCGCATTGGGTGAAAAACATGTGCTTGTTGTTGCTGCTGTTAGTAACAATAATGAAGCAATAGTACAGCAGCTATTTTGAGATAATGACTGTGACATAGATAACCAGTAGGAGCCCCCCCCCCGCCAGCCCAACTAGGATCCCACTTCAATTATTAGCGAAGTTACTTTCACATATCACGAGGAGGATCCAGTACACCGCCTTCTGTCAGAACAACGGAATACAATACGGAAGAATACCACAACACAGTTTTGTCTACATTTGGGTTTCCTCCTGACCCACGGTCCACACTCTTGTCGCGGGGTCTACGTGCCTTTGTCTACGCCGCTGAGTCATGAACAATGTATTCACCTAATAAATAAATATATCTAATCGCCGTATCTCAGTGCATGACTTAAGTGCGAAGAGGACAGTTCTCTATATTTGAGTAATTCGTCACAAAGTAGGGCCTGGTCGTGTAATGCTTTCATATCAATGGGTTGCTTATTCAGTAATTGAAAGTCGAGTATTCTGTTATCATTGAGTGTTTATTCAGATGCATCTTTGTAAGATCAGGGAAGAAACCTGCGTGTTGAGTGCTCAGAATACTGCATCCAATAACAAGGATATCTTATTTTTACTGTAAGACTGAAAGTTGTTTGACACTGTCTTTCACGTGTTCCTACTGTCCTTTCACAAGTGAGATTTACTGCCTATTGTGAACACACAGCTACTCGTAACTTATATACACAGTGCGATCCCTTAGTTTTAGGACTGATTTTTTTAAATAACAGAACTAGAGCGATATACCGGCCAACCCATTAACTAGGTACTATCAACCAACATCCGCTCACACACCGAGTTTCGTTTGTTTATCTTCGACAGTGTACAAGTTATAACTTGTCTTGTAAAGTCAGTTTTCTTTATACGTCATGGATGGAGAAAATGAAAAGACAGTTGCCATAAAATTTTGTTTCATAGCCGGTCTAGTGCGACATAAACACTACTATTGGTGCAAGAGGCTTATGGGAATGAAGCTCTGAACCGATCAAAGGTGGTATTCCAGATTTTGAGACGGAAGGGAGCTGGTAGAAGATGACGAGAGAGGTGGCCGTCCAAAATGGACTCGAACTGGGGTAAACATTGCTACTGTTGCTGATTTGGTAAAAAAATAACCGTCGAATCACATCAAGAATGATAGCAGAATCTCTGAACATCCCCAAAACTGTAGTTCTTCGGATTCTTTAAGAGGATGGGGAAAGATAAAGTTGTGTGCACGTTTCGTTCCACACTCCTTTTCACCCGAGATAAGGGAAGATCGAGTCACATCTTGCCAAGACATTATCGCGATGGCCGATACAAACAAAAATTTTTTAACAAAATTATTACAGGAGATGAGACCTGATTTTCGCCTATGACCCCGAAACAAAGCGACAGAGTTCTGAAAGGGTTGGTGAGACATGCCCTCGGCCGAAGAAACTAAAATTCCGAAGGTCCCGCATCAAGACCATGTTGATAATTTTTTCGACTCTCAAGGCCTAGTGCACAAAGGATTCGTACCAGAGGGGAAAACAGTAAATGCAGAATTTTATAAAGAGTAATGGATCGCCTCCTGAAGCGCATTCAGCGGGTTCGTCCAGGTGCATTCAGCTCTCGAGATTTTTTCTTGTAGCACGATAATGCGCCTGCCCACAAAACTGCTTTTGCCAATATTTGACCCCCCCCCCAGAATTACAAACATTTATCACCCCCGTACTCTCAAGATTTATCTCCGCCAGACTATTTTCTGTTCCCCTAGTTGAAAATTAAGTTAAAAGGCCTCCACTTTGCGGATGTTGCTGAGATGAATTAAAGAAGGTCCAAAAAGAGAAATTTTCGGCAGCTTTTCAGAAACTGTATGACAGTGCAAAACCTGTCTATATGAAAATAGAACTTATTTTGAATAAAAAAAGATACGTGTCTTTCTCATGCGTCTTCGATTTTTAAAAAATTCAGTTCTAAAACTTTTGGACCGCACTGTGTACCTGTGAAAGCAGGCGTTTGTGTTGTTTGAGCTGACAGAAATTCAGCTGTGTCGAGGCAAGTGGACTGAGATCTGCTATCGCTTTATCGTTGTGGCAGACTTGGCCAACATATTCACGGTTATAAAACCAGATAATATAATGGTCCAATGAAGAAGGCACAGTAGGAAGACGTATTTGTGTCATTAACGTCGTAGTTAACGTAGGATGGTTATACTCCCTGATACGCTTTGCTTCTGTCTTTCATTTGAAGGAGAAACATGAAGAATGACACAGTCTGGCTCATTATCTGTGGACATAGAATGAATACTGTTTACGTATAGTGGATTAGAAGTATCTTACACAAATAATAATACTTTTGGTAAAAAAGGCGCTGAGGAGGATTCAGAGGCATGAAAATAGGAGCATGAAGAAAATGACAAATTGGGAAGCTTATTACTTAAACTCTTCACCTAATGTTATTTGGATAATCAATTTGGAAGTGTGAGATGCGAAGGACTAGAAATAACTGAAAGGAGAATTTCACATCTGTGTCCTGTGCGTGGATAACATGGTAAAACAACACTTGTTCATAAAGAAATGGGTATGAAGATGTGAACAATATTAACTTGATCTAAGACAGTGTCTAATGTCGGGCTGTTGTGACCACCTGATGAAATTTCAGACTTCAATTTCATAAACATTTCTGAACTTACTAGTTTCTTTCATCGCGCACCGCGTAGTCACTTTTACACTACAATACACAGTTAATGTTGTTTTTGGTTTACTTTCTTATGCCGTTACTGTTTGTTTTTCGGCGATTTCGCTAAATTGCGAAAAACCACTGTTAGCTTTGTCATAACTGTCGGTCTGTCTGCCCGCATGGAAAAATTCGGTACTCACTGGATGGATTTTCGTGAAATTTTTTATTTGATTATACACGTTTCTTCCAGATATGACACGAATAAATGGCACTTTACGTGAATACCTGAGTACATTTATAATATAACTAAATTCTTCTCAAAATTAGAAATGTCTGAGACAAAAGTTGTAAAGGAAATCAAAATATACGTTTTATTTTCCAGCGTTTCTGCCAAAAATCGTGCCCTTTGTGAGATAATGTAAAAAAAAATGGTAGAACCGGACATGTCACAAATGACAATATAATGCGGCGCATTTCGCTGTGCATGCTGATAGCTACGGCTACAGACACAAATTCAGGATATGTAATACTGCTTTTTAACGGCAAAAATGTTTAGAGAACGCGCCTAAATGTTATGTTATGCATATATTGCCTGTCTTGATTAAATTCCATAACATGTGAGAGACTCTGAAGAAGTTATTACCAGAATGTAGTTAAGATTTAATGGGTTTGCATGAGCTGGGATGCACAAGGCCGTTAATTTTAATAAGTAAGGGAGGGCACTACATCAACAATGGAAGGATTCTGTTTTTATACGAGTACATACAAGCATCTCGATAAAACTGCGGTAATTATCGAAGTGTATGTGTCTTATCAACTACGTAGGAAATCATACCCAAGAATTTTCTCCAATTTTTTAATTCAATGTTTAAAAGTAATTATTAAAATCATCAGTGTAATTCGGCATTGCATAATGCCTCAACTGCTGAAAACAAAATGGGAATTCAGAGTGGGTGGTACTTCAGCTCAGCCTCCTACACAATGGGTAATGGTCTCTTTCCAAGAGGTAAAGCGGTCGGAGCGTGGTGTTAACCACCCTCCCCATCTAGCGCGGAAGTTAAAGACAGAGTTGGGCTATATCTCTACTGCCCTTTGGGCCTTCAAGACCTATTATAGGGTGAAATTTGCCTTTTTTTTACATCAGGTATTTATCAACTTCGATTAAGCTAAAGAATGATTACGAGAAAAATGTTTTATTATAAACTGACGTAATTTGGTGTACACATGAAAATAACAACGAAGAAAAAAAATTTTACTCAGTTCTGTGTATCATATTTTGGCTTTGTTCTCTCACACGCCCTTTTGACTATTCTGCTAGATGGAGCTCCTGTGACCATAGAAGAAATGTTGGAATTAAAGAATACCACCGTAGGTTTGCGACGTCCTATCATTTCAGCTCTAAGAGTTCAGTTTTTCACTACAGGAATATAAGGAGTTTAGGACATCATGATACATTTGTTCAAAATTAGAACAGACGAATCAACCGTGTTAAATTCTCTAGAGTGACGACCTTGCTCATCTTGTACAAGTAAAAGGCATGGGGTCCCTCTCGTCCACTGCCACTCTCACCAGTTCCCTTGCTTTAGCCAGCCTATAAGACTGATTTTTCTGTTAGGAAGTAGAAAGATGACATTCCAGACTGAGTAGTTAATTGTTTACAGTAGTTGAAAGAAAGAAAATTCTTATCGCCATTGCTGTGCCACTTTGCTTTAGAATTTGTCTCTGGCAAAGTCCAAGAGAAGGACAAAGAATTTAATTAAATTGTACGCATCAACTTGTCATCTGCTCTGATGACGCTAATTTATTTAACGAAAATATAACCAGTGTACAGAGAAACAGACTCTCTCTGTTGGTTGTTACTAGCATGGTAGTCTAGGCGTGAATGATGAGAAATATAGATACAATTAGCGAATTCCATGAAAACCACCAGGCATTTAAATTGAACTGAACACATCAGTTTTTCGTCCGCTCTGATGGTGATAATCCATTTGGCGAAAACGTAGATAGTATGCAGAAGAACTCGGGCCCTCTATCAGTCGGTGCTAGCAAGGCATTTCAGCATGTAGAGAAAATGGCGGGAAAGGAAAATGAGGGAAGATGAAGGGGAGATATGTGAGTGAGTAATGGAAAGGAGGCGCGGAAGGTGCGGGGATAGCACATAAGAGGAAGGACATAAGGAGGGAGAGAGAGAAAGGAGGTAGCTAGGATAGGAAATGAAATTAACACAGCACTAAATTCTGGGGACATGATCGGTCGCTGTCTACATCCTTCCACGTGGTTCTGGTATCAACACAAGCACAACCATCTGGTGGAAAGACCTTTGTAGTGATCCGTCATAAAATGTTTGGTGAGATTTGCACTGATATAATTGTATACTGTCTCTGATGTACGTTGTCTTCACTGATTTGACTTCAATTCCTATTAAAGAATGTGAATAATTATGCAGAATGAAGCAAAAGTGAAAACTGGGGCCGGCGGAAGTCAAGTCCATGAATTTAATGGGATTAGATATCATGTGCTATCGTCAGCACCCTATAGAACTGTATTACAAAACGAAGTGAATAAAAGAACACTTTAACAGATTTTTTTGTCATGATTGTCAGCTGAGACTCAATTATATTGCTTGGGAAATGCCCCAAGGCCTGATCTGTTCATACAGGTGTATTGTCTTCATTTCTAAAGGGAATAAAAAGTTTTCAGTAAAGACAGAAATTTATAAAAATAATTATTTTATTTTCCTTTGTGTTGTGAATTCCACAGAACCGACTCAACTATAGAACTCTACAGATCAAGTAGTAAAATCCATGAAGCAGAGTCCTCCTTAATAAGTTGACAGATGTTCATCTATTCGAGAGATTGCCTGCCTTTTGTGCAAATCGAAGTTTCGTTCCCGTGTTTACAAAAGCAGTCCACTGAATCATATTCTGAACTAGTTGACCACCCACACTGACACCATATTCCTTACAGATCTCTTTCAGATTTAACCTCACATACTTTTTATTCCAAGCAGTCTACTTTGCCTACTACAACTCATATTTTTATTCATGCTACATGATTCGCACATTTAAATTCATAAGTGAGTTATGCTGTGTTCTGTATATAACGCCGGCTTGTGAGTTAAATGTACCTGTAGTGCACATACAGTTTCACATATATATATAAAAAGGAATATATTTTGCTGGTAGGAAAAAATGTGTGGGCCGGCTAGCGTAGTCGATATAACGACTGCCTACAGGCTGGACGGTCCGGGGATCGAATCCCGGTGGGGCGAGATTTTCCGCACCAGTCCAGACCTGCCCTCAGGCCCACCCAACCGGGTCTTTCCCGTGGGTAAGGTGCTGCCGGGGCGTGACGCTGACCCCTCACCCCCTTCTAGTGCAGTGGTGTAAAATAGAGTAGAGCTATACCTCTACTCTCCCTAAGGGCCTTCGTGGCCTGTGAAAGGTTGAAACCTACCTAGGAAAAAATGTATGCATTTGACCACTCTCTGTACGATGCCGAAGATGTGACAGAGAAACACGCCGGTCGTCTATGTGTTACGTGTTGAGGCCGAGGAAACAGTCGAATATTGAGCAGATAATGCATTTAACACAGTCAGATGGCAACATGAATATTTTGACGACCCGTCATACAGTTGGCTCCAGTGTCTGTTACAACCGAATTGCCACAGTTAGTATTGCAGCTGTGGGGTAGAGACTCCTTTGTCTGACCTCGTTCCTGTTGATCGATTTTATTTATATTTGGCACCCCACACTTATAATCACCCTAAAATTATGGCAAAGTTTGAAGTTCTCATCTTTTTAGGCGCGTTGAAAAATTTCGAAAATCGACTATTAGCTTCGTCTCATTTGTCAATCGGTCAGTCCGTCCGTCCGCATGAAATAATTCGGCCCCCACTGCATGCATTGTCATTAAATTTGAGATCTGAGTATTTTTCGAAAATCTGTTGAGAAAGCTCAAGTTTTTTATTATGTGGAAGTAAGATATTTTTTGCCTAGGAGAATTACTACTGTGTTCCTTGCTTAAGGACTACTGCTACCATTTGCTACTATATGTGTTGAGCATCTTAATTCAGGGTGAAAAGTAGCTGCTGGTTTAAGTGTACGTTTATACTTCAGTAGCTCTCTTTAGAATATAAAACATCGCAGCTGTCAGAATTATTGAAATGAGAGTGTCTTGAAAATCTGGGAGCCTAAAACTCCTGGAACCCTCTGGGCCACGCCGGGCCTGTTACGGGAATGCTTTACCTTTTTTTAGTTACTTTAATTGGCAAGATACTTACGTTCATCAAGGTCACGTTGACAACAGGAACAAATTTCCCAGCTGTGAGTCTGAATTCTTTGTTGGCTGAGGCAATGATGAAGACTAGACAGCGCTGAAATGTGACTGGAGTTCCTACCCAGTCGCACTCCCAAGCTGCATGCCTTACACTTTCCGCCTGTTGAAAATTGCACAGAATTAGAGCAGTCAAAAATATTCTGTAACTTTGTTCAGTATGTCAAATATAAGCTTAAGGGTGTAAGTGTAAAGGAATAGGTTATTCTTTACCTGTTCAGATAGCTCGTTTCCAAGCCAGCAGAATACAGACAGACAGCCCAACATTGCTAAGTACATAACAATGGGCTGCGCTACATCTATGTGATCTCCCCAGCTCTGCGCAAGAAACAGGTAATGCAATTTGAAATGCAGCCTATGTTAATATGTTGAAAGTATTACAGTTTCGGCGAATGGGTGAACATGTAACATGAGGTAAGATCGGAGAGACTCTCGGTAGGTCTGAACATATTAGATATTTTGAAGAAGTCATTACTTTGTTGTTTTCAGTAATGTGAATGACAATAAAATATATGCCTAATTAGAGTAACGAAGAATTTTTATAATGTCAGAATTTTTGGAACGTTTGGGTTCATACTTTGATACACTGACGATCAGGATGGTTGCTTAAAGAAATGCGGAATTACGAAATGAAGTAGTATGCATTGCATGAAAGTTAAGTGGATGTTTTACCGTAACGGCAGAGAAGGCGACGAAACACATCGCTGACAGCATATGAAGAAAATAGGCGCACATAACCAAGTTCCAGTAGTCTTCGAGAGCATGCATGTATCTGCATATTGAAACGGAACATTATATTTTAAATTGTAGACCAGTTGACAATGTAATATCCGAAGATTCAAGTCTTCTGAGCCATTACAACGTGTAAACTACTACACACTTATCGACGTTTCGAAGGATCGTACTGCCTGCATCTTCAGGTTCTTGGACTCCTTGCGTCCGACGACGAAGTCACTTCCACCCTTCGAAGCGTCAATAAATGTTCACCAGTGGCTTGTACAACCAGAAGACTTGAGCCTGCAGCATCAGCTTTGTGAGGATTTATAAAATCTGAATGTAATATTCATTAGTAATTTAGTGTGACAGCTTACCGTTTTACTTCTTGGTGGTGACGTATACAGTCGTTCAATTGCTTCTGCATGTGAAGGAACAGTTCCTCCGACGTGTGAAAGTAATCCACTATTTTGCCAGACTCAGCCTCACAGTGCTGCTCTGATATGAGGTGTGTCTGTCTGATATCCAACAGAGCCAGTTTGAGCTTCTCCAGCTGACTACAGGCGACGCACACCAACGTACCATACAGGCTCAGGAAGCCAACAAATGTTAAAAAGATGAAGAATGATCCTATAGCCTTTGAGAAACGAAAAGTGATTAATGTAATACATAAATAAGATATAAAAATACATGTAAACTGTGGAACGTCCTAAATGTACTGAGTAACAATATAGGAATTATGACTTGCATCGTACTTCAGAAAGTCCACAAAATGAAAAGCTCTACTTCTGAACTCTCTTGCACTAAAATTTTTCCGAAAACAAACAGTATGTGAACGGTTTTGTGTGCGTTCTAGTGTGGCTCTAGGAGAGCTCTTCCTTTGGCGGGATGTTACTTCTAGAAAAAAAAAATTGTGACACATAGTGAAATAATTAGGTGAGAACTTTGATTTCCAAGGATGTAATTTGTCGTACCTAAGAAGAGAAGGATAATGAATGAAAATTATTGAAAGAGAATATGTATGTGCTACGGTAATGAGCGCGCTGCAAGAATAATTTCGATTAAAATCTGTATGAAAACTGAACAAACTCATTTCATTTTCACATTTCTTCGATGAAGTGAGGCACGAAATTTAAATAGACTATATCATGGACATGCTTTATCTAGGTAGCAGACCGTCTTCGAAAATCACTCTTCCCTCAGTCGACACAATTTTACTGGTAAATAAATTACTCTTTGTTTAAAATAAGAGCTACATGTTTCGACTTATTATAAAGCCATCTTCAAATTAAACCAGTTTAGAATACAAATGTATAAAAGTAGGATTATATATATATATATATATATATACACTCTATTCCTAAGCCCTGAATTTGTTCCTTGTGAGTAAATAAAGGCAGTCAACATTTTGTACATAAATAAAGTTATTAAACGTTTTGTACGTGCCCAAAGGTTCCTGTAAGCACGAATATATATATATGCTTACACGAGCTTTTGGGCATGAACAGAATGTTTAATATCTTTAGCAATAAATTCAAGGCCTAGGAATACCGAAAATACTGTAGGCCTTTGGGGATGTTAAGTAGTGGATACCTCTTGTGTGGTACGCAGGCTTACAAGTATAACCATTGCTACAACACTATTCGTCATAGAATTTTTAATTCCATTAGACTTTTCGACCCCCCCCGTGTGATCATTAGGCTTCCACAAAACTTTTTCTAACGCCTATTTTAACAACTGCTGTGCACTGGTAACTATAAGAGAATCGTTTTGAAGCACACAGGCACATCTTTGTGTTCGTAAATTATCACGAAATACTCGTAATATTTTACAGGTTCGAGTGCAGCGTTTGTTACCTGCACGAAAATTACAGTTTCATATACTGGGCTCAGTGACGCATCGAAAGGGAACCATGCAGGGAAAACCGTGTCGTGGCTCGTCACGATGTGTACTGCACTCTGCGTCAGGTGGAAAGAAAGTAGCAGGATCGAAACACGCGTCGCAATTTTCTGAGTGACAGGGATATATCCAGCATTTGTTACATATCCGGTATCCGGATCTCTGGTCGGCAGTTCTTCCCATGTGAAGGAATCCGTCAGAATAAACATACGTTCAACGTCACCTTTATGATACCTGAAACCGAAATAAATAATGATTTACCACAATAATACAATCCCAGTTCATTGTTGTTCTGTTTAATATTTTATATTATTACGCCTTAGTGGTGGTATGTGTAAAATGTGTGTTAAGTTAAAACTTATGACGTTCGGCCTTAAAGTCCCAGAGTAGACTCTAATTGACGGCTTTATATTCGTTTTAAATGTCCTTGTCTGCACCTGAACGGGACAGCATCGTCCGTTTCAGTCGTGAGTAGTTCCATGCAGCGCGATAATGTCTTTCCGTTTGGCTGATAAACGTTGACATTAATAACTGACAATTCCCTGGTACCAATTACGTACATACAGAGCGTTCCAAAAGCCACAGTGCAGTTAATCACGTACCACAAATTAGTCTAATGCACTCAGAACTCAGAAATAATAACAGCTGCACATACGAGGGGTGATTGATAAGTAAGGTCTCCAATTGTATAAAATAAGTATCTGACCATGTAAAATAATAAGAGTTATATCAGAATGTAGGAAATTTAA
>JGI20166J26741_11689140_pt1 | contig 10932 bp, 3 predicted proteins | sample TergutCu122P5_FD_26741 | JGI IMG/M metagenome (IMG submission 26741) | reverse complement strand
TAACCATCGAACTTTGAATATAGGTGTTTTGGGTTATATCGGTATAGTTTGACCTAAGGAACACTCTCCCGAAGTTAGGTCCTTTCCTCCTGGGACACCCATATGGAAAAAATCGGAGTCAAAATTATATTCAGGAAGAAATTAAGGGCAGATTGAAGTCAGAGATTGCTTCCTATCATTCAGTGCAGAATGTTTTGTCTTCCAGTTTGCTATCTGAAAGTATAAAGATTAAGCTATACTGAACTATAATTTTGCCTCTTGTTTTGTATGGGTGTGAAACTTGGTAGCTCACATTGAGGGATGAACGTAGGCTGAAGGTTTTTGAAAATAGGGTGCTGAGGAAAATATTTGGGCCTTAGAGGGAGGATGGGACAGGGGAATGGAGAAAACCACATAATGAGGTGCTTAATGATCTGTACTCCTCACCCAGTAATGTTCAGGTGATCAAATCGAGAAGAATGAGGTGGGCGGGGAGTGTAGCACGAATGGGGAGAGTAGAGGTGTATACAGGGTTTGGTGGGGAATCCTGAGGGAAAGAGACCACTTGCAAGACCGAGGTATAGATGGGAGGATAATATTAAGATGGATCTTCAGAAAGTGTGATGTGAGTGTATGGACTGGATCTATCTGCCTCAGGATAGGGACAGGTGGCGGGTACTTTTGAATGCGGGATTGAACCCTCGTGCTCCATAAAATGAGGGGAATTTCTTGACTAGCTTAGAACCGATTAGCTTCTCAAGAAGGACTCTGCTCCATGGAGTAAGCAAGTAGGCAAAGCAGTAACCAAAATCGCGTATTGGCCTCGTCATGTCTGTTTCCCTTCTGTCCGTACGTAACAGTGACACTCACGGCGGACGGATTATCGCTAAATTTCACGTTTGAGATTTCTACTGAGATTTGTAGATGCATGTCGATTGTGGTCAAAACCAGACAAAAATAAAACACTTTAAATGGAGACCTGCTTGCATTTATATGATTAGTCTTCATGATGGACTAGTTACTTTGTACGGAACGAGCCGAGTGTTGACGTTGCAAACACATCAATCGAGTATGAACGACTGCTGCTAAAATAAAGAGAAATTTTACAGGAACAACAACAGAGCAAAGGAACCTGAAGTTACGGTCATGTGGAAGTTTCCTAAATTCTAGTTTTCTGTTTTCTTTAAAGTAATAAGTATTCACAAAATAAATACATTTGTAATATCATGTGGGCTAGCCATCTTCCTTATAAAATAGCGTAATATTAAAATACAGCAGCTAACCTATGGCTACAAAACAGTCTGTTAAAGGCATGTAAGTAACATGTAGGCTACTGGCAAAACGATCCTTCGTTTTGACAAATCTCAAGAATTACATACCTTGCCCTGAGCATCAACAGGAGCATCTCGCTGGAGTAGCAATTTGGCGACCTTCATGTTGCCGTACTTAGCAGCAAGGTGCAAGGGCGTGAAGCCCTTCTTGGTGGTAGCAGTCAAGGAGGCTCCGTGTTCGAGAAGAACGGACGCCACCTGAAAAGAAATTCAGTAATTTGCGGAGTCGAAACGAAACTGAAAACATGCTATAAAATCCCAACCAAATATTAATCATTAAAATACCTGGAGTGCAATGGCAAATTTGTATTATCTATCATTTTTTTAATAAATTACAGCCGTATGTTGAAATGGGTTGAAGATTCTGGACCATTCCCAAAAAAGATGGATAAATTCTGGCTACAATAATCTCCCACAATCAGAGAAGTATCTTAACACTGCCTTAAAAAAAGCTTCTGAACCAGGATGGTTAAAGCGACACATTTTAACCACATTTTCAACAGTCCAAGGAATGTGCACATTAAGTCGTGCAGCATGTTATCTTCTTCCTTTCACTGTGGGTTTATTAACAATACTGTATTAGGTATCAGGGTATAAAGCATTGAAAGGAGTGAAATTATGAACAAGGGTTAAATGGAAGGGACTGGGAAGAAAGTGGTCTTATGTTATTTCAAGTCATAGTAGACAGTTGCCAGTAAAAAAGAAAAATGTTGCTCAGGATGGCTTCTGATTCGGCAGAGACTGTAATTGGCCAGTGAATTAAGAGGTTGCGTTATGTAATATTGATAAATAGAGGAATAGGATCAGTAACATTTGCTGTCATGCAAAGGAGCTATTGTTTGATAAACAAAGTGCAGAACTTTTCACAGATCTTCTAGAACCACTGCACCCCACGTTGATACTGGTGTCCATAAGGCTATATTGATTTACCGGAATTAAAAATAGTTTTTTTTTCAGTAAATGTTAATAAATCAGGTTCCTGGTTTATGTCACTTCGACATTTTTGAAGTGCTAATTAAGCTAAAACAAAACAAAAAACCAACAAGGGGCGTTTAAACACTCAGGGTAGCTAAGCATTTAGTGCTATTGGGGAGAGTTACTTGACTGTTACTACAGCTAAGCCATTTGCTATGTTAGACTTCCTAATATCGCATTCCAGCTCAGTTTAGGCAGGCATAAAGTGACCTATACACCGGCTGTCTTGAATACCATTGTCGTCGTCAAGTTTCGCTAGCTCGGAAAGGTGTGGGAAGCGCTCAGGGTAGCACACACTTCGCTCAAACAGCGTGCGCTTACCTGAATGACTGTTGCTTCACCGGTGCAGACTGGGAAGTCCGGCTGTCAGATGAACGCACGCTGTCCGAGGGCACCACCTTAGTTAGTTTTGGATGGCCAGGTTACAATAGGGTCGACGTATTTTTACTTAAGAACGTGCGACACGACACCTGGGGAAGGGCTATTCCTCTGGCAATAGATCCCGAAGACTCACTGCCGCTACCAACACAGGTCAACGCTGCTGTCGATCCTTTACCTCTTCAGTGTAGTAAAAATCTTATAACCTTTCCCCCATTTGCATTTCGAAACTGCCCTCTCATTTTCCCATCGGTACTACAAGTGACTTCTTTTAAGGTTAAATCGAAACTGCTCCCATTAACAAGTTTGTGATCTTAGTGACAAATTTAAACGATTCATTTTCCTTCATTCGAAACTATCGTGATCGATTTATCACGGAAAATTACAAGTCTGCTTGGGGAAAGGGGCCAAAGAAGTTTTATCTTTCTATTCATTTCTATGTCAAAGAAAATTGTATTTCCTGCTGTCAATTAATATATAAACGTATTAATTGTACCACAGTTTAGAATATCTCATTATATATTTATATATTATTATATTCTCCTACATATTGATAATGGCATGTCACTGAAATGTAGTTTCGTGTCGCTTCGAGATCAATCGCCATATTAGATACTAACGGAGCTCTTGTATCTTCAATTATCTGATTTATATTTCCATCTTACAAAATTTCTTCAATTGCTTAGACAAAAATATAAGCCACATTAGATTTAAATCTCCACTGGTTTTGTGGACCTTTTTGAAAGTGCATATTAAAGGAAATGTTACAATCAATGGAGACCAGAACTCATTTTTTTCATACTATGGCGAATAGAAAATTTGACAAGTGTTTGCTTATACGCACTTCATTTTAGTTTTCAGTTATACGCATCATGATTACCCTAACTACTAACATGGCTACACCGAATTGGGTTTGTGTTGGGAGTGGGAGTTAAGACACCTGTCAGCTCCTAAATTGGCACTGAATACGCTCACAGTCCGTTCCCGGTCAGGACAAACATTTGTTGCTTGCATTGCCAAGCATCTGTTCTTAAAAGTACAGTGCCCTGAATGTGACTGCTAGCACAGACAGCCGTAACCTAGACAGTACATTGACCACGCCTGAATTCTACTCTTTGTAGGCACCGCCATGGAAACTTCAGCACTAGGAAGGAACTGCAAGCTTAAGAATGACTGCTTGTTTTATGAAGTAATGCTGTTTCAACTCAATTTTAACAAAGGATATTTGAAAGTAATTTAGGAATCATGAAGTAATAGATTTTTAATATATTATCAGTCTTTGTTTTCATGGCCTAACACTCACTAGATTTATTATACGAAGCTTATATAAACAAAGTATATTTCGTGAAATGTTCTGAGAAATGACATCAACGTATGTACACACGCCTCACAGGTCACAATATGCAGCCATAACACTGACAACGTCCTGTACAGCCTTTGTGTATCTACTTTTAAGCAAGTGTGTAATTTTTAGCTAAGTACTGATTGTAGCTCCCTGATGATGGTTTCCTTGTAAACCGAAACATGTTGAAGCGGTTTTACTTATTTTAATATTTTTTAATAACTCTACGTTTTTTAACGTTGTGTGCGTCAGTTGAAGATTAAAGTGTTGAATCGCATTGAGTGTTTCATATTAAGATTCGTGTAAATCATCCCTAAATGTTAATCATTTCTTTTGTTTTAAGCGGTTATTAACAGACGGCGTCCCATGATACAATAAAACACTGAGAAGCTCATACAGGCCTTCTTACATATAGTTAATGCTAATTCACACAGTCACTCTATTTAGTGTTAACAAGAGTTTTTTTTTTTTTACAGATTTTCCAAGATGAGCAAACAGCCTTCTACAACCAACATAAAGTTTAATGTCTTACCCTGAAGGTCGAGGGTTCCAGTCCAGTGTCTGCTCCCCAACCACGATTCTGTATGTTAAATACAAGCGGCGGTTATTCGGACGGACCCTCACCCGCCCACTTTCACTAAATTTAGAGACTTCGGCAATGTACGCGCATGTGCGAACGCATCCACTTTATTTTTTTGGTGCAGATCTAAATATTTCGTCAAACAATAAGCATGTGATCTGGAAGAACGTGCGTCTGTAGCTTATCATTGCGCAACAGAATACTCACACTATTCTTAAAATTTGATCTGTTTAGAGCCGGATAATGGACTCTAAATTACGGAATACGAGACAGTGCTTGATATAAGCAGAGAGAGACGCCGAACCCACAGTGACGGACAAAATTACCGAGTTATGCCGGCGTTTAATATTTGCTTGACCGTGCATCATTAGTAACGATGGTAAAGAAGAAAGCCAACTAGATGCAACAATAACGGTTTATTGATAAGTCCAATTTAGCTCGACATGTTTCGGGCAACAATTTTGCCCGTCTTCAGGAACTTTAGATTGTGCAATACAGTTTGTGGTATGTTGTGCCCAATACGTTGCCGGTCGCCGGTACCAGATCACCGACCGACAACATATTGGGTGCAGAATAACACACGCTGTATTGCACAGTCCATAACTCCTGAAGATGGGCAAAATTGTTGCCCGAAACATGTCGAGCTAAATTGGATTTATCAGTAAACTGTTATTGTTGCATCTAGTTGGCTATCTTCTTTACCACTCTTATACCGGCGTATCGTAAATTTTTCAACCTATTTCAGTTAGACAGCTTACTGTAAATACGATGTTTTAAAATTAAGAACTCCTCCACTTTATCAACACGGGTTATTTATGGGTTTCTTTCGATTTTCACAACAAACGTCGATTGCAGTCACATTATAATGGAGATTAAATATGTTTTCTACGAGGTAAAAAAGCTTCGTCCTCCAGAGTCTAACATATTACGGTGGCTGTGCCAATCTACAAGCCATGAAGTGCCGGTTTTTCCTCCTGAAGAAATGAGTTCAAATACCTACAATTGAAGTTGGGGCCGATAGGTTGTCCCGAAATTTCAGAAAGAATTTAACACTCTACGGTGGTAATATCCCGAAAGATGCGGGCGCATTGTACAGCAATCAAACATCGAGGGGTGAAGGTTAGAAACCCTAGTCTACATTGAACACAATGAATGTGTGTGCACTCTGTTTTGCAAGGCTATTCATAAAGGTACTTTAGTATGCAGTATTATAATATACTAGATTTTACTGTGCTAGCTGGACAGACAACAAAATTAGACTTCGCCACATGAGATATTTCTTCATCCATTCAACGTATTCCACAGCATCTTAATATGTAAAAGAGCAATGGATATGATCCTGAATAGTTCCGCTACAAGTCTCCCCCATCTTCCAGAGAAAGTTCTACAGAAAAACTACGTATGTTATAATTACATGTAGCTGTTTATAATACATAAGGGCTCCGTGGTAGCGTAGTCGTTATAGTGACTTTTTATAATAGAAAAATTTGAGAAGATACACACTTGTAGGCAAAGAGCAGATATTTGTGAGCAGTGACATTAAATTAAATAAATAAAAAATGAAAAGAACAAGAGACAATGATTGAAACTTAATATTTATTTTCAAAATAAAACAGTCCAACAGCGCATTCCAAACATTTCGCGGATATTCCAAGGACATCACTATTCTGGAAGGGACCGATGATAATTTAATGTGCAAAACAGTCACGGGCAGAGAGGGATAAAAATGCTGATGATGAAAAAGGATGGTACTTTCAGCTGCACTAATCGATAAAATTCTACCATAACTCACCGAGTCTATGAACAGAAGTTTGGCTATAATTTAGTATATTTATTTTCCATAAATATGGTATGTTAGGAAATAAGTCAACCATTGAAACAACATTGAATATCACATTCTGTCTCATTCTATTATATATTAAGTTCTCAAATTTTAATCCTCAGGCATAAAGTGTTGAAAATATTAATTGCCCGTATGAACTTTCAATATTATATTGGAATTTTCGACACCATTTGTCGAAAAGCTGTCTAAAAACAAACTAATCTTGAATCACAGAGTTTTTAAACACATACAATAGAAGAAAGAGTAAAAACATTTGCATTGCTTAAAGAGAGAATGAGTGAAAGCATAAAGGAATTAAAAATGGAAAGTATTTGACGTGGAATAAGCAAAGACAGGCACGTCTAGTGAACAGAAGTCACATTTTCTTTAAAGTCATTGTAAAACTCTAGAGATCCCCTTGGAATATCGTGGTTTTTACGATCCCACCATTCATCTCATTCACACTCAACTAAGTAAAATGTAACATGCAGTAAAATAACACAGACTCCTTTAAACGAAATGTAAGATTTGTCAAAATACAGAAGATGTGCAGACAGATAAAATGATGATCAGGCAGTTCTTATACAAACAAGTCCTGTAATACTTCTACTGAGAAAACAAAGATGTCACAGATTGAGTGCTGTCCCACCCACGTGCAGAAATGAATTTACAAATGCGGCATTTACTGTACTTGAGGTTAAACAAGAATAACATTTCCCGTGGTTAATCAAGTAACATTAATATCCAGGTTAAATTACTAAATCTTATTTCGAGAATAAAATTACCATAATCTTAAATTATAATCAGCATTATATTTCTTGTCTCAAGTAACAGGAATTTGATTTAAGTTTCTCTTAAGTTTAAAGCACAGTTAATTATTTCAAAATGGACGGGGACAGCAGGCCATCTGCAGACAGCTGTAATATAGGCCATGCGTAGAGAGTTTTTTTTAAATAAAGAAATTTGTCCATAAACACTCCTTTCATGTTTCCTCTTAAGTCTCATTTATGATGATGGGTTATACAATTCCGAAATTCTAACTAAAGCAGGAGCGAATGCGAACACATCTGACCACAGGCTAAATTATCCCCGGACAGGAATATCACTGCATATACCGATAACTCGATAATTGCGATAACGCTTGGACGCAAGTGACACACAGAGGATGAGATATTTCATCCATCACTTTTGAAAGATACACAAAATTAAGTGCTTCTCCATTTCGCTCGTTACTGTCTTTTCCTGAAGATTTATCATTGCTTAGCTGCCCATTAAATGAAGGTCTCCTGCCGCTTAAGATAGAACCGCTCCATGAGGTACACAGTGTCGATATGGTCCATGATCCTGCGTCCTACAAGGTACTTTACCTCTTCCTGGCCCTCCTTGCCCGCGATGTGTAATGCCGTGTACATATCCTTCGTGGTGGAGTCTACGGCAGCGCCATGCTGGAGCAGCAGCATCACAATGTCCACGTTACCCAGTCGGGAGGCGATGTGGAGAGGCGTCTGCTGCTCCTGAAACACAAGCTCTCTCAGAAAATAGCTTAAAGCATCTCATCTAATCTTTGCAAAATAACTGTCAGTACAAACAGATGAGTCATGGGCTGGGCGAGCAGATATCTTTTGGGATTTTATAGGTTTCCGCAGAGATGTTGCTGAGGTATCCGTACTTCTGGGATAAGATGTCGCGTAACTGGGTGACTGGTTCTCGAATTTTTCTAAACGTTGGGGAACATACTCTCAGACTATTACTTTTCGCGAGAATAAAACGACGGAATGTGAATCAGGACTTTCACCTCAATCTAATGTCAAGGAACTGACTGAGTGAAACTTTCAATAGCTTATTCCCAAACTCTTTCAGTTCTTCGTGGAAAAATGTTAACAGAAGTTTAAAAATGCGCCTAATATAATCGCCTTGACGCTTACTTCATTCCAAAAATTGGTAAACTGCTACCTGAACAATGCGTCATACAGCAATATAGAGAACTTGGAAGTATAAAGGTACACGAAATCTGGTTGTCTTCCCTGCACTGGAAAGCGAGTGGTAGTGTCATAGCCTGTCCCTTTGCTGTTGGAGGAAGTACCTTCTGCAACTGGAAATAGTGCAATATCGGCAGATTTATGCCTTCTCACAGCAGTTCTAATTATTGCAACAGAAACGACGCTTTCTATTAATTAAACAGGTATTTGAAAAGTTTAATTGTGAACAGCAGATTGAAGTATACAGTTTAAATGTTACTGGAAACAGTCTTCGTTCTGCTGTAAGATTATGACGACGGTATACACTTATCGTATATGGCATCATTTGCTTCTTGTAGATTCATAGGTTGGTAATATTTTTTTGACTGCAATTTTAGCCTTAGGGCAGGGGCCGATTCTGTGTTTTGGTTATTATTATTATTATTATTATTATTATTATTGCTTACTTCACAGCAGTTTAGCTGGTTCTCAAAAGAGTATGTTCTCACTGACCAAGCACTTCATATCACTCTTCTGCCTAAAACTGATCATACTGCATATTTTATTATTGCTTTCTTCAGTATTAGTGGTATATTATTATTATTATTATTATTATTATTATTATTATTAGACACAAGACTAAGGACAAAGCCCACGCATTAAATTATTCCACATCCCCTTCCGTCCACTCATGAAGCGTTCCCCTTGTGTCCCATTTACGGCCAGGCACAGCAATATCAAGCAAAATGCTGGCTGCTTTGAAAAGTTGCTGTAAGAGACTTCAAATTAATAATTACCGGACAAATTAAGAATGTTCACAATAAAGATTGGCCGCTATATTAAATGTGTCGGGCATTGTTTCAGGGTTTCGCACCGTAGCCGCATTTAGAATAAGGAAGTATGTATTTTAGTACAGATAAGTACGTAGATTCAATTTATTAAATTTCGTACTTTTGTTTCCTTGTCGAAATTGCAACTAATCGCCTGATTCATCTCACCTCCAAGCCACTATAATATTAAATTACAAGTAACAAATTAAAAAACATGCCTTCATAAGTAGAAAATCCCGTTTACGAATCTTTGTTGACTGGAAACCATGATTGAGATTTTTCGTGAGTTTCCTCTCTAGGAAAATACTGGGATAATGCCTTTACTTAGAGCAATGCGGCCATGTCTTAAGGCCTTAAATTATCTATCACAACCATCTATTCAACGGTATATAGTGTCCGCAGTTGACATAGCGCAATTAAACGAACTACGAAATAATTATAAAATGTAGAAGAAGTACACTATACAGTTCATGCAATAGAGGAGTGCCAAAGCAATATGGCAAACAGAAACAAAAGACGCCCTGAAAAGCATTGCTGTACCACCTGCTGAGTGGATTAAGTATGCATTGAGATAATTACAAATTTAATTTTCTAGGAGCACAGTATGTTGCCTTTATCGAACATATGTGGGTGATGAAGTCAATAACGGAAATATGCGCGCTTACAAGTCCAAGAGCATACCTGGGCTCAGATAGAATTTCATGCTCAAAAAGACTCGCTGTTCAAAAATGTATTTGAGCCAACACTTCAAGAGATTATGTGTGTTACCTATGTCTAACAGAATTAAAGTCAAATTCTTGTTTACTCTTGTCTCTTATGGAAATATCAAACCTAATTTCAATTCATCAAAGATTTTTAGTGTAGACATTGAATGCAAAAAGCTTCCAACATTCGTCAGGCAGATTCGGAGCTGAAATAGGCAGAGAAGTGATTTCATAATTACGCATATGGAATTTGTAAAAATGGATCAGTGTGTGTTGGATTAGTTATAGTGTAAAACTCATAAGGCAGTCTACTAACCCTTGCTCTGGCGTCAACCTGCGCACCGTTACGCAGGAGGATACGAATTATATCTGTCTGGTTGGCCCGGGCAGCCAGGTGAAGCGGCGTTTCACCCCTGACTGTTGGCACATCGGGGCTTGCATCATGCTGCAGCAAGTATATGACGATATTCATACAGCCCATGAAGCTGGCCACATGTAGAGGCGTCAGGCCCGACTGGAACAGAAACGGCATTATTTTTAACATGGAGCAACTGGGACAGGAAGGTTCCAACAGCCTGGGTATCAGTCGTTATGAAAGGTGCTTCGCGGGTACCATGCGATAATACAGTTCGATATTTCCGGTATAACCAATTATTACGTGTGATTTGATAGGCTCCCTTCTCAACAATGCATGTTCCTGAACGTCGAGTGTCATACAGTGTGAGTGTTGTGACAAGCACTGCACTCTACAATACAATGAAAAATTCTGGCTCACATACTTCCTGAAAATTGTCATTACGTAAAGCTCACTTAGAACACCGCTCTAAAAATAACTTTACCTCCAGTCTTATAGGCCATAATAATAAATTTCAGCATGTAATATTGAGATAGTAGACCCCACAGTACAGCATAACAATGCCCCTACTCTGATAGTCCATAATAATAATACCAGTCAGCATGTAATATTGAGATAGTAGACCCCACACTACAGCATAACAATGCCCATAATCTGATATTCCATAATAACAATACC
>JGI20166J26741_11689029_pt1 | contig 10932 bp, 10 predicted proteins | sample TergutCu122P5_FD_26741 | JGI IMG/M metagenome (IMG submission 26741) | reverse complement strand
CTGTCAGCGAAGGGCATGAAGGCATCGCTTGCCGCCACGGCTCCTGCGGCCGCCTCGCCCGCATGCCCGACGGCGATGCGCGCCGAGTCCACGCGGTTGGGCTGCCCGGCGCCCAGCCCCAGCAGGGCGCGATCGCGACAGATGACGATGGCGTTGCTCTTGACCGACTTGCAGACCTTCCAGGCGAAGAGCAGCTCCGCGCGCTCGGCGTCGGTGGGCTGGCGTCTGGTCGGGACCGTGAAGGTCGCCGGATCTTCCGCCGTGGCATCCAGTTCCTGAACGAGCATGCCGCCCGAGGTGCTGCGCAGCTCCACGTCGCCGCCGGGCGGTGGCACGATGCCCGTCGCCAGCACGCGCATGTTCTTCTTCGTGCGCAGCAGCTCCAGGGCATCTTCCGTGTAACCTGGGGCAACCAGGACCTCGACGAACTGCTTGTTCGCGAAGATCGCCTCGACGACCGGCGCCGTCACGGGCCGATTGAAAGCCACGATGCCGCCATAGGCGCTGACCGGGTCCGCCTCCCAGGCAGCCTGGTAGGCTGCGACCAGTTCGTCACGCACGGCCAGCCCACAGGGGTTGGCATGCTTGATGATGGCGCAGGCAGGGCCTTCGAACTCGCGGACCGCCGCCCAGGCAGCGTCGGTGTCGAGGATGTTGTTATAGGAGAGCTCCTTGCCGTTCAGCTGCTCAGCGCTCGCGATACTGCCAGGCTGCGCGTCGTCGCGGCGATAGAAGGCCGCCTGCTGGTGGGGGTTCTCCCCATAGCGCAGGTCCTGGAGCTTCGTGAGATGCAGCGTAAGTTCTGACTCCCAGTTGTCACCTGAAGCACAAGTGGGAGGCAAGGGGGTCAGTCGACCCGTCGCCTGAGCCCCCTTGCCAACAGACCTGTAAGCGAGCCCTGGCGCCGCCGGGTCCCCCAGGTAGTCGGTGATCGCGCGATCATAGGCGCTGGTCAGCGCGAAGACCTGCCGCGCCAGCTCGCGCCGCGTCTCACGCGTCGTAGCCCCGCCGTTCGCGCGCATCTCGGCCAGCACCTGCTCGTACTGCGCCGGCGAGCTGACCACGGTCACGTCAGCGAAGTTCTTCGCGGCACTGCGCAGCATCGAGGGCCCGCCGATGTCGATGTTCTCGACCGCCTCGGCCTCACTCACGCCCTCGCGCGCGATCGTGTCCTCGAACGCATAAAGGTTGACGCAGACCAGATCGATGAGCTCGATGCCGCGCGCGACGACCGTCGCCTGGTGCGCCGGGTCGTCGCGCAGCGCGAGCAGCGCCCCGTGCACCTTGGGGTGCAGGGTCTTGACGCGCCCGTCGAGCATCTCGGGCGCCCCCGTGAAGTCCTCGATCGAGCGCACGGGGATCCCGGCCTCAGACAGCGCCCGCGCGGTCCCGCCGGTCGAGACGATCTCAACACCGAACTCCCCGACCAGAGCCTGGCAGAACTCGACCAACCCGGCCTTATCAGTGACCGATACCAATGCGCGCTTGACCGGATACATCGTTGCTCCTTCGACGACAGGTAAGAACTTGAGAACTTGACAGAAAGGACCGTCCTCTTGTCAAGGTTCCATGATACCAGTCCGGAGCGCTGTCCCTCTCAGGAGATCTTAACAAGCAGATTGGCGATGTAGATGATGAGGAACAGGATGATGGTCAGGATCACCCCGTCGGAGATGATGGCCAGGTTGAGCAGGCGCCGGCGCCGCGCAAGGACCTTGTTCCTGGCCTGTTCGCCTTCGCCGACCGGCGTCTCCGGGTAGCGGTCGATGATGAGGTTGACGCTGATCCACAGCACCAGCGCCAGGATGCCGAAGAACACGGCGAACAGCGCGATGATGATCGCCAGCGTCGAAAGACTGTTCGGTATCGCGATGAACGTAAGCTTCATGGGACTCCCTCTATAAGGCGGCCTTGGCCTTGCGGCGTTCGATGTTCTTCTTGACCTTCTTGAGGCGGAACAGCTCCTCGCGACTCCGCTCGTCAAGCGTCGATGAGATATAGCTGACCTGCTCCTTGAGCTCAGGGATGCGCAACTGCTCCAGCGCGTTGACTCGACGGTTGGTCTTGGCGATCTCCTCGCCCAGGCGGCGCAGGCGCGTCTCGAGCTGCGCGTAGGCGATGATGACGCCCACTGTCTCCTCGAAGGCCAGAGCCGCGTCGTCGATGCGCAGCGATACCCCGGTCGGCGAGTAGCCGCGCGTGAAAGCGTTCTTGTACTCGACCGGTTCGGGCTTCACCAGGGGGATGCTCACCCCCATGATCGTCACGCCCTCGATGTCGACCAGGGTCTCGCCGACCGTCGCCATCGCCACCGAGTGTATCGCAGCCTCGCCGTCGATCGCCTGAGCGACCTCGAGACCGTACTGGGCCTTCTTGAGCGACTCGGCGAGCTCCTCGCTCTGCTTGACCGTGTCATCGACGGTCTTCATGAACTCGGCCAGCAGCGCGTCGCGCTTGGACTTGAGCAGCTCCATGCCCGCCTGCGCCGTTTTGATCTGCTCACGGCGAGCCAGCATCTCCGATCTGGTGGGGCGGACCTCCTCCACGGACGTTCTCGCCTCCTAGATCCCGCGATTGACGATCGTCTGGGCCTCGGGGCTCAGGATCTCGTCAGTCGCGCGCGCCGCATGCTCCCGGTTCTGTCTGAGCTTCTCTGCGGCCGCTTCTTCCTTGGTCATCTCGCTCTCTCGCTCCTCTTCCTTCGCTCGTTCCGCCTCCGCGACATCTTTGGGATAGTAGGTGTCGATGAAGTCACGGACGCGCTTGAGCTCGTCGACCGGCAGCAGCGTCAGAAGCTCCCAGCCCAGATCGAGGGTCTCTTCGATGGTGCGCCCCGTGGCGCCCTGCGCGATGAAGCGCTCCTCGAAGCGAGCCGCGAAATGCAGGTAGGAGCGGTCGACCTCAGAGAGTGCGTCCTCTCCGATGATCGCGACCAGGCGGCGCAGCTCAGCGCCGCGCGCGTAGGCCGAGTAGAGCTGATTGGCGACCGCGCTGTGGTCCTCGCGCGTCTTCTCCGGCCCGATGCCGGCGTTCATCAGACGCGACAGACATGGCAGAGCGTCGACCGGCGGAAAGAGGCCGCGGCGGTGCAGGGCGCGCGACAGCACGATCTGGCCTTCGGTGATGTATCCTGTCAGGTCCGGGATGGGATGCGTGATGTCGTCATCGGGCATCGAGACGATCGGCAGCTGCGTGATCGAACCCTGGCTGCCCTTGATGCGTCCCGCGCGCTCGTAGATCGTCGAAAGGTCGGTGTAGAGGTAGCCCGGATAGCCACGTCGGCCCGGGACCTCTTCGCGCGCGGTCGAGATCTCGCGCAGGGCCTCGCAGTAGTTGGTCATGTCAGAGAGTACGACCAGCACCTGCATGTCGCAGGAAAACGCCAGATACTCAGCGACGGTCAGGGCGCAGCGCGGGGTCAGGATGCGCTCGACGGTGGGGTCGTCGGCCAGATTTCGGAAGAGCACCACGCGGTCGAGCGCGCCGCTCTCCTCGAAGCTCTGGATGAAGTAGGCGGCCTCGCGGTTCGTGATGCCCATCGCCGCGAAGACGATAGCGAACTCCTCGCCGGACAGCACGCGCGCCTGACGCACGATCAGCGCTGCCAGCTCGTTGGCCGGAAGACCCGAGGCCGTGAATATCGGCAGTTTCTGCCCGCGCACGAGCGTGTTGAGCCCGTCGATCGCGCTGACGCCGGTCTCGATGAAGTCCGAGGGCTCGTCACGCTGGACCGGGTTGATCGGCGCGCCGTTGATATCACGGCGCTCGTCGGGCATGATCTCCTTGCCGCCGTCGATCGGGCGTCCGGCGCCGTCAAGCACACGTCCGAGCAGCTCCTGGGAGACGCCGATGCGCGCGACCTCGCCCATGAAGCGCACGGCCGTGACATCGACGTCGATGCCGCTCGTGCCCTCGTAGACCTGGACGACCGCGTTGTCGCCTTCGACCTCCAGGACCTGGCCGGTACGTTGCGTGCCGTCCGGCATCGTGATCTCGACGGTCTCATCATAGGCGGCGTCGCTGACCCCCCGCACGATGATGAGCGGACCGGCGACGCTGTCGAGCGTGCTATAGCGCGTGGTGGTGAGCGGAGCCGCGAATCGAGCGCACATCTACATCACCTCCAACTGTGAGACATCGCGTCGTATCTCTGCGAGCAGTGACTTGCACCGTTTGAGCGCCTCCTCATGAGGAGTGGTCTTGATCTCTGCGATCTCACGTCGGGCGGGAAGAGCAAGGACCGAAGAGAGCAGGACGCCGCGCTCCAGCGCCTTCTGCATCTCCTCGCCGAAGGTCGTGATGACCTGCAACAGGGCGTACTGTTTCTCTATGGGGCAGTAGGCGTCGACCGCGTCGAAGGCGAACTGCTGCAGGAAGTCCTCCCGGATCATACGCGCGACCTCGAGCGTACCTTTCTCGGACTCCGGCAGGGCGTCCGGGCCGACCAGTTGCACGATCTCCTGAAGTTCGATCTCCTTCTGCAGGATCGCCATCGCATCATCGCGCACGTTCGTCCAGTCCCGGGCGACGACGTCAGCGAACCACTTCGAGACCTGCCCCAGGAACAGCGTATAGCTCTTGGTCCAGCTGATCGCCGGGAAGTGGCGCTGGTGCGCAAGATCGGTGTCGAGCGCCCAGAACGCGCCGGTCACCCGCAGCGAGTTCTGCGTCATCGGCTCGCTCAGGTCGCCGCCTGCCGGCGAGACCGCGCCGACCATCGTGACGCTGCCTTCGACTTCGTCGTCATCAGAGGCCCCCAGAGGTTTGACCAGTCCGCAGCGCTCGTAGAAGGCCGCCAGCCGTGTCGCCAGATAGGCGGGATACCCTTCCTCGCCCGGCATCTCCTCAAGGCGTCCGCTGACCTCACGCAGGGCCTCGCCCCAGCGCGAGGTCGAGTCGGCCATCATCGCCACGTTATAGCCCATGTCGCGGTAGTACTCCGCGAGCGTGATGCCGACATAGATGGAGGCCTCGCGCGCGGCGACCGGCATGTTCGAGGTGTTGGCCACCAGTATCGTGCGGTCCATCAGCGGCTTGCCGCTGCGCGGATCCTCAAGCTGGGGGAACTCAGAGAGCACCTCGGTCATCTCGTTGCCGCGCTCGCCGCAACCCACGTAGACGATGATGTCGACGTCGGCCCACTTCGCAAGCGACTGCTGCGTGACCGTCTTGCCCGTACCGAAACCGCCGGGGATGATCGCATTGCCGCCCAAAGCGATCGGGAAGAGCGTATCCAGCACGCGCATCCCGGTCACGAAGGGCTTCGAAGGATCGAGCTTGCGCAGGTAGGGGCGGCCTTCGCGCACCGGCCAGCGCTGGGTCATCGTCAGCTCAGTCCCGTCAGAGAGCGTCGCGATCACGTCGTTTATGTGGTAGCTCCCGGCAGGCGCCAGGGTCGCGATCGTGCCTGCGGCGCCATGGACCGGAGGCACCATGATCTTGTGCTGGAGCGGACCTTCGGGGACGGTGCCGAGCACCTTGCCCGCGAAGACCTCCTCGCCGACATGCGCGACCGGTGTGAACTGCCAGGAGGCCTCCTCGTCGAGTGGCCTGACGCTGACACCGCGTCCGATGAACGAGCCAGAGCGCTCCGCCAGAAGCGCAAGGGGTCGCTGGATCCCGTCGAAGACCGAAGAGAGGAGCCCTGGACCGAGTTCAACGGTCAGAGGCGCACCGGTACGCTCGACCGGCTCGCCCACCATGAGGCCCGAGGTCTCTTCATAGACCTGGATCGTCGCCGTGTCCTCGACGAGCTTGATGATCTCGCCCATCAGTTTCGTGTCGCCCACCCGCACGATGTCATACATCCGGGCGCCACGCATGTGCTCGGCCACAACGACCGGACCGGTGATGCGGGCTACCTGCCCGATGTCACCGGAGGTCTGATTCTTATCAGCGTTGCTCACGATCACGCTCCCTTTGACAGTGTGATGTCGAACCCGACTGCCTCACGTATCTTGCTCTTCATGCGCTCGTTGATGAACGTCTCGATATCCAGTTCTTCTCTGAGCGGCAGGATCACCACGACCGGACGATACACCGCATCGATCTTGCGCTGGAGGCGCTCGTCGATGACCTTTTCATAGCGCTCGTCGAGCGCGATGATGCCCACGCTGTCGTCGTTCACCATACGGACGAGCGCTTCATGGGCGCCCTCGCCCGTCGTGACCCCGACGACCTCGACCCCACCGAGCCTGAAACCGTCTGCCACGGTCTCGTCGGTTATCGCGATGAACTTATACAAGGATCAGGTCCTTCTCGATGATGGAGGGGGTCACGCCCCGATAGACTCCATGGGCGATGATCCCCAGATTGGTCGTCTCGTTCTCCTTTGCGGTCAGATAGGACTGCATCACGCCGAAGCCGAGGATGTCGCGATACCCTTCGCTGATGGTGCACCGCGTCGCCCAGGCCTCAAGCGCCCGTTGGAACTCGGAAAGATGGCCGGTCAACTGGTAGCCCTCGTCACCGGACGTCAGAGGCTCCGCATAGTTAGGGATCGCCCCCTTGAGACCAGCGAGCAACTCGGTCAGATCGCTCGCCTCAACGAAGTATTTGAAGAGACGAGCATTGAGATACAGCCCCCCGGGCAGATGATAGGACAGCGGCTCTTCGACCTCGTCGGGGGTATCCGCCAGGCGGATCAAGGTGCCGATATTGAGCATATCGATCCAGCGGCCAAAGACGCGACGCGCTTCAGCGGCAGCCTGACCAGGCCCCCTGAGCCTGCGCGTGGCCCAGATCGCATACGCCTTGTCGAGCCTGAGCTCGAAGTCGGCCACGTCCTCTTTGAGAAGATAGTCCTCAAGGCCTTCAGAGAAGGCCCTCTGGTAAGGGAGCCCCCAGGTAAGCACCAGGGCGACGACATCAGAGATGGTCTCCTGGCCGGCAAGCGCGCTGATGGCCTCGGGAGCTATCTGAACGCCGATGCCACGGAACGGATCGTCGGCGTGCAGCGGGGTACCTGAGGCCTTAGCCCTGATGATGGTCTTCAGATCGCTGATGTCCCATTTCGCAGCAAGCGTCTCGAGAAGCTTGCGATAACGCTTCTCGCTCAGCTGATAGACCCAGGCATAGGTCGCGCGCAGATCGTCAGCAAGGGCGACGCTGACCGCTTCGACACCCGCGTGAGTCACCAGCGCGTTCGTGAGAGCGGGCCCATACGGGCTGTCGCTCAAACGCTTGAAGAAGGACGCGAAGCTCGGCTCATGCAGAAACGCCCGGATCGCTTCTTTCGACAGCAGCCTTTGGCGCGCCACGCGGATGCGAGCGTTCGCATAGCCGGTACCGCCCGGCGACCTGGTCTGGGCCAGAGGTGTTTTCACCGCTGCACTCACACCCCTAACACCTGCGCGATCTCTTCCAGACGGTCTTCCTGGACACGCTTCAGGCGATCCTCGAAGGTCGATGAACCGCGGATCCGGCCGTCTGCGGAGGTCACGACCACGCCGCCCAGGGTCTCGATATCGGCCTGGTAGTCTGTGTCAGGACACAGGCGTCCGATCAGCTTCTCATCGCGTGGATCGATGTGCAGCACATAGCCCTCACCCATGCCTTCTGAGGCCTCTGCGATGAGCCGACTCAGGATGGACGGATACTCCTTGCTGCTCCGGACCGCTGCGATCTTCTCTGCAGCGCGGTCGAAGACCTCCTCAAAGACCTCGCGTCGAACATCGGCCTTCGCGCGTCGGGTGGCGGCGATGGCGACGTTGTAGTCACTTGCTGCAGCCCGGTTCGCCTCTGCTATCGCCTTAGCGACATAGGCGTCCGCCTTGACGGCAGCCTCCTGCTCCAGGCCTTCGACGATCTTATCCCTCTCAGCCTGAGCGTCCCTGGTGACTTGATCGATGCCAGAGTGAGCTTGCGTATCCAACGCAGCCAGGATCTCTTCGATAGCCATGGCTGACTCAGGCCGCGTTGACGATCAACAACGAGGTCACAAAGCCCAGCAGCACGATGATCTCAGGCAGCGCCTGCAGCACGATCATCATCGTGGCGGTCTCTGGCCGCTCGGCGATAGTACCTGCTGCGGCAGTGCCGATCTTCGCCTGGGCGAAGGCGGCCGAGATCGCAGCGATGGCCATCGTTCCACCAGCAGCAAGATACCTTGCCACTGCGGCTGAAGAACCGCTGGGCGCTGCTGCCGTTGCCTCGGCTGCCAACGCCAGCGCCGGCACCAGGACAAGGCCTATCGTCATGAACATGACCAGCGACGCCTTGCCTGCTCCTGTGAAGATCTTTCGTTTCATTGGATCTCTTCCTTTCCTGCTCGTGCGAACGGTCGATATGGTCTACTTCCCCGCTCAAAGAAATTCCCAAAGAACTCGAGGAAGGTTAGACGTAAGGCATGGATCGAGGGGCTGAACAAGATGATCGCGAAATTGAGGATATGCAATACGATCGCGATCACGACCCCCCCGATGTTGGGCATGATCTTGAACATCAGGTCGTTGGCGGCATCGGCCAGAAGCGCACCGACCAGGCCCACTGCCATGATACGGATGTAGCTTGCGGAATGGCTGACCGCTTCGAGCATCTCGACGGCGCCCATGATACCTCCGCCGAACATCGCGAAGATCAGGCCGAGTCCCAGCACCACATACGCAACGTAGCGGAAGATCGCTGCGCCGCTCGCGCCGAGGACCGCTTGTACCTGCGGCATCATCATGCCGACGACCAGCAGAAGCGCCGCGAAGATGACCAGCAGCAGGCCGCCTTTCTCGAACATATGCTTCTTGTGTCCGCTCTTCTTGCCGTTGACGATCCCCAGTACCAGGCCAGCGGCGACTTCGAACACGCCGACGCCCAAGGCCAGGAACAGCAGCGTGGTCATCATCGTCTTCTCAGTTCTGAGGAAGGGCAACGTGAACCAGCTGGTGATCTCGATGGGATGGATGTTCCTGAAGAACGGGATGTACTCATACGCAAGGTTCCCGAAGAACTCGAAGTAGAAGCAGCCGAAGACCACCGTCATCACACCCGCCGGGAGCAAGACTCCCGTGATGTTCTTCACGCCGATCGAATCCGGCATCTTCTTGCGCAGCGCCAGGCAGACGAGGATCATCAGCAGCCCGTAGCCCGCATCCCCGACGATCATACCGAAGAGGAAGGGAAACGAGATCGCCACGATGGCCGTTGGGTCCATCTGCCCGTATAACGGCAGGCCCCAAAGCCCCAGGGCAGCGCGAAACGAGTTCATGAAACCCTTGCGCGGCTTCACTTCAACGGGGACCTCGGGATACAGGGCGGGCGTGATGGGCTCCTCTTCGATCATGACGTTCGGGTCGACAGCGGTGACCGTCGCCTCAAGATCGGCCAGGTCGCTCTTGGGGATATAGCCCTCTATGACAAAGGTGTAGGCGGTCTCCCCGAAGAGCTTGGTCACTGCGAATTCTTCCAGACGGTCATGGAGCGCGTCCTTGAGCCCGACGAGCTCCTCGAAGGAATCCTCCCCGAGCTTCGCGATCGACTCGTCGATCGTGGCGATCTGATGCGGGACCGCCTCGGACTGCTCCTGCAGATGCTGCATCGCTTCTGTGATCGGGACGTCTTCAAGCTCCGACGGAAGCTTGATCTGCGTCGTATGTTCCTTCTTCAGGAAGCTCCAGATCGTATCCATGTAGCGTTTCTCGCACACGACGACCAGGGGGGTGACCCCTTTGTCAGGAGCAGCATCGATCACCCGCGTCTGGTCACTGCTGATCTCACACAGCATCGGCTCAAGCATCTTGATCAGCGACTCGTACTTCTTATCGATCAACAATACGAGTGCGCCCATGTCCTTGCTCTCATCGAGCGTGTGCTTCTCGATGATCGGCGCGATCTCTGCGATGAGGGGCTTGTACTTCTCGAGCTCTGCCAGCTTCTTCTCAAGCGCCTCACGACGGGTAGCCAGGTCCTTGATCTGCGGCTCCAGCTTATCGAGTACGCGAACGGCATGGTCGAGCAACTCCGGACTCTCCTCCTGGAACAGAGACGCGCCCTGGCCTTTCGACAGATGGTGCTCGCCGGCGCCGTAAAGGCCCTGGCAGACCACGCTCGCGCGCTGCAGAGCCTCTTCCAGTTGCTCGATCTCCGTCTCACGATCCTCCGGCTGGCCCATACAGTCGATCGGGAGATCCCCTGATGTGATCTTCGGACTCAGGTCGTCGAACTGGATCTTCCCGAAGTCATACAGAGCCGTCAGGGTCTGCGGGAACAGCGCTTTGAGTCCGATGATACGGACCTTCGACATCTCAACGAGCATCAGGCATCACCCCCTTGCTCCAGCGCCTGCGCGCCTGTCACCAACGCGATGACCATCTCGACCGCAGGAGTGACGGCCGTCTCCAGATCGGAGCGAAGGGCAGCGCTCTCTTTGGCGTTGTGCGCCTGCATCTCCGCGATCCTGGCTTGCATGGAGGCCTTGATCGCCGCGGCCTCCTTCAGGGCGCGCGCGTGGGCGTCCTCCAGAGCCTGCTTGGTTATCTTGTCCTTATCGTCGGTGGCATGCGTGACGAGGTACTGCCCTTTTTCGCGGGCTTCCTCGACTTCTGCGATCAGCTGCGTCTCCCGCTCTATGATCCGATCGAACGCAGACGCCCCTCCTTTTGAGCGCTCGAGCTCCGGCGAAACTGCTTCTACCATCGGACCTCCTCCAGTTATGAGAACTGTTACGTTCAAGGCGCCCGGGGCGCCTGATCCACAGGATGAGAGTCTAACACTGCTTCTCACTATACTGGTTGTCTTTTGAAAAAGCAACAGAATATCAACGTTTTAATGTAGCGATGACGCGGGGCAGAAGTTTGTGCTCTGCTTCGTGGATGCGGGCTTCGAGGGTCTCAAGCGTGTCGTCAGGCAGGATCGGTACCTCGACCTGCGCGAGTATCGGGCCGTCGTCGAAGCGCTCGTTGGCGATGTGCACCGTCACACCCGTCACCGGGATGCCAGCGT
>JGI20166J26741_11688918_pt1 | contig 10933 bp, 9 predicted proteins | sample TergutCu122P5_FD_26741 | JGI IMG/M metagenome (IMG submission 26741) | reverse complement strand
ATGTGCCTTAGCATGCGGGACAAAGACCCCAGTCCATAATCGACCACACACAGGAACAAAAAAAAAACCCTTGGAAGACAGTATGAGGTAGAACACCATGTCCTCGACTGGATTTGAAACCCCAGGTAGAGAGGGGCTTTCTCTTTCAAGACTTTCTTCAAGTAGCGTCATAACGGATTATTCGAGACAGAAAGTGTCACATACTGCGGGATGTTCGTTTCGCTTGCCTTTGCATGTAATAATGCCTGTTTGAATATTGCATCTGCAACGTTTCCGAACGCGTGTAACGTCACGACATTCATCTGTCCACCAAGAAGCACGTAAGCGACGAGGTCTGGCAGACGACCCTCGGGACGAAAAATGCACCAGTTTGTATTAGAGTTCTTGCCAAACGATTTAGCAGTGGGGTAACACAGGAAAGCCATGAATCGATACAGCACATGGACTGTAAAAGACACAGCCTACCAGCCTTCTCATAATCCAGTTCGGGTGGCGCGTCCCTTGAAGCCGTCAGGACTGTGAATAACTGGAACCCGTTCTGTGGACTGGTGAAGCTACAAGCTTAGTGTACTCAATGAAGACTTCTCGGGCGACGGGCCAGGCGAAAATGCAGCATCCAACATTTCACAACTGTCTCTGCCTCCATCGCCGATTTAACCCTACTTTCGCACTAGCTAATCGTCCGAAAAGACCTCACTGCATATGGTCTCGGTAAAGTTTTAAATGCTATACACAAGTTTCACTGTTCACCATTCCAGAATTCCTGCTGAAACTCAAACGGACATTACATTACTACTGACACGTGCAGCACTGCGAAACTTGAGGCACTCGCCATAAACAAACTCGTACCGGTTCGCGTCCTAAGCTTGTGTTTGTACACAATTACCAGCATCAACACGAGTATCCAAACATGCACGTTCAGTATGTCAATAAAAACAATGCAGTTTTTTGGGAAATGAAGGCAATAAACGGAAAAGACTCCGTCAAACGCAACAACGTAAACTAATTATGAAAGAACCTCAGGAAACACACTCGTTGCCCTGAAACCTCCCTTATAAAAAGATGGTGAAAGCAAGTAGTCTGGTACCTAGGCCAAGCGTTTCGGAAGAAGCCGCTATCTCCAACTCCAGCTTCATGTTCACATTCATACAAACAGCAACCTTGAACGAGGGCAAACAGGAAGTATGCTGGCTTACGTAGATGAAGCACGTTATTACAGAAGAGGCCGTGCACGTGTACGCGTATGACCATAAAATAACTAGCCCTCACGGGCAGAACGTATATTGAAAAGATGCCAGTCACTCAGCAGGTAAAGGACCGTCACTCCGTGAGTAGGATCACACTGGTGAACACTGCACTCACAACACCAAGCTATCGGATTCCATCTGGAGCCGATTTCTGTAAAACTGTTCTGGCTTTATAGGTACTCGCATCTACGTCTGCGCCTTGTCAATGGTAGGCACACCGTTTAGGCCATTCCGACCACATATGTCTATGACATTATCCGAAAACGTTACATGTCCCGCCTATTTCAACCTAATTTACTCAACCGCCCCAACACTTTTGGGTAAAAGGTGTAAGTGATAAGCGCATAAATATGTAACTTTCTCCATTACGCCGTTACCCCTCTTTTCTTCAGATTTCAAATATTATCTGCTGCGCCCTCGTCCCACACACCGTAACAAAATACAAGTTTAAGCTGGGAAAGAAACCTTCCCTATTCGTTTTCCAATTATAACCTTCGCACGTCCACTTCACTGAACTAAATATCGCAGTGAAAATTCTTCAATCAGAGTAATTCTGTAAAAAAAGTCTCTTTACTTAAAAAACTACATATCAAGAATCAAACTCCACACAATTCACGCAAGACATTAAAGTTAAACAACCCTTAATTTGAACAGCCGGTTACAACGCCATAAGAGTGGCTGAAATTATGAAATTCGTAACGATTAGGAAACTTTCTGCTCGTGCTTCAGAAAAACCACGAAGATTAAGGAGTACACCATCAACATACCGCCACACGGCGCAGCCAACGCCATGCTCACACACCAGTCGTTAAACAATTATCAAGCGAACACAATCATATTCGTTAGGAACTGAGGTCCGAGGCTCCGTTTCCCATTGATTTCCCCAGCTACTACGGGCGCAAAGCTGGGTCCCGAACTGTACCTAGTACGCAGCCTTTGATATCTGAACTGCTAAAATGGAGATAAACAGAACCAGCAAAGCACGACACATACAGATCCACCCACAAAATTCATCACAGAATCCGGAGCAACGACGTCCAACGGTTTCAGACTATAAGCAGATGAAGCTGGTTTCCGTTTAGTGCTTCAGAATGCCCTCGCCAGTATATACGGTACACTAATGATGGCTCTGTCATAGACGAAACTATCACGCAACTCTATCCTCAAATGGTAATTCAGAAATGTTAAGATTAACACAAGTGTGTATGACGCATTAATAATGGTGACAGAGGCAGGTTTTGACGTTTCCCCGGCACGAAGTGTTGTTGAAATGGCATTATTCTGAGTTTTAACACCGTGATGTTTCGTAATTGTTTACCGACATTTCAGTGAAACGTGCTGCCTTCATCTTCCGGACAGACAGAATTATGTCCAGACAGACTTCGAAGACGATCGCTGAACTATGGAGGAAAAATAAAATATGCACACGAAAGGAAGTACGAAAAAGGGAAGGGGAAAAAATGCAACGACGAAAGACGAAAATAAAAAATGGGCATCAAACAAAGCGGCCATAAGAGAACGTGCAGGAACGAAGTATGGGTGATGGCTGCCTTTATTCTGACAACCGCTGTGACGAATGACGCTAAGGCGAGACAGCTTGCAAACCGATGTCAAGGGCCGAACTTTTCAACTTCAACTGTCGGTCTGTATTGTATTTCTGCGATGTTAGTCGGCACGTACGTCATGCAAACCACACAGAATATTTTATTCTGTAGCTCTGTTTTGTGAATTATGATTAAGCGAGAGAAGAGTTTTATTCGGCAGGGAGGCGGGCTGTGTTGCATGGAAACCAACGATCTGTAAAGTTCCAGCACGAACGTGTGTACTAACTTATTTCCCACATTCTTCTAAATGTGTCTGGACAGTGAAACTCTACAACGAAACAGACAGTTCTTCTCTGTAGGTGAACACAAATAATGCAGCAGCTTACGATCTCATAAAATCCGTGTGGTATTGGGCATTTTTAAACGCCAGCATCGAACACTTGGAATTTACACAAATTACCTCACATTCCTGTGCTCTCTTTAAGGATCACGCTATCGCAGTATACAGAGTTAAACTGTATGCCCTTCTTTACCTAAATTAAAGTTCCCAAGACGTTTCATTCCTTAGACCATCTTCATATAAATCCCTATGAAACACACAGTGCAATGCACACAGAATATAACAATGAATCACAACTCACAACTTGGCGCGTTCGCCATATTTCCTAACCAGTCGTGCCAAACTGTAGTTAAGTGGTTCGGGCGGAATCAAAGGGCACAGTGTTCATAAAATAACTGAGAAATTCGGTTAAAGAGTTCTGAAGTTGAGACAGGCAAGAAAGGAAAGTAGGCAAAAAAACGTTTTTCATGTAAGCAGCATATGCAGTTTATACACAAGACACAGCAGCGTGCTTTTGGGCGAAAAACTATTGCCCTGTGTAAGGAGTTTAATTTCACTACTACGAGTACTACTACTACTACTACTACTACTGTTTCTACTAATACTACAACAAAATGACTCCTATTTGTGGATAACGTACATTTTAATCAATAATTATATAAACGTTTTGCCATAAACCTCTTCAAGTCTTGAGACAATTTCTTTTTCATACATCTGCAAATTAACTGGCAATAGTTATGCGAGTGTTGTAGGTCTGGCTACAAGGCAAAAACGCTTCACGTGTGCAACATTGTTTTGAGGCTCTTCGGTTAACCGATAACATTTTCCCATTCAGCAAGCTCTGTAAATTACAGTAACCACATTCTCTTCATTCTTTCCTTCAAACTGTAAAGAATAAACTGCCTTGCAGAATGTGTTCAGACTTGAACTTTTTCAGTTACGTTGCCACAGCGCACGTCTGCAACTTTTATATGGGTCCGGTGTCACAAGTTCTATTCAACGCCGCTGAACTACAGGATAGGTCGAATGAAGCCGTTTTCCCCTCCTCTGACACGTAGCCCTATCGTGCACAATCGCACGTGGTGTAACACACAAATAGCTGCCAGTCGTGAAACCACGGGCCACAGACAACACCCCAGAGGCAGAAGTAAGACGATGTTTAGACACTTCTGATGTGTGTGTTACAGGTTGCGTAGGGCGGCGCACACACCGAGAAACTGGTTCAAGCAGTTTCATGTAACGTAAAAATAATGCAGACCGAAACTAGCGCTCTGAATCCAGTAACGAACAAAATTGCAAATGGTGTACTCCGCCCTCGTACACAGACTTACCAAGGCGTTCTTCACATTCAAAATGTCATATTTACGGAACAGGCGTAAATGTAATTTAATTTACGATCACAATAAAAGTAAGGCCTTCCTTGCTTTCACAAATTCAGGGAAAGCGGATAATAAATACGGAAAGTACAGGCAGAAATTCAGTTACGCCCGAAGAGATGAGGCATGGTTCTCACCGCACCGATTCTGACCAGTCACAACTGCTCAGCGTTACGTACATATGTATACCGAATTTCACCCAATTCCGCCAAGAAATGTGGAAAGTAAGGGTGGAGATTCATTCACACTCCCAGGTAAAATAAAATAAAACGGGTGATAACCTCATACCCTGCGCCGTCCTTGTTCGTATTCTTTCCTCCCTTCCTCACTCCACAAGTTTTAAGATGCAGGAACTGGACTGTACAGACCTTTAACTCAATGCTTAATGCTGGTGCAGACGTCAAGTAAACCGTAAGTGCAACCACATGACACGGCAATAGGAACAGATGTATTCTCTTCTCATTCACAGTGACGCATGTTTGGAAGCAATTTTGGAAACACGCTGTAGCAATGAATCTGACCCCTTTCTATGCCTGGTGCATACAATGCAAAACAGTTGACTTCATGTAAAACAGTACAGCTTCTTCTGCATTCCACCAGTTGTAGTGGGCTGTGGCGAGGGGTGGCACTGGCTACTGTTTTACTTTCATTCCCTATAACCTATGGCCTCCAAGGGGCGGTTTCTTGGCACAGTAGAACATGAGGTCATGTATCGAAAATATGTTACTGTGAACTGACCAGCTGCTCTTCGGAAAGTGGTGGCCACCAGTAATTACGATGTCGTACAGGTCTATTTGCACATTTCCCTCTCCCGAATGGATAATGCACCAAATCGAAGAGCGACGGCCCCATTTACTGATCCTGCTTCCAACGCTGCCATAAAAGAAAACGAAGAGAACAATGAATTTGACACTGTTCAGTGATTTAACATCAGTGACGAACATGATAAATATCAATTTGAAATGGTAAGTAAAGTTTATAAATGTGTTTTATGTATCACCTGCTGCTGCAAAGTCTACTGTGTGTTGACATTTTAAAACGCAGAATTTATTGCTACATTTTACATGGGCAATTCTGTCTCTGGGTATCGTTTGGGGGAGGAAATAAAAAAAACGAACAGCCTTCAATAAACTCGGCAAACGATATCGCAGCCAGGTGGTCGTCATTTTGTGCATGGCGCTGGGGTACTTTCACATCAGATGTACACTCATATAGCGCAAAAGTTTGGAGGAACTATGAGAATTTATTTGCCGTCGTTTCAATGTACTTGAGGCCATGCCAGGCACAACCACAACAGAACTAAAGCTACGTTATGCTACCTTTACACGAATAGTAAAAAAAAAAGCATAACGGCCGTTCCTATCCAGTCCTCATATGAGCATTTCATCTGCGAAATGAGTACACTGATATACGTAAACAGGAAACTAAGAAACTAAAAATACGCAAGTAGCCCACAATAATAAATGGGTTACTTTCACAAAATCCTCCTATAAATCCAACCCAACGTCCGTACCTCAAGGTTACGTGGATTTCCGTACCCTGGTTCACGTGGGTGGCGTTAACAGGTGTGGAAGGGACACCCTGTAGAGGGTTACTACGAAATACTCTGGCTAACTGGGCTGTGGTCGAACCAAGCCAAGGTAGAAGATATCGCGCTGAACCCTGCATGGCACTAGGACAGCAAAAGCAGTGTTGTAAACGATTGTATGCAGGCCTTCCTTCCGCGTGGGGCTCCGTGGACGGTGACATATGTTTTCCTCGTATTTCGTGGGAGAGATCCTTAACTGGGCCGATACGAATGAATTAAGTAATTAAATATTTAATGATCCACACTGGCTCTAGAGACGGTGACTCTCTCTCTCCCACAAGGGCCACGGCGAGGGACCATGGTGTAGGGGCTCCTTTACTGGGGACTGAGAGAGAAAGGCGAGATTTTATTTTATCAGGAGCCCTTGCTTATTGGGGCTCCGATGGATGCGTAAAAGAAGGTTCTATAAAAGGGCATTTCTCTCCATACAGGCCCCGCTGGGGAATCATGGAGGGTAGCCTCCTTTACCACGGACTTTGAAGAGTATTAGGAGACCTTGTTTATTGGGGCCTCCGAGAGATAAGTACAAGAAGGCTCTAGAAACGGGCATCTCTCTCCACAGAGGATTGGGGAACCTGAAGTGGGGCTCGTTTTACCGGGGACTTTGAGAGACAAATGAAAGAAGGCTCTGGAAACGGAGCGTATCTCTACATAGGAGCTCTGCGACAGGAACCTGAATGGAGAGCTCCAATACTGAGGACTCCGACAGGCAAGTAATGGAAGCCTCTAGAAAGGGAGCATTTCTTTTATACGGCTGCGTAAGGGGAACATGAGGAACTTACAAAGGAAGGACTAGGCCAATATGTTTATCAGGCCGGAACTTGCACTTTATATACTTTTGTCATGTACAACTTGGAAGTTTGTGGCCTTATTCTTGACAACACTCTAAGGAATATTTCTGTCTGGGCTCAGACAAGGTGAACACAGAGGTTATTCGGAAAACGTGTCCAAGACCAATCCTGGCCTGTATTAAGGGTGAAGAGAGAAAGATAAGAGAAAAAAGAGGCACAATGCGCCTGCTTGTAAAACGCCTAGGTGCATCGGGTTCTTAAGGGTTCGAACCCACAATACATTCTATTCTATTCTACACTATTCCATTCCTACCTATTCCAAATCCAGTGTATATTCATACTTAGCAGTTAACGGTTATGCGGCTGATCAAAAAGGTACACATTACCAAAAACTCCAAGGTTCCACAAACTGATAAGAAAAGTCCGCTACTTGATCAATATGAAGTAATTCTAAGCTAGTTTATCTTGTGACCTGACGTTAACTCCACACACACACACACACACACACCAACTAGTGGATCGCCAAAAATCTGTAAGTGATATGGAAATTCCCATTATTAGACTGAAAGATTCAACACCGATACCAGTGAAGTCCGCCTCAACCCCACCCTGAAGCAGGTAAATCCAGTTCAAATCTTTTGCTCAGGTCATGCAAGTCTGACGAATTTCGCAACATATTACTTTCCACTACAACTCGAAGTTCATGTCGGAAGATCACGGCAACAGCGCTGCTATTTTCCTACCACTCTGTGCTCTTCTATGACATCCGTAGAGGGTGGGGCATCAAATCCAGATGAGACTGCTACGTCGAGGTCTTAGAATCATCTTGGTATGATGATGATTGGGAAAAGACGCAGTACATAGCCTTCATAAACAATTTAGCAACTCTGTTTTGGTAGAACCCGAAGAACTGACACGGCAAAAACTTGGCCCGCCACTGGACACGACCCGGAATCAGCTGAGTTCAACCTCCGTTCCGAATCGCAATTTCTCTCTCCAATATTAATTTTAATACTCCCGGTCCTATCTTGTGCTCGATCAACCAAGCACAACCTGTTCCAATATTCTGTTAGTACACAATGCAATTCCGACAGCCGCTGTTATAATCTACATTGCGCCATGCGACTGCCGAGCACCTGAAGCTATTTTGAGCAACCCTGTTCGGAGAACACGGAACATCTAAAGTTCCGGGGTGTTCAGTCATTAGATCAACGTGGAAGGGCAAGTACGGGCAGCAGGGGAGTAATATACATTGGCGGCAGGATGGAGACTGGAACTACCCTGTCACCTTTATTGCTCCTTCTTTTTTGTGAGGCTTCTAATCCAGACTTGTTGCTAAACATTTCGAATTACGTTTCGGTTCATATTCTTTTTAATATCGTTTACTGAAGAAAGTAACTATGTATTCCAAACGCAGACCCGTAAAGAGCACTGTGACCAGTTTTGTGTGTTCAATATTCCGTGCACGGATGGGATATATAACATATTTAAAAAGACCAACAAATCAACGTGAGTGTATATGCTGGTGTTTTTAAAAACTTCACCGCTTCGACGGCCTTCCGAAACGTTCATTCCGCGTAACCACTAGGGACAAAACTAAATTTACAATATCAGTATGGAATGGGAATTAACGATTATGTAAACTGACACACACTTCGTTGGTTATGGTACATTCAATATAAAACCAAATTCCTAAGGTATTAAAAGCGGTGATGGACGATGACGACGGTCTTATGCAGGCCTACATTTCATCTACCCGACGCTTCGAAGTTCGTTCTATCCCCTTCCCCACACAAATTCCTGCCATAATATTAAGACTCGTCACTTTTTAAACTGGTAGCGACGGTCGGGGTCAGATCAGGTGCCGCCTTCCATTTCTCCACTGCTAACCTGGTATACTTGCGCTAAAAACAAGACCATGCAGGCGATCCCGACACCTGCCCAATTTTCCGAGTAACCCAGTGGGGACCCGTAGTTTATTCCCCAGAATTAAAGGATCGCGCATCGTAAATCTTCAGAGCGCTGAGTTGAAGAATGTGAGTGGCTTACCTCCACGCCCCGTATTCGCGGCGTCACAGTATCTTGGGTAGCCCCGACACCTTCATTACGCTGATCGACATGTAAATGGAGCAAAGTAAGGACTTCGTTCTTTTGGGCCGCTATGGTACAGCAGACAACCAACAGGTGTCACTATCACCAACAATGAGACACAGCCGATGAAACCAACAACCAAATGTCATAAAATTCACGAACACTGAATCGTGAAAAGTGTACCAATATCACTACCAAACACAGTTACCGGATTTAAGGCCACAATGCTCGAAACCAAAAATCCCATGGAACCTATCTTTCGGAATCACATCAGCCATCTATACCAGATGCGCAAAACTCCCTAGGGCCAGGGTGCCCCGTCTTTATGGGTCCTCAGTACAGAACTTGTTTCATGTCGTCCTTCTGGTGCCTAAATTTCTGAAGTGGTTCCTATATTTTTGGAAAATTTATGCACTCCTGGACTGTAATGGGCAAGGACCAGTTCTTTGTTGCTGCGTTCCGCATTCTGCAGCGAATGTTCCAGTAGGCTACAGGCACTGTAGAGCGACTCGTACGTCAGTCAACGACACTGCTCCAAATAAGGCGTAAAACATTATCAAGTAAAACAGTGCCTTTATAGGTGAGAGGATGAGGTTAAGAGGCTGGCAGGCAACAGTGTCACATGGGGATGTTTCACAAACGCCCTATGTTCCTAACAGAACGAAAGGATATACACCTAGCAGCAGCAGTAGTAGTAGCAGTACCGCCGCAGCCGCCACCACAACCACCACCAATGGTGACAGGATAAGTAGCTGATCGTGACGAACTACTTCAAGACACATTCCGGAATTTATATGAAGAGTAAGGAACCCCGAGATAAGCCCAATGAGCATACCCGATAACAAGAATCATATCCGAAAAGCATTAAATTTTTCGTTGTCTTCCTCACGAACCACCCTCCTTAAAAATTCGTACCTGTTCACCATTCATGATTACCTTCCGGTTTCAACAAACGCTAAAACTAGCAAAACAGCGTCCTCAAATAAAGTAGAAGTAAACCAGCTGAAATGAAACGTGTGCAGAAGTAGGCAGCATGCGTTCACTCATAAAGTACTTGTAAATAAAGCATTAATAGCACTTAGATGCTGCATTTATGCAAAAGTACTCAGCCAGCGTTCCAACTAACTCGACAGAACCTTAAATCTGGTTACTTCTACTTTATTTCTTGTATTATTCATGCAAATAGCTGGCGGGTGCAGTCGAGCCACCGCTTTCAGCCCCTTACCGAGCAATCTCGTCACATGAAACTTTCAAACTGTCTGACAGCAAGGTAACAAAACGAGATCTTGAAATTAATAGCTAAACAGACATAGGAAAAGCATACGGCTATTGTCTAAGCATTTTACATGACGGTTTCTGGACAAATAACATGAGATTTGTGAACGTCCGTTAAAAATAAGGACTGTGGAACTCTTCTCTCTTCAGTGGTGCAGCAAGCCAAAAATAAAGTCGCAGTATCCGCTGTACCAGAAGAGAACGTCACGGCTTCGTATTCCGAAGTGATTTACTTGCATACAGGCCTACCCAAATCCATTCTAAGTTATGCCGCGCTCTACAAAAAACGTTCAAAGTTTGCCGTCCTTGTCTTTATTTCATATCACAGCGAATAGTGAGTGCATTTCAATGAAACTTGGTACAGTGAAGTCTAGACTAATAATCATCGGCCGAATATAACTTTCATTCGTACTGGCCACACATACATGCCTAATACTGTGTGTAACGGTAACAATCCGTGGTTAATTGGAAGCCAGTCTCAAGAAAAGGATTAACTTTATTATTATTATTATTATATCATTGTCTCCTTTATGCAGGGTAGCCATACACATATTCCCGGGACAAACCATGTCCCTACGGGCTACATTGTTGCAGCTATTCTGTCTTTGTTGTTTATGGTGCCTCTATGTCTAGTTCCTGCGTTGGCTCTTTTGTTCTTTTACGTTAGCACTTTCCGAAGTA
>JGI20166J26741_11688695_pt1 | contig 10940 bp, 9 predicted proteins | sample TergutCu122P5_FD_26741 | JGI IMG/M metagenome (IMG submission 26741) | reverse complement strand
CTGGTGATAAATTTATATTTTCTGTTTGCTGAATGTAAAGTTTGTCATTTTTCAAATACGGGTACTTGGCAAGAAATGGCAATACAGTGCCTGAGTACACCGGCTATGTACAGCCCTGAGGGATGCCTATATTTCAGGTGGGAGAAGAGCTTCTTTTTATAAAACTCTTATTGAATTTGGTATTCCCATGGAACTAGTCAGGTTAATTGAAAAGTGTTTAAATGTAAAATATAGTAAAGGCCGGCTTGGCAAACATAAAGATTAAGATATATAGAACTATAATTTTCCTGTTGTTTCGTATGGGTATGAAGCTATCTGTAACGTTCAGGGAGGAACACTAGCTCGTGGGGTTCGAGAATAGGTTGCTGAGGGTGTTTTAGCGTAGGATGGAGGAAGTGACAGGAGGCTGGAGAGAAATGCAAAATGTCGTGTTCCATGATTTGTACTGCTCACCACATATCATTAGGGTGATGAACTCAGGGAGGATGTGATGGACGAAGCATGCGGCACGTGTGGGGGAGAAATAAAATGTAAAGGGGCGTTTCATGAATAATACTAAAAGAAGGAGACCACTTGGAAAACCTGGGCGTGGATGGGAGGGTAATATTGAAATAGATCGTAAAAAATAGGGTGGGATGGCGTGGAATGGATTCATGTGGTTTAAGATGTGGACAAGTGAGGTGCTTTTGTGTACACTGTAATGAACGTTCGGTTTCCATTAAATGCAGGAAATTTTCTTGTCTAGTTGAAGCAGTATTAACTTCTCAGGAAGGACTGTGCTCCATGGAGGTAATTCGTTAATGGGCATTTTGTAGTGTTTTGGTTTATTTGTAGGCTTATAATGAAATTCGTGTGTAAGGTTATGAGAATGGTTCGAGTGCATTTAAAAGTGGTTTTATTTGTTTTATTGCAATGTAAAGTGGCAGAGGGAACATGGCGTCTTTCTGTTTTCGGCTACCTTTGTTAGTGGGGAATGTACACTCAAAGTTGTGACGCAAATTTTATTTTGCTCTGTATGAATTCATTAGAAATACTTCACCCAAAGCTGAAACCGCACTTAATCACTTTTCTGTAAAAGGCTTATCTTACAGGAATTAATTCGGAACTTTGAATTGAAACTATACGTTATTATTTATACCGTGCATTTTTATTAAATTATTCGTCTAACGATTACCAACCATATACACAATACACACTTAATAATTCTAAAGTTCTCACACAATCAGTCCATATTGCGAAATATTCTGGTGGTGGCCACCTCTGTTATCAGGGAATTCAACTTTTAAGCTAATACACCGCTGTTAAAACTGATTATCTTGTTATGCGCTCACAATAACGACGCCAACGATGTTCCGCACTCAGTATCCACCAAGGTTTGCGTGATAAAGGAAGTGATATGGATTTTACTGTGAGCGCATAACAAGACAGTTTTAACAGCGGTCTTTCAGCTTACAAGCTGAATTCCCTGATGATGTGGTGGCCACTACCGAAACAAGTCGGAATGTGGACTGATTGTGTGAGAACCTTAGAATTATTAAGCGTATACTGTGTGTATTGTTGGAAAACTTAGACAAATAATTTAAATTGAAAGTTAATTAACATTTACCGGTTCTGCTAATGTTACCCTGCAAGTTAATATATCGAGAGTGAGATTTGTTCGTTGAAGTTTGGCGACTGAGTTCTGAACATTTACATTGTTTTGACCAATGGCTCTGAGCTTCTGTTGTCCGGAACTTGACGATGTACAAGCTCCCCTGTTATCGCGTTATCACGTTATCTCATAGAAATCGTGCATCCGCCGGGACATTCCTTGACAGCTGTCATACTCAGGGGCGCCAGAAAAGGGACACTCTGGGCAGTCTGTGTTTCCAGTGTTCTCTGAAGGCAGATTAACAGCGAACCCCAGCTGCACCTAGAGGCCGATTTTGTCGGCCGTAATCCTGTAATGGTGCCTTCGATTACTCGAGCGGTTAACGGTTCTGCTTGTTACTGTCGCTCCAGATTACCCCTTCGGAGGTTTAAAATCCCGGCCGAAGATCAGCAGTCCAGACTGAGGCGTTTAGTGGCTTTACTCTGTGTTTTGATTGTTAATGAATAATGAATTGGAAAGGATGTGGAAGGAAGCGGTCGTGGCCTGATTTTGGCTAGTGCCCGGCATTTGCATGGGGAGACTATTGAAAACCACGAGAACCCTCCGAATAGCAGGTCTTCTGGCCGTTGTATGATCTTGGTACCTCCTGAATACTCGCAAGAACGAGGAACGCTATTCGCTTGCCGCCGCATTTGCGCATCCGCTGGAAGAATCGCTTGAATGTTAAGAAATTGTCATGCCTTATCTCGTGTAGTGGTCTGTAATGAAAGAACTTCTCTTTAGATTTACTCGGACCTTCAGCAGTGCGGGAACAGAACTTGTAAACTGAAGGTAAAGTTTCTTCTGCGCACTGCATGAAGGCGTAAGGTATTGTTAAGGAGCAAAGTAATGCAGCCCATGGATCTCATGTGACAATAAAATACAGGCCTGTGTTCAAATTACTGTTTGCCCATTGCTTTATGTGAGTGCAACATTAAGCCTGTTAATAACTGAAAACTTCTGAACGCCAATACACACGCTGGTGTTTTAGCCTCTGATATGTGTTCGGGAAATGCATGTTCGAACCTGGGCCGGGACATACGACTACTGTGACCGAAGCTTTCGTGGATTTTCGTCCCTGACGCTTGAATAATTCCTTAAATTATGTCACGGCTGTTTTCTTCTGTGCCGTAGATTACTTACGGAATCGTGAAAAACCTGCTTAAACCTGTGACAGAAACTACTTTTATGTGACAGGATGAAGTATATACATGTGGGGCATCGGTGCGTGTACTGCGACTGACGAAACAGATGCCGCATGCTGCGACATATCTAAATTTAGCTAATTTCTATTCGGATAACACAGGCGTCTGCATGGGTTCGAAATTTTGGACATTTGGCATTTCTTGTGTTTTATTAGCTGTATACCTATATGCAAGTACGTATACCTACCTAACTGTCTACGTACTACTCACCTCCGTATCTGCCTATCCGCCTACCGAACTACCCACTACCCACCCACCTATCTATATACCAACTTACCCACCTCCATCCCTCCCTCACTTGATCCCTACCTACCTACCTATCTAGCTACCTACCCACCTCCTTACGTAGATGCGCAGCTACTTACCAACACACACACACCTATCCACCTATGTACCTATCTACGCCCGCGCTGGATGGAACGAAGAGCCGACGTGGTACCGACCGAGATTTGAACTGAGCACCTCCCACTGCAGATCAAAACCCGCACAGCTTGACTCAAGTTGACTAACGAACGTCGTACGTTGGCTAAGCTGCTGTAGAACAGTGGTTACCAGACTGGCCCGCGGTACAGTGACGTTCCGCGAGCTCGACCGAAGTGTGCAGCCACAGAAATCGAGTAAAGGCATTCTTTTCCCAGTTCTCGGACAAGATCAAGTTGATTAATGGGTAAAGTTTTCTGGATTTCACGTTTTCCTCCCAGTCTGTTAACATGAAAATTGTCCGTCCAACCAGGTCCATAACGTAAAGTGACATTTTCCTTTTGCTGTATTGTTCCTAGCCCGAGTGACGGCATAAAAATAAAAGTTTCATGGTGTTTCGCAGAGAGGAGGTGCTCCGCGGACTGGCGAAGTTTTAGCACTGCTGTCGGAGAACACCAATAATTTCATGAATTGTGTTTAGGGGCGTTCGCAAATTTGCGAAAAGCGCCTGTTAGCTTTTTCATGTCTGTCTGTCTGTCTGTCTTTCTGTCCGAATGGAACAACGCGACTCGTACTGGACGGATTTTCGTGAAATATGATATTTGAGTATTTTTCGACAATCTGTTCAGAAAATGCAAGTTTCATTAAATTCGGACAAGAATAACGGTTACTTTACACGAAGACCAATATACAATTTGGTCATATATCGCTGAAATTCTTCTTAGTCTGAGAAATTTTTCGGACAGAATTTGTAGAGGAAATATAAACACACATTTTATGCGCAGTAACCTTTTTTTCCGAAAATCATGCCGTTTATGAGATAATGTGAGAAAACAGGGTAGAGCCAGACAGGACAGAAATGACAATATAATACGGCGCATGCGCTTTGTATGCTGGATACCTAAGGCTACAGACACACACACTCAAAATATGTAATACTTATTGTTTTACCAAGGCAAAAAATGTGACGCGAACGCGCTTCACTGGTACTTTTATGCGTACGTTGCCTGTCTTGTTCAACGTTTGTGATACACAGTTTCTTGAAGTATTCGTCCTAATAGCCGCTGACGCAGCATCTGGGTTGTTTAACAATGCGTGATATTAACAGGATATTCTGCAGGTTCACTATTAATTATAGGAGTTGGTTGACATGAGGAAGTTAGTGTCCTAACGTAATTAACGTATAAACGAGATTTACTGTGTGCATTTTCGTAGCATACACGTACGTAACTAGATTCCCCCATGTGCAGCTTAATGTTAAGTAGCCCGTAACATGGTTTTGAATATACAGCTTCATACAGTGCATTACAGGATTCCTTATGTGTATCTCCATATAATATATCTAACAAGATATCCAGTGATGCAGCAAGTCATCGTGATTATTTGACATGCTTAATGGGAATTTAGTGCTATCAGAAGCAAAATTTGCATAGTGGTTTAATTTGTCTTACATCTGCTTTTTAGTGTACATAAAATCATTACAGTCTGTACGATAAACATGCAAACATTCGATGTCTCGTACCACTTGCATTCGGCCTGGCAAAGAAAGAAAGAAACAAACAAACAAAAATCAAACAAAGAAGCTAACTAACTGAACAACGAACCATTTACCTCCCAGGAGCAGTCATCTTTGACGAAGTGATAACCGCGTAGCTACTCAAATACCCTGTCTGTGACGGAACCCGAAGGTTAATTTCCCTTTCCAAAAGAGGCGGCTACTAGGTTCTATCTCGAGGCAGGTGTCTGCAGTCGTCATTTTTACGCATATACCGCAAAATTAATTTTAATATTTTCCTCTTATTAGCTCTTAGTACTGCCAGTAGTGTCTTCAGATTTTCCTACCAAAATTTCTTTATGTAGTCTCCATTTCATCAGTTCCTACTAAATGTCGACCCACACCTTCCTTCATGTGATCTCCAATGACGTCTGGTGTAGGGTACGTGAACCGAGATGGTGTATTCGGTATAGTCGCTAGGCAACGGTCTGGACGTCCCAGTGAATAATAGTGGTTTGATTCCTGGCATGGGTAAGATATTTATCTCTTCTCCGGAACTTTCCTACCGGTCCTTGGGCCTACCTACTCTTCTGTTCAGTGTATGTGGGAGGGTAAAGCAGCGGGGCGTGAAAGAGACTGCTCGTTCCCAACTGCTGCCGCAGTTTAGAATGAAACGAGTTATAATTCCACTGTTCGGATATCTTCGGATATCTTCTAGACGGAACTTTTTTAGTTCCCCATAGGTTTGCTGTATTGTTGTTTGTGACGTTTGTATTTCCTCCCAGTAAATTAGTACGTTGGGGCTGCGACAAACATTTCTATTACAATTAATTTTAGAGGAGGTGTCGCCCTGTGTCGAACCAGTGACACTGACATTTCGGAGGAAGCTCTGTTTCGTAGTTTATGATGAATGGGACGGGCAGGCAGTGTCGGACGGTTTATGCTGTCACGAATTTTGAGTGCTCAGGGCATGCTGTGTGTATGGTTGTGCATGGCCTGTGACAGTAACCCATGCAAACGACCCGTAAAAGACAGTAACGTTTTCGCCGTGTAAGGGCCGATTCACACTATGCGTCACGTTTCCATTCCGTCACCGTTCCATCTTCGTTCCGTCAGAATGGTCTGTGTTCACACTGTCCGTCGTGTTCAGTCACCTTCCATAACAGCATGTGATAGGAGGCTTGCGATAATTTCCATCAAATATGCAGCCCCATTCGTTTTCTGAAAGACATTTAGCAATAATAGCATTGATGTTAGATGAAGAAGAGAAAAATGCTGCTTTGAGTGACAAAAAGAAGCGTATGTGGGTTCACAAGTGTTTCAGAATCAGAAAATCAGAAGGATCGTATGGAAGAAATAATGATGGAGGGATTTTTGCACATTCAAAACTTGGGGAAATATTTAGAAACTCATCTGGACATACCGGAAGTTAAACAGCTTCCCGGAACATTATGCTTAGCCCCTCATGTTATTATGGGTGACGAGGGTTTTCCTCTGAAAACTTACTTCTTGAAACCTTACCCAGGATTGCAGAGCAAAGGGGAAATGAGAAAAGCATCTTCAATTATATGTTTTCCCGATCCAGGAGAGTGGTAGAAAATGTATTTGGAATATTAATCCAGAAAATTCAAATTTATCAGAGGACCCTACAATCATTGCCGGAGAATACGGACAACATTATTTTTGCGACTTGTATTTTGCATAGTTATCTGAGAGATCAAGATGTAGGCCTAAGTGATATGGGAAGTTCTGCAAATGATCAAAGCAATCTCACAAAAGTACCAAAACATGCAGGTAGTGCCCAGTGAAGTGCTTTTGAAGTAGGAGACAAATTTAAACAAATCTTTAATAGTCCGTCTGGATCTGTGCCTTGGCAGAATGAAAGAGTGCAATGTTAGGCTAATCTGTAAGATTAAGTTTTTCTCTCCAGACTCTCACTATATTTGTTATTTGACATGTCATATGATTCCTCACATTTACGCACCAATTCTTTTAATGTTTCAACCATTTCTGAAGAAAAACAGGCAGCACTCGTTGGAAGCAAACACTCGAAGTGTGGTGGAGGAGACGTAAGACTGTTCACATTATCGGAATCGAGCAAGTACAGACCGGTTCGGACCCGTTCCGTCACGTCAAACATTCTCTCTCAGCAACGACAACGGAACAGAACTGAGACGTGACGGAGACGTTCCTGTCAGTGGGAACACTTCCGTTTAATTACACATGAGAAAATTTTACTGAACGGTGACGTTCCGCGACGGAACGGAAACGTGACGTATAGTGTGATTCGGCCCTAAGCCATTCGGGCGTAGACGGGAGTGGAGGTACAGCAGCACCAAGCATTCTTAACTTTGGCACTGGAGGGAGGTGAGTTGTCTGCTTCCTGCCCTGACTTTTTACCACCGGCTAAAGAGCTCCCCATTCCACCCCCTTTCTTTGAACAGGAGATTGGTGTAGGCACGGAGCCGGTCTGGACTTTAGACAAGGAAAGAAAAAAAAAACCCCGCTGCGAATCGGACCACAAACCCTCGGTTGTCTACCCTTAGCGTAGGCGTTGTTAACATGATTTCTGTTATGTTAGCAGTTGTTAATCGGCATGTTACATGTCGTAACCCAGATCATTCTGTTGTGCCTAGGAAAGCTTAAAGTGTTTATAATATTTTTTATTTACGGATCCTGATTATCTTTCTGTCTGAGGCTGCAATTTTGAATCGTATGAAAGGAATTATTGTTACCTCGTGGTGCCAGAGGCTGTTTTGAGATGTCACACCAGGCGTTCATCACTCCTGCGGGTGATAAGTTGGCTCCTATATTGCAGTGCGTTGCTTCTTCTCAAAATGCGGGGCGTGCTGTCGTGCAATGAGCAGGGCCCGAGCAGCTCCTCGTGACGTACTTGCTTTACTGCACGTATTTCTAGTCTAGCAGAACTGTTACTGTTATTATTGTTGTTTCGTTTTATTTTTGGGAGTTGCTGGTACTTAAGAACACATGCCTTGTAATAAGTTTCAGCTACTTGTCGTTTATAACCTCAGTGTTTCGCATCGTTGCCGTGTCATATTTGCGAACTTACAAACAGTATTTTACACGTAGTCTGTAGGCATGTTTATGGTCTACCTGCTTACCCTTTCTCACATGCCTAACTTTAATACGTTATCTCATCAAACCGTAAAGAAACATTCACACGATTGTCTTGTTATTTTACATTCTATAGACATATTAACTCACAGCTTTCCAATGTCTTGTCGTACATTACTTCAGGGCCATAGAGTGAATTTTCTTGTATCGCTTACGTTTCAAAAGTTCGGCCGTCCTCCATGTTGTTGTTACTGACGGCGAATTAAAACGAACGGCGGTGGGAAGACTTGGCATTGGCTAATTCCATGAAAATCGTCAAATAGTTCTCAGAAGCTGAAATGAAACGGGAGAGTGTGGGGGATCCGGCACACACGCACGCGTACGCGCTGAGATTGGTATTTCAAAATCCTATTTTCTTCATGTAAGGAAGGAATGCGTGCTGACGGCGGGACTGATTCGTGTGTCTCATTGTCAGTAACTTCTATTTTACATTCCGGTATTCTGGTCCTTGTGTCTTCTGTTTTGCGCTATTTGTAGGCGAGAAATGGAAAACAGTTTGCGTGTAGTGGGTGCGTAGAGTCTGCCAGTCCATTCATACTTTGGTGTGTACACTGCCGAATGGATTTCGATTGAATTTCTTTCTTGGAGGGGGCTGCACTAAGAATTTCTGAAGAATTTACTGTGCTGCTTGTCATCGGTATGTTTCGTATAATCCATTCTTTCCATAAAACAAATTTGTCGACAGCGGCTCATCGTAAAAAATTGTACGTGTCGTAAAATAAGATGCTTTTTAGAATTTTAACACTAGTACGTTTACCCGTCAAAAATGACGGATTGACAAGTGAAGGATAATAAACGATTTTTCATTCTTAATAAAATAAAACATTACCCAATCAGGGATTAACAGAGACTTTTGTTTGAGAGTGTATTATTAATCATGAACATTTGCAGTATAAACAGCACTCTGGGATAAAACTTTGCGGTTATGTAAAACTGGTTCCGGTCGTGCTGTTGGTTTGATGAACTTTTTGGACTTATTACTATATTCTGGCAAATTATGTGACATTCTGTAATCGTCTGTGAGAAAAAAGTTCAACTGAAATCCCATTTCAGAATGTTTGCCTCTGTTGCTTCTTTATGGTGATGGAAAATGCTGGTATTGTTGGTGTTTGCTTTGTAGAACGCAAGGTAGTTGCGTTTTACTGGGAGTAAGCCGCTTCTTGGAAGAATTCGGTAATGTTGTTGCGTTTCATAATCATTTGTTATTTTTTTTATTCAAATCCCCGGCCAGTGTATGTATTGTTCCAACTTTCAGTTGCATTTTTTGAGGCCCAGTTCCTGATACTTTGTGCATGTAGAAACTGTGATGGATAATGAACATAATATGTTGTGGATGATCGGAAAATAGTGAATCTGCACTTTCTTAAACCCTAAAAACACACGATAATAAAAAATATCGTTGTCAAGCTTAAAAGAGTTATTGTTGGTGCTTCGTCATCATATGTTAGGTAATTTTTACTGGCTTGTTTATTCATTTTTTCTTCCTCTAAGAACATTTTAATGCTCTTTTATACGTATATTTAAATATTGAAACTAAGAAAAGGTCTGGGCGTTGCACCTTTTAATTTCCGTTTATCAGTTGTAGTCTTCCACTGTGAATTCATGTTATGTTTTACCTTTGGTGTTGTGTTTACAGTCAGTGTGTCAAATAATTTCGAACCTAGGACACGTCTGAGTGTTACACCTTTTATTTCCTTCTTTCCACTACTTGTTATTGTACGAGTATTTAACTGTCCAAAAGTCACTCCTGTCGCTGGACGTACGTTTGCTTAGACCACTAGCCCATCACGTTTGAATCAATAATATGCTGTGATATTTTGTCACTTTTTTTATGTTTGCAGTCAGTGTCTCAAACAGTTATCACGTTTGTGTTTCATATTGTTCGAATAATTAAATGTTGTATCCTGCGCGGTTCCGATGGGGAACGTATCGTTTATGATGTTCCAGGAGGGACGGAGCTCGAACCTCAGGTTAAGACGGGGAGTTGGGCGGACTGCACAGACTCGCAATAATCCCCACGTCCATTGTACTGGAGTTTATTGTACATGAATAGTGAATAATTCTGTTACAAGCGAATTGTGTTGAGTTCAACTCTCGGGATCTTATTTCCCTTCACCCACTGATCTTCCAGCTTCATACAAAGCTGCCCGTCACCGTTCGAGATAATCTTTAGACTCCTACTGGAGCACAAGGCAGCTACTATTACATACATCAACACACACTTTGCTCGCGCGATAAACATTCGCGCAACCCCATATAAACAAAAAGAAGTAGAAGGAAACTGTCTTCGTCGCGTGCCTGGTCTGCTTACTAAGAAATAAAAGTGTAAACAAATAGTACGAGTTACTGAAAGGCGAGCACTCAGCACAATGAAATAAGGCGTATGACTGACATGCAGTACATACCACAACCCTGTATAAAAAAGTCCCTCAACCACACAACAACAATATCCATCAACGATACAACATTAACAGGCAGTTAATGGATGAAATAGTGGAAAGCAGTGCTCTACAGAGTGGTGTTAAAACTGTCGCAGATCCCCGGTCTTCTGCGGGAAATTTCCACGGATTCTGCAAGCACATTTCCTTTGTAATGAAATCGGTAAATTTGTTTCGTAATTTGGAATTGCATTTTTGTTTTCCTACCCATCTTTTTGCATCATCGGTGCTGGGTTTACTCTTTCTGTACCTTGCCAATAATGAAATTTTGACTTTCGCAAACACTCTTAAATATTGTATTAATTTACATAATATGTCATGTTTTTAAAAGTGTTTTCTAGTTTTTGCACGTGAAAATACATTTTTCCCCTACAGGAGTTCGGCGATAATTTAAATTTAGTCACAAGGGTTCAACAGATGTTAAGACTTCGAGGACCCCAGCTCAGTATATCCATAGCAACTAAAAAAAAGTAATTGAGCGTTACTTTCTGCAGTACAGGCATGAATATTTGCGGGGCCTGGTGCAAAATATTATGCAGAGCCGGGACGCAAACGCGGTAACGAAGAGTAAAGAGGTGAAAACGGAAAGTATATCTACATTTGAAACAAAGTTACTA
>JGI20166J26741_11688584_pt1 | contig 10940 bp, 6 predicted proteins | sample TergutCu122P5_FD_26741 | JGI IMG/M metagenome (IMG submission 26741) | reverse complement strand
ATGTAACAATCCTGTTTTCTTCCAATAAATTACTAAAATTAAAATACATTCATCATTATTTTTTTCTATAACTTCTAACGAAAAAATCATGGTGCGTCTTATGGGCCAGGAAATACAGTACATACATACATACAGTACATACATACATACTGGCCTACTTTACCAACTGACTGACCAGCTGACAAACCACACCACCGATAGTGGCATACTGTGCATTACATTTCACATTTGGAAGTCCCAAATTTGAATCCTGGCACACTGACCAGTTATCCTGACTTGGTATTTTGTGGTTCTCCTTGCTTCATGGAGTCAAATGTCAGGACAATAACTTAAAGGGTTTCACAGCTACTTCCTTTCACACATCCTTTCCAGTTCCTTTTTCGTACAATTTGTGACTATATAGTGAGAGCTACTGGTGGCAACAATAGAACATTAATAGATATAAAGTCACAAACTCCAAGCAGAAGAATCCTTATTAGGAAGCTAGCAGTGACTCAACTAGCCAAGAAGTTCTGTTTTCTACGGAGTTGGATGTTTCACTAGCATGACAACAACAGCCAACAACTGTTCCCTATCTTGGGTGAGATGAATCCAGTCCACAATATCAAATCCCATATATTTAAGACTGATTTTATCTTAAAGCTCCAATCTGTGAACAGGTTTCCCCATAGAGTTTGGTTTTCCAAAAAATATTTTCTACAAATTTCTCATATCTCCCATTTGTTTTACATGTCCTATCCATCTCATTGTCCTTATCTTTACCACCCTTACAACAATTGGTATGAGTTAAATCACACGATTTTCTCCAGCCACCTGTTACTTCCTCTTAGGCATAGCACTCTGTTTTCAAACACCTTCAATTTATGTCCTTCACTTAATACGCAGACTGTGTGTGAGGTATTAATGTTGTAATTTGTAACACCATAATGGTTTTTGGTATTGAATACGGTTATCTGATGGTGCTTAACACAGTCATTTATGAACTGCCTTTGTATTTTTATGGCATGTGTTATTCACAAGAAATGCATGAAATAAAAGCTGTCCTCACTTTTAATCCTAAAGAAATTCTTGACATATTTTCATTAAATTTTCCACCTGAGGTTTGTATTACAGGTTGTCAAACTTATTTCGTGTTCCATCAATGAAATTTACATGAAGGTTAAAATACACTGTACCACTTTTACCAAAAAACAGCCTACTACACATAGAATTAGAATATTGTATAGAATACAGATCTCACACTGAACTACAACTTTCATTAGAAACGTCTTTCAATGTGGGGAAATAATTAATAAAATAAATACAATGGCAATAATTAGTCATTCTACATAATAGGGGCAGATTTGTAATATTAAATCTGTATTTGCACTCTAGCAGAACGAACTGTTGGTGTACATTTGTTTTTGTTTCTGTTGAGAAAATACAGTAGTTATAATATAAAGGAACAATTATGACAGGATAATTTAAAAAAACTGTTCAGAAGAAAGTAGTGGCTATGGTATAATAAATGTAGATCATATCTATTAGCAATCAGAACTTATAATACAAATATATTTATAATTATATGACACATTTCAGGAGCCAGGCTAGCATCATCAGTACAGTGACTAGGTTAATGGCTGGACAGCAGAGGAATCATGGTAGCACAGGCAAGAGATTTTTCTCCAAGCCAAAGTGTACAGATAAACTCTGGGGCACAGCCAACTTCCTATTCAATTGAAACTCAGGGTTATTTCCCCACACTGGTAAAAGAGATGGGGCATGAATGTGACCACTCGCCTCCATTCAGTGACAAGGTCAAGAATAAGTAATGCAACAACTACACTCCCCCATATGCCTTCATGGTACACACAGGGAAAATTTTACCTTTGCCTTAATGTGTATATGAGATGTCGCAAGAATTTTAATCCTTTCACAGACACATCTTCCAAACACTGACATAAACTTAACACAATATTAATTTTGAAAATGTTCATATTAATACTTCAGGTTTTGCTATCCTTCATGATATTAACTACCACTTCAACACAAATTATTTGAAGAGGTAAAAAATTCAAACTTTCAAGAAACATATAACACATTCATTTCAGTGTTTAGGCATATAAAATAACAAACTGGAAAAGAATATACTTAGGGCTGGCCCCTTGGACACACTACACAGTATAAGTACATTTGAGAATGGACCTAAAAAGGCTAAACACTATTTCATATTAGCAATGATTTCCAGAAAAAAAAGTTAACTAATATACATATTAAAATTTGCTAACAGAACATCTACAAACATTTGAGTGCAGAGAACATAAACATGCACGGTATCATATATGGAATTCAAGCATGTCAGCCAGCCGATATTTTGATTCAAGCAAGAAACAAAAAGCAATAGGCACTTATATTGCTTATTCCTTGTTTATGCATTAAAAAACTGGTAAACACATATCTCAATCTTTTACTAGCAATAAAATTACCACTTAAACTACTCTACAATGGTACTAAACTACCAAACTATAAAGAAAAGCTATTTATACAGACAAGACTATTGGTGTTATTGACTAATCTAATGCATGATGTATTCTCAACTGCAGAGGAGTGCATTCATTAACTACCATTCCCTAGAAAAAAGATGAGGCAAACATCATACAAAACTACATACAAAATATATTTTTAACTCTTAAAGCATTCACAGAAATCTAATTGGTATTCAAAAACAAATACAATGAAATGAAACTTCCTGCCTGCAAAAGCAAATCAAGACCTTCACTAGCCTACAAGCATGGAGCAAATAAATCAATTCTAATACTACTATCAATCAATTTACAGAGCAATGCAATCTATTACAGTTGGATCAAACTGATTACAAATACAGGTAAGGTATTAAAAAAAAAAAAAGTAATGGCACTTTGTAAACAATGCATAACAGTCACATTTTAAAATTTAGCTCAACTGGACTGTCACTCTAAGCAGACATATCTCACTTATGCTGCACTCTAATTAAATAATTAATAACTTTTCCTTAATAAAGAGAGAGAGAATTCTGTAGTCACATAAACCTTCCATATATACATAAAGATAAATTTTGTTTTGTTTGTACAGCATAAATGGTAAAAGCAACATGTAAAAAATAATTTTATATAAAAAATTAAAGTCATATTTTGCAGATTTATCAAGATTATGTGGTGGGAAAGACAAATAAACAACAATGCAACTCTAAGGCTCAGCTTTGCTGTTTGTTAAATATTGTCACATGGCACGTCATTTTAAAGGGGACAAAAGCAGAATGAGGAGGGAAAGTCGTTAGCAAATGCAAGTCTCCTGGAAAGCAGCATCGTGTCAATTGCTAAATAATTAAAAATGTTTCCAAAGACCATAGTTTTTTCATCTTCAGGATCTGAGAAGCCAAAGAACACATCTTGGACCCTCAAGGCAGAAGCAACACAATACTGCTCTTGAGAATGTCAAAGCTAAGCTTAGTTGTTGTTACACATCACCAAATATCATTAGAAAGAGAGACAAATGCTGTGGGAAGGAGGAAGGTCAGGAAGAACTGCAACACAGCTCCAAAGCCACTTATGATGAAGATTCAAGTCTTATAGGACACAATGCCATGTAAATCAGTACAGGGTTAATGATGCTTTCAAAAAGACCTTCGCACCTTCATCTTCATGATCTAAGGATTCAAAGTCTTGGATCCTCAAGATGGAAGCAGAAAACTGTTCAACAATAGTGTTGTGAAAACCCCAAAACTATGTTCTATATTCATGAAATGTTGTCATGTGCCATTCCCAAGAAGCAGGAAGTAAAGAGTGAGGTCAAGAACAACTAAAAACACAGCTCTGAAGCTACATGTTGTTGAAGATTCACGTTTCCTGAAAAATGACACTGTGCCAGTGGGTTGGTTACTTATGTTATGGAGGAGCTTGCTGCCTTGATCTTCAGGGTCTAAGCAGTCAAAAGTGACTACCTGGACCCCAAAATAGAGGCAGCAAATGCTTCATCAACAGTGCTGTGAGAACTTCAAAGCTAAGCTTCATTGCTTATTAAGTGTTGTCATGTGTCATCGGAAACAGGGACCAAAGCAGAGGGATGGAGAAGGTTAGGTGGAATAGCCATGTAGTGCTAATATTTAGTCATTTGTCATTTGTTGCCATGTATCATTTCAACAGCAAACTGGCAAAGGGACTAGATCAACTTCTCACACTATAGATGTCATACAAATTTTGTTCTACACATTCAAACTGTGTGTCTTAAGACTGTCTACAGCCTTTCCCTCTTCCACATTGTTAATTTTTAATGCATTTTATACCAAATGGAGATAAATAACCATTCATAAACTGGTCACTAGATTAAAGATCTGAAAATGAACAGTGTACTACCATCAATCACAATTGAAACACACACACACAAATACAACACAAAAAACTGCAAAAAAGCATAAAGTTTGACTGGAAGCTGACAGCGAGCGTGGGAACGAAGCTACCAGGCTACGTTGCTTGCTACATGTCACCTGTTTGATTTAGAGAAAATGAAGAATGATGATGCTGGAGGAATGGGTTGTGTCTTGGTAGCCATGTTGAATTCTGAGAGCCGTCTCGGTCGTGCTGTGATACCATCTTCCATCTCATCCATGTCTGTTGGGACAAAGACAGATGCCACACTGACATAAGCCAGGCACAAACACACATGGGCTTGACTGCGAAGGTTTGGCATGTCACAGGGAAGTTGAATGGCCACGTTTAGATTTCAGTATTGTTCATTGCAAGGTTTCTAGTGTTTCCATGTAGAGTCTGTGTGGCCTTTCTGGATTCTGCTCACCAGCCAAGAATGTAGCTTTCATTTTTGAAGGTGGAGGCACCCATGGGCAGATATCCTAAAGTGATCACAAGGGTGACAGATGATATGTGGGAACTAAAAGTTAAGAGGGGCTCCAGTAGGGGATCTGGTATTTTTTACACTCCCAGAGTATTATCATTGGTACATTTAAAGTTTGCAATGTGCAAGAAGAAAAATCTGCATACGGAATTCAGGATTGGACTCAGCCGTGTTTGCTAAAAAACTAACTTCTGTCTTCAGCCACCATTTAATGGACCCAAATTAGATATCATCAGGTACTTCCCATCCACCTGGGGGTGCAAGAGGTGGCATTTCCTCCCCTATAATTATGGTGCAACACTGCCAAAGACAAAGTTCCATGGTAATCATGGAAACCCAGTAACCATGATAACCTACACATGACTCCATCATCCACTCAGTCACAACCTAAGCACATTACATATAAGAAATGTGGGCATAGGAGCTGAGGAAAACCACGAAAATTCGGGCTATCTGGCATATCAACCAATATTTGAAATGGGCACCTCCTGAATGCAAGGCAAGGGTGTTACTGCTGTACCAACCGGCTTGGTAAAACATATTATGATGCTGTATTATTTAATATTTCTGTAAGTGTTTGAATTTGAGTTAGTAACTTTGCAATCTTTTTATTTTAAAATGTAAAACAGTATTCTTTACCATGATAAAGTGACACTTTGGTTACTATGCCAGCTGCTAGAACACAAAATGTAAGCTGCATTTTTCTATTTCCATAATGTTGCCACCTTCCTGAACAGTTGGATGATATTCATCAGTGAATGGGTGCCATTCCTCTTCTGCTGTAGTGACCAGATGCAATTCTTGTCAGTAATTTTTTTTGTGGTGTTATATCAGTAATAAAGTTTTTGTTCTGCCAGTGCTAGAAACTTTCAGCATGTTAGAGGAAAAAATAAGACATTGTTTTTGGAAGAGTTCTCTTTAGTTGCTACAACTGACACGAAGCAGAACAAACTTTCAATGTGTATGGTGCCACAAACAGAGCACATACTGTACTTCAGTGGAGAACACAAGTGTCTTTGGGCTCGTCTTGAAACCAATAGCATGGCTTTCAATAGGATTATCACCTGCTTCATAATAAATCCTTGCAAATGTCCATATCCTTTGAAATCGTCTTGTAACCTGCGAAGCACAACGTAAGGAAACCTATATTGTGTTCTTACTCTTGTAATATATGTATACACAAACACACATTCCCTGTGGTATAGCCATGGTGGCTTGAAGTTGATCACTCAACTCCATCTAATGTTGAGATTAAGAATGAACAGAATTATACCTCCTCTACTCATGTATGCATGGACAGGAACAACTTTACCTCTTTTACATATATACACACACTTGGGCTGTTGACCTCTCTACAGCTTACTCTGTGGCATTATCCTATGTGATCTAGATATAGAAAATTTTACATGGGGAAGGAAAGAATGCTCATATTAATTAAAGAGATGAGGATACACTAGGGCAGGATAACATTAGGAGACCAAGCCAACGCTGTCAAGCCCAAGATGAGGATCTGCCTTACCTGTTGGTATTGGAAAATATAAAGAAGGCACTTCCCTGTGGAAGTGGGCGAACCGTTGCTTTCATACTGATCTCTGACATTCGGCGAGGAAGTGCTGATGTCCTACGAACCGGTACAATACCTTCATCATCTTCATCTGCAAATTTTAATGCAAACCACACAGCTTGGAAAAGATAACCTCCAAGCTACTAAATGCACTTTCTGTGTCATTAACTAGCAACTGGGGGAAAAAAAAATGCATATACGAATTTCTTTTACAAGTGTTAACATGTCCCATGTGGTAAAGTTTATAAACATATTTAGTCAGAGGGAATTATATTCCTTGTTCATCCTATTGAGACCTTAAACAAGGACAGCCCGACTGTTTCCATCTGTAATCCACGTGTCCCAGATAAAAATAATTTTCCTTTAAATTCATGTAAAATTCTGCTTTTATTAGTCTGAAGTTTAAGAAGAGAGAAATTTGATACAGTTTTCTTCCAAATTCATCTGTATATTACACTTACTGCCTTGTATCAGATGTGCTTTCCTCAGCAACTTCCCCCAGAACAAATTTGTTCATTACAAATACAAAAAGTTAAGATGGCAACAGCTTCATCACAAATGTGAAACAATGGCAGAATTTGACCCCCAACAAAATGTCTACCTAAAAAATTTGCATAAATGAGCAAAAAATTTTGAATGAAGGAATCTTAACAAGATGCAAATATTGTGCTCCATAAAGTAGTAGACAGACTTTGCCAAGGCATTCTTTACTTTCAAAATATGTTTCAGAGCATATGCTTAAATGAAATTTCATTTATGCTCATAACAAAAGTACATTTCCCAGAAAATTTTCATGAAACTCACAGATGTTGACAGTATGAATGGAAAATCATTTATGCTCCTACTTAATGTATGACTTTCAAATGCACAGAATTTACAAAACTCACAAACACATATTAATATACCTGAAATTTCACTGCCATATTCAAACAGCCTTCTACTTGCCCCTAATCTGAGATGAAGGAATCCAGTCCACATCCTGTCATACTATTTCTTGAAGGTGCATTTTAATATTATCATTCCACTCATGCCTGGATTTTCTCAGTGGTAACATTCTTAACTGTCTTTGCAATATAGTATGAGGGCCACAAATATACACGTGTCTGTCACATGTTCTCTGCATGGCTACATAATATAGGTATAAAACTGCCTGAAACTACAAAAGTAACAGAAAATGTCAAAAAAGAGAGAAAACAGATTACTATGGTGACGGTACCAGTAAGAATGGAAAGCGACAGGACTTTTTCAATAAGATGATCTTTCCAATCTGAAAACTGAGATTTCAAAAAGTTCCTGCAGTTTGCAATCTTCAGCTCAAAATGCAGAAGACACATGGCATTAATACTTTCAGTAAACATGGTTTTCGGAGGATTTCGTTTTGCAGAATTTGTTTTGGAACTGTCATGCGCTCATGCACCTTTCTATTACATTTCAATACGTTTTATGGTCATGTCACTATATACTGATAAACATCAGTGAAGGGAATATTAATAAACCTGGACATATGAAAATGTGGGCCAGCTCATCTGGCAAAACATTATGAATGAATTGTTGAATAAGTACCAATCTAATCATAATATCAACTCAACAGCTGCAACATACAAGACTGTATGCGCACTATCATAATCAAATAGTAACATCACATGATTTCATCCACTGTCATATTCAGATTACTATGTCTTGCATGTTCTCTCATAGACTTTGCCCTCATATAACAGGAGATGTGATATGGAAGAAGAGCCATGTATATGGATGTAACTTTATTTAATCCAGTTTTTGGATGCAGAGAAGAGCAGATAACTGATAGTTACTTCAAGATCCATCATTTCATTGATGCAAATGTTAGCCCCAACCAGCTTTCCAAATACTGATATTTAGAAACAAATGCAAAGTAATGACCAAAAGAAATAAACTTTTATCAGTTAACATTATAGCACACACTATTAAATCAGAATATATGTTGTTACTGCAACACAGTCTTTAATGCTACGTAAATGTGACGATCATGTCCTGTGTGTTTTAGAGATAGACTCAATTACAAGGTTGATGGCACAGGAAGACACCAATACACATAGCAGAATTGAAAACTTCAAATCATTTTTACAGCATCACTATTTAAGATAGTTCTATTATTAAGAAGTAATATAGAAAATACTGTAATTTTTAGCTTCTTACCCTGATTGTCTGTGTGTTCCTCATCATCATATGGATAATCCTCACTGTCACCATGCTCCAATGGCACTTTTGTGTCACTTGCAGTCTCTTCTTTTTCCAAACTAAAAAAACATTCAACAATACCATGCAAAACACAAACACAAAGCATTAGTAAATGTTATATGTACATACCACACTAGTAAAAAAGATTCTTTACATCTATACTTTTAATTCAAATGCATTATGCATACTTGCTGCTCTGATGTGCCATTTAAATAATTGGTGTTCTAAGACTATATACTCTGGCTAAACCTTTATTCAGTTTCCAGTTATGTAACTGTGACTAGCTCTGTATAAAAAACCCAGCTGGGTAGGAAATTTTATGCTCTACAATGGAAGCAGATCCACTGTTTGAAGCACTCCAATGCCCAAAAATAACACTCATGTTTATTGTAATACACCATCACCAGAAACATTCAGACTGAACTAAAAACATCATCAGACTTGGTAAAGTAATCCTCAATGAAATATGTTCATTTATACATCTGTCAAGCCTTCTATTTTGTAATTCATTAAGCCTACAATGGAGATACTTACTTATCATCATCATCATCAGCAAGTTCCTCTTCTTGTTCTTCATCACCTTCTTCTCTCCCTTGTCCATCTTCTCGTGCTGGCGAACCACTGTGCGATTTTTGTTGTTTCTCTGCCTAAAACACATACATATGTCCAAAAATATGACACCTTTTTGGAGAACGGTGTTCGATTAGATTTTATTCATCCTTGTGACAAAACTGTAAAGGACATGTCAACAATTCCTATATAACTACTCATATGAATAATCATATGTGTCACCAGCATATTCTATATAAAGCTTCAATACACTGCTAGTTCTATAGACCTACATAGGTTCCTCTTCATTAATGAGTCCTCATCGCATACACTGACATTTTCCATGATAAATACTCATACAACAGATATTCATCTACAAAATATAAGGTTTGTTGCAAAAAAAAAATTCATAGTAAAACAGCATAGTAAAATTACAAAATAATTACCTCTTCTTCTGCTTCTTTTTCAATGGCTGTCAAGGATTCTGCATCAGCTAGATTGTCTACAGCAATAGCCAAGAAAACATTTAACAAGATATCTGGACTTCAGTCAAGGTCAGAACATTTGCCAATATGAATATATATATTATTTATCAGAAATTCAGATAAATGAAAAATGGCATATAAAATTTGAGGTCTTACAGTGGTGAATATTAATATTATGCTCTTCCTGGATATTCGACTGTGAACTCAGATGCATCAGGTTCAACAGATATACCAGTACCAATCTCCACAAGAACAAGCTGCTTTCATCTTCAGAGTGGGTCATGCAGGGAACTGGTACAGATATAGAGAAGGGAGGACCAGGAATGGTGCACTCAGTGAACAAACAGGAAATGGTGGCCCTGGGATGTTTGTATATCCATCTACTTAACTGTAATGAGTTATCAGCAATAACCATACTCCATCAGAGTTTAAATTAGGTAACAAAATTATTCATGTCAATCAAATTGCTAAGGCTTTTAAAAATTTATTTTTAAATTTAGTTGATGAACTGAGCATTCAACAAGCTAATACAGAGTCGGCCATCCTGTCACTTAGGAAATCATTTCCTGATGGTTTTCTCACCTAATCAATATTCCAATTACTGAAGCAGAATTAAAGGTACAATTACATCCTTTAACACATTCACTGCCAAAAACGACATACTGTCATTTTAGTAATCCCTGCTTAAGAGTGCCAGCGACGACCGTATGTCGTTCTAATTTGTCAATCGCGCGCATTCCACTCTTTCAGCTCATATCAGCTACGTGACCTTCATTATAGGCGGGGAAACTTATACAGTAGCTTCAGTATATCTAGCTGACGTTATATTTTTCACTTTTATAGTTCATTATGCTTACATTGCGATATAATGAACCTGCGTTTATCCTTACGCTCAGAGTGGTGTGGGCTGCCTCTGGCTGCAGTCTATAAAGAATCTTTTATAAGTGAAGTCGTGTGTGTGTGTGTGTGTGTGTGTGTGAGAGATAGTTCATACTTGTCAGTACAATATGACACCTAGGAAAAGAAATAAAATTGGCTTTAGAACGGAAGAACAATTAGCTAAAGCGGTGGGGGTGTACGGTGTTGACACAGCTGACCAGTATCTGGCTTACTACCCATTCATTCGCAAAACTGTCAAGTGGCCTAAGAAAGTGTTTTCCTATCTTCTCCAGTGTTGCCTTTTCAACAGTTATGTTACCTTTTCAAAGAATAATCCTAATTCCCGCAAATCATTCCTAGATTTCATGTCAGATATCACA
>JGI20166J26741_11688473_pt1 | contig 10941 bp, 17 predicted proteins | sample TergutCu122P5_FD_26741 | JGI IMG/M metagenome (IMG submission 26741) | reverse complement strand
TCAGCGTTGCCAAACTTAGGTCCATATATATACGACGTTAGCATTTCTGGCTTTACTAGGAGCTCCATATATGTACGAAATTAGTAGCCTAAGGGTTAATTTGCACTCTGGCATGCAAACATTCAGACGTTTAATTTGTAGGATATAAAGTTATTAAATTTTTAATTTTCTCTGAATGCTTCTCTTAAATATAAGATTATCCTAATTTCTGTATTTCCTCCTTTACACTCCTTTTCACTCTCTCCAACTTTATACTATATTTTGCCTTTCTGAAATTTTTCTTCCAAGATTTTCACCGTCTACTGTAACAAACAAAACCAACACTTCACTGTCACTCACAAAACTCACCCCTTCTTCTGTTCTACCAACACACGTTCAGCTATATAATTTACAGCAGGTCTGTGCACTATCATTATTTTCCTATTTCACATGACACAAAGAGCCCATTCTAATGGATTTCAATGAGTGTGACCGAAAATATATCTGACACTTTTTGTTTCAGAAATAATTATTGGATGATATTAGGGATGTGAAGCCAAATTCCTTCTTTACTTAAGTGTTAGTGTTTAAATATTTCAACATATCAACACACAATTAAGTTAGTGTGTCACACAGATGCAGTGGCTACGTCGAAACTGCTAGCTGATGGGTCTGAGGTGTTCTTCTACAGCAGCTTCGTTCCCGCGATCCCGGTTTCGAGTCACTTTGAAAGCATTAGTAATTAACAATTTTGTTTAATTATTTTGTTTGTGTTGTGTATGTATCGGCCACTGCGACGAGTTTGTCTCTCGTTTGGAGGAGTCCAACCGAATGTGTCTGTGTGTGATCTAGGAACCTAAACAACTCGTCACCCTAGGCCTGAATTTGTCAGCATCGCCCTAGAAAGTAATTAACCTAAAGACTACTTACTGACTCTCGGATTGTAGTCGGCGTCTTCTTCAAGCTTGTCGACAGTACGGTGGTATCAGACACGTTGGCCTTTTTATAGGGCATATTTCAAAATAAGCAGCACGTGTCGAAGGCAAACATACCTTCAGAGGAACCCTTGGGAGTTGCGATAGTAATTTGTTGTTTTGTCGTAACAATAAGAAAGATGAGACCTAAGAAAACCGAAAACATTTTAGACTTCCTACGCTCCTCTGGCTGAACAAGGTCATTGTGAATACATTACATATCTTTAAAACTGTTAATTAAGTTCGACTTGTAAAAAATAATTTCTGGCTCTGCGTGAAATGTTGCTGAAGTTTCGTTGAAATTGTCACTAATTAATGAAAACTTGGGCTTCAGAGTCTTGTACGTAGACATAAGAGAAGCGGCTGAATTCCGCGATTATTCATCGGTAGCCCTATCAGTCTTCTATTGATGTAAATTCTAATGCAAGTCACCAGGGCACAAGTGTGACAACAGTCTGTTGTTTTGAGCATGTTTATATTAGAATAATTTGTATGGACCGTGGTTCGTGTTTATCACGGAATGTGAGTTTGATAATACAGATATGGAGTGGTTGCTTGTATTGAATTGCGGTATGTATCAGGCGTTGGTACACATCGATCAGTGAAATGGAGTCCACATCCTTTAAGCCAGCATTTCTGAAAATATGTTAGAGGAAGTATTACTGGTATTTCAGGAATTGTCTCATATTACGAGGATTTAATAAGTAAGTGAAACATAAAAAATGACAAAATAAACAAAGTATAAGCCACATATTTTTAACAATACTCACACTTAACGGTAACATTTTGTAACTCATTCCTGCGGTCAGGCATTTTTTTAAAATTCAGCTTTCTTATTTAAAAATAAAAACTACATTGAATGTACTTAGGAATATATCGGAACCCAATTATAATGATACCGCTTATTAATTCCTTACTGTTAACCATAACATTATACTCTCCAATTAGACCAACACTCTGTTATAACGACACAAATTTTGCAGGCTTTTTCGTGAATTTATAAATGTATTCAGATAATCAGCGGGAATTTGGTTTTAATTAAAAATAATAATATTAATTAACTGCAATTGAGTTTTCACTCGGTGGCAGTGGTTATTTTACATGTACACAAAAATGAGATAAGTAACTAAAAAATTTAATTCCGGAGGGCTACATGAGAAGCATGTAGTAGCGACGTGGAAACTTGGGAACCATCTCAGCATTCGTTGAGAGACAAAGGGAAAACAAGAAAAACTTGTGTCGAGGTGACCGGTCGCAGGACCTTCCGGATACCGACTTCTAGCCAGCAGTCTGGCATCTAAAGTAAAACAACAATACACACATAGTATAACAAATACACATAAGATGACAACAATACACACAAGACAAATACAGTTAACAAAAATTCAAATAGGAAAACAACACAAAGGGAAGAAAGTATTGTATATAGTTTCTAATATCTTTCCCCGCACATATTGCACATATTCTTTTACCCCAGCCCTTCACTTCTCACCACTTTACTACCCATATATAACCCTCCAATTCCGCCGCGCTTTCACCCCTTCCTTACACTGCGCTTCACTTCCTTTCACTTCATTTCACTACCCTTTTAGATGATTTTCACTTCGCTTTACTTCACCACACTTTTAGACGATTTTAAACACACTTTTTAACTCACCTCATTAATCACTTTCCTTACCCTTTTTTCAAAGTATTTAGTTTACAGGGCATAGTTCCTAATACTTCTACAGGTAACTGGTTCCAGTCTTGAATGGTCCGATTCACAAAGGAATATTCCCGTGTATCATTCTTTGCCTCCTACTCCTAATTTTACGTTCATGATCTACCCTGCTCAGATAGTGTGGCCTTTGTAATCTGTCACCTATAGCCTTCCACGCCCGTTCTCCGGAGCACGCTTTAAAGACAGCACATATGAGTGATAACTTTCTACGCGACGCCAAAGTTTCCCAGTTCGAAATGTTCGTATGATATGCAAATTTGGCCGCTTTCTTTTGCGCCCTCTGTAACGCAATTATTTGTCCCTCCCTGTACGGATCCCAGCAGGCGGCCCCATATTCAAGAATCGGACGTATTAGTGACATGTAGGCTAAACTTTTGGTATTACTATTTCCCTTTTTGAGTATTCGCATTGTGAAATGTAGTGCCTTCCAGGCCTTTTTCATCGTGTAGTTGACTTGATCCGTCCAACCTAAGTTGCTGCTTAACATTTTTCCTAACTATTTACAACTGCTCGCTTCCTGTATTAATGTGTCCGTTAACGAATAGCTTAGTGGATCCTTCACCCTTCCCTTGGATACAGAGGATGTTAAAGATTCCATGTGTGTGGGCAATCTGGAACTCTAGTAATGGAACAGGGTTTCTATGAATCTTGCATCAGATTTTGGGCCATAAAGGGCCTTCCTAAGGGCCTAGGAGCATCGGAAACGAAAGGGCTCCAAGTTTATTATTATCTACATTTGTATCTACATCTACAACACCTCGTATAAATTTTGTGACATCACCACTTTCAGATATGGAGAGGGGCTCGCTTTGTTCTACTAAGAGCCCCGCAGATGGTATTACAGTCTAAATGTCTGTCACTAATTCTCTGGTGACTACCTGTTTAACCCGCTTACACTAAATAAAAATAATTGTGTCCAATGCCCATCCCCCCCCCGGTTCCGAAATTTCACTCCTTTTCTGAAGGTTTCTAATCTTTCCCTCCTTGTACTCGTACATATTGTACAAGAAAATATATTTGAGGATGAGTATAGAGCATTGGTGGAATAGTACTGAGAGTATAAGACAGAATTACTCTGATAAATACTGTAACGGGGCAATTTGAGCACCACAACTCACACATGGACTGAATTAGAATCTAACCTGGGCCTCCGCATTTAGGGTCCGTATCTAACCGCCTGAGTTATGGATCGACCTTTATGTCATTGACACTAACCAGTTTTTAAGACTCAGTTCCTACCGCACAGTAAACACAATCTGTCTCGGTTATAGAAATCAGTCATTTAATGCTGTATAGGGAAATAATCGCTGTTTGTTCTGAGTTTCATACAAACGCATAAGAACGCTGTGAGGACAAAACATAAAATTTTTGAGTGTTTACACCTGGTGGTACATGTAGTAACCACTGAGCTTCAAAGGGCTACAAACTGTTGACAGTTTTCGGAAAATCTGCCAGAAGTACTACGTCGAAGTGGTGAAGGCCACATTGCCTCTCTGCTTCGTTAATCAAAATACCGTCCCAGCAAATTATGGTGGTGAAGTGCAGTCCCGTGCCTTCTTTACGACGGCAATAGTTGGAGCTGTTCTGTTAACTTCAACTTCCGACGGATAGTTCCCCGCTGAAAAGACCTTCCAGTACGCATTGTAAGAGAGACATGGCGTGACAACCGGAAAGGACAGTTTGGAAAAGAGAACGTTCTGTGGCCCAATTATTGTAACCGAACCACTTTCGTCCAGAATGTAGGTTAGTCACCATACACACTAAGCTTCGCCGACTTCAGACAAAATTCCTATGTACATTTAATCTTCACTTCAAGGCTCAAGTTGAGGAAAAAGAAACAAATGTGTGATATTTAAGTCAATAACGTATAATTTCTAGTTCTGGCACAACAGAATGTATACAAGAAATATATTTAATTTTCCAAAATTTTTAAACTATCCAGATGTTCGTTCCATTTCCTACGCCAATATCTCTATGTGGAAATGCCTCCTTCTGTTGACTATTGAACAGACGGGCAATTCCATGCTAACATCTGACTGACATCTATGTTGTTCTGTTCCATAGCATTCTGCGCGGCCGTCACTGTCGCTGCATCAGGTTGGTTGCTTCGATACGCCACATAAACTTCCGCTGCAAGCAGATAATCGACGGTTTTAAGATTTAAAATTCCTTGATGTGTAATTCGCTGAAATATGACTAACGATATTTCTCTTGTTTCTACCTTCTCCGCATCTCCTCCCAGTTGTGCCTACCTCCAGTAAATTTCCCTATATTCCCTTCAGTACAATTATACATTAGGTTTATACGTAGCGTTTGGTAGCGCCTAGAACTGGTTGACATAAGCTTTAGCGGAACGCACAGGAATATGTCGGAAAGCAGAAATTGTAATGTAGATCTTACTGGCTTGTGTGCTGTGGTTTATTTCTGGTGATTAATTGGTTTGATAGAAATATATTTTGTTAAAAATATATGGGCTTGTAAATTGTGTGTGGAAATTTAATGGTTAATATAGATCAACAGCATAATTTGTTAAGACAAAACCAAAAGGCAGGCAAAGTACTTATATCTGTAACATTTTGGTGCGGTTGTGTAACAACTGCTGAAGTGAAAAAGTAATAATTTGTTCATATTTTGAATGTATGTCAATAGCCTTACTTAACCAACATTCCAAGCGCATGCGCCGTATTATATTATCATGTGTGCCCTGTCTGTGTGTACTATATTTTTCCTCATTATATCATAAAAGACACAATTTTCAGAACTGTAGCTTTTTGAAAATAACACGCCTTCCTTTATTTGGTCTACATATTCTTTCGGAAAAGTTTATTTTTTTAGAATAATTCAGCGAGTTGTCATAAACAAACGCTTGTCATTATATAAAATACCCACTATCCTTGTCTGTTTTTAGACCAACTTGAATTTTCTCCACAGCTTTTGTAAAAGTTCTCAAATATCAGTTTTGTTTTAAATCTGTTCAACGGCAGCCGGGTTATCCGATCCGGACAGACTGGTGGACGGACAGCCATCACGAACCTAATATTAACTTTTTGGAAATCTGTGGAGTGCCTAATAACGTTCATTTTTTTATGTTTTAAATTTTCCCAATTTACGTACTTACTTGCATTTGACCCGATGGGACAGATTTTGACAACGGCGTAATGGTCATAGTCAATTGCTATGATGTAGTATTGCCCAGTCCACATTGCTGAAAGAGTGGCATAAGTGAAGATTATTATATAGAACATTTCTTTAGAATTTCAAAACTAGGATTATTTTATATGAGGCAGGGAGAGATTGCATATTGTGTACGGACAGTTTACCAAATTCAGCAGTACCATACTGTGAACTTAGAATTCAATAATATTGTATGGTTAATATGTAAATGTCTGTGAAAGAATGGCTGCTTGCGTTTGATGAACTGGGAAAACTGATAGAGGTTGTTGAATGTCTGTTTGGATTTAAATATGAAACTCACAGGCAGGAGTTTGAGCAATCACTTGTCTATTTTTATGGCGGTTTATAGCAATGGGGAGAGAAAACAAAACACATTTAACACACAGTAAAACATTACTCAAGAAGGCAGTCCAAAGTGTTCTCTGTAATAGAATACACTGAAGTTAACAAAGAATAATCAATGACTAAGGGCACTTTTTGTTTAATATTCTGTGCCACATCAATCGCATTCACAAAATACTCCTATTTCTTATGTCTGTTTACGCTTATCCTCTCTTTATTTTTCTTGTCCCACAAATCAGACTAACGAATTAGGTTACACACATTTTTTAACGCTCCTTCAATCCCTCTCCATCCAGTTGTACACACTGTCAATATCCAATTTCTTAATTTGTTCAAAACAGTAATATAGAGTAATGAGCGCTGTGGAACTAAACAAATTCTCCACCCTCGTCACAAAAGTGAGTTCCAGTTCGTAATTTGTCCAGCCAGTATTCTCGTCAATATCTGAGTTGAGTTCATGTTATCATGAAACGAAGAGAATGTGAAATATTGAAAGATTTTTGAAAACTTTTATTCAATCTGGCTGTCATGAACCAGTGAATTTCTCAATATGTCTCACTATTATCACGACATCCGGTGTTTATAAAAAACCACGTGATGTGTAACCGTTACATTGTCCTGGTGATACCATGAAGAACTTTGTCAAATAATTTAACTTGTACTTACGGTCTAGGTGGTTAACTTCGAAATACCCACTACTGTTCCAGTTGTGTGCAATGCCATAGGTTATAGTTTCAGTGGGTGGACTGTAGAACACAAGAAGTTGAGAATTAGACACAAAATATTATATATAAATTTTATGCTCTTATAACCGTGCATTATTAGACTAGGTAAAGGAATAGAACCAACTAGAAGTCACAATAATCATCAATTTATTCTTGATTAATTAACTCTCAACATGTTTCGGGCATCATTATACCCATCATCAGGAGAACAAGACTGTTTATTGCCTCGAGTAGTGTTTGCCTGCAACACAGGGGGAAAAACTGTGAGGTGTAGTGTCGTAGCGGTTTCATGAGTTTTGATCATAACAGGAGTTTTGCATGTACGTGAGTATGCCTTGTGATATAGCCAGTAACGAGCATATTTTATCTGCCTGGTCTAGCGATGGTGAGAAGGGTATGAATGTGGGGGTGGGGGTTAGTGTGTGTGTGTTAGTTTTAGCGGTTATTTGTGGTAAGGGGGTTACCTGGTTGGAGGCCTGCAAGTGTCGAGTGGGGGTGGAATATAGGTTTGTTAGCTGTATGAGGAGGACGGCGGGAATAAGTTAAGGAAAGTACATACCTGGTTGTGCTGGCCGTGGTCGTGTGGGCCTGGGACGCAAGCTGTGTGCACTGTGTGAAAGTTGTTATTCGATTGGTAGGGTCAAGGAGGAGGGTGGGAGGAGTTGATGGATAGTAGGAGTAGTTGGTTGGGTTCTCCGGTGTTTCGTTCGGAAATGAATTTTCCAGCTTTGTGTAAGGATTGCATGAAGATGCGCTTGTAAGGGGATAGTAACGATGTGTTTTGGAGGGGCTTGAGGAGGGTCATTGTTTTTTCTATGGGACCGTACTCGTGTTGGTTGTTAAGAATCTGGAGAGCTTAAGCCGATTGTGGGTTGTTGTGTTTGATGTAGCGCTCGTGCTCTTTGTAGAGGAGCTTAGGATTGCGGCTGGTTTGGCCCACGTACTCCTTATTGAATGTTATGCAAGAAAGAGAGTAGATGTCACTTCTGTCATAGGGCGCGGTGGGAAGTGTTTTGGTGAAGGGTTTGGAGAGTGGTGAGATTGTGTTATTGCATTTGAAAGCGATTCTAATGTTGGTGTGCTTGAAGATGTTGGTAACTTTCTTGATTTGTGGTGATTAGTTAGTGAACGTCGCCCATTTTGTGTTATTGTTTAGGGGTGCGAGGGAGGGGGTTCAGTTTGGGATATGTTCCGTAGTATTCTATGTTTTAGGCGGGTAAGGAGGTTTGTGGGGATGTTGTTGTTGTGTGCTGTATGTAGAATATGCTGCCAGTCGCCAAACTGTTGTTCTCTGTCTAGTGGGAGGGAGAGCATTCTTCTGATGAGAAATCTGTAGGCAGGCATTCTATGTTCAAGCAGTTGATTAGAGAGGAAATTGATAGTGGTGTCAGTGGTGGTGGGCTTTCGGTAAATGCCGATGCTAAGGTGGGTGGGGTTTCTGTTTATTGACAAGTCCAGGAAGTTGACAATATTATTGGATTCCAAGGTAGGGCTAAATTGGATGGTGGTGTGGACTGTGTCAAAATTCTGCAGAATATTATCTGGGTTGCTGCATATGGAGTCGTAAATGAGGAATATGTCATCTACGTATCTGGTGTAAAAGGACAGGATTTTGGTGTCCATGAGGTGTTTGATGGTGGTTTCTTCAAGATGCTGTAAGAATACCTCGGCCATCGTGCATGAAACTTGAAAGCCCATGACCACGCCCTTATCCGGTTGGTATATTTGACCACGGAATGAAAAGTAGTTTTGTTTGAGGATGATGTTCAGGACTGTCATGATTTGGTAGGTGGAATGCTTGTCGTTGTAATTAGTGACTTGGGCTTTAGTGAGGTTTAATGTTTCTTGGATGGGAACATTGATGCAAAGGTCTTTGATATCGAGTGTAAGAAGTCTGTGATGGGTGTTGATATGAAGTTTTACGAGTTCGTGGGTCAGGCCATTGGAATTGGTGATGTTGTAGAGGTTGTTAATGTGCAGGTGCTTGTTCAAGATGATATGTAACCTTTTAGCAGCTTTATGTGCGTGGGCGATTGTATGGTTGATCACCGGTCTAATGGGGTTACCTGGTTTGTGTAGTTTTAATAAGGCATTTAGTGTGGGGTTGGGGGGTTAGGGTTTTTTTTGGATTAGGTATTTGGTTTGTTTCTTGTCAATGATTGTATCGCACTGTTGTAAAGCTTTTTGTATTGTTCTGTGGTATTTTGTGGTGGGGTTTTTAGGGATGGTGTGGAAGTTGTTTTCAGAAAGAAATGTGTAGACTTCGTTAATGTAGTCATGTGTGTATATGATTACCGTTGTCTTGCTTTTGTCGGCTCGGGTAATCATAGCGTTATTGTTGGTGATTTTTCTGGTTGATCTGGTTTAGAACATGCAATTGTCTCTTATGTGTTGTGTTTTGGTGGTTGGTGTTGTATAGTTGTTTCAGTTTTTTGGCAGCTATTATGCGAAATGGTGGCTATAGCACACGCCATACTCACATACATGCAAAACTCCTGTTATGATCAAAACTAATGAAACCGCTACGACACTACACCTCACACTTTTTCCCCCTGTGTTGCAGGCAAACACCACTCGCGGCAATAAACATTATTGTTCTCCCAAAGATGGGCATAAAGATACCCGAAACATGTTGAGTGTTAATTAATCAAGAATAAAATGCTCATTATTGTGATATCTAGTTAGTTATATTCCTTTACCTACTGTTACATATAAATATGTAGACAACCCAGTTGTTTTGAAAATTTAAACCCTTTTGTTTGCCCGTCTTAAAAAGCTGAAACTTGATGTTATTTTTAAAATGAACGTAGAAAGATATTTTTAATCGCAATACGTTCGACAGGCACGTGTACATGCAGAGTGTCGGCTGTTGGTCTAAGGCTAATAAAGTTTCAATGTTTCGAAAAAATTCCAAATTTTTTCGCAGGTTTTTTCAGTATAAATTCAGCCATAGCTGTAGCTTTATGTGCGGATAGAGAGATGAATGTCTACCCATTTAGTGACATGTTTTCAGCTTTTATTTTTAATTTTGAAGGCGGCAACATCATTATTCAAAGATAGTAATGTTTAGGTGATGGCACCCTAGTGTTTTGTGGCACAGTATGAAAACCCTAGTGAATTTTATCAGACACTTAATAAGCATTAACATTTTATGTTTGTCTTACTTGAATCATGAACACTGTTCACAGCAATACAGTGTCAGACATGTATTTATATCTGTAAATTCATATAGGCTCCCCCGAAAGTCTCCACCTTGACGTGGTGGTGGTGGTGGGGGGGGCTTGCGTTGCTCAATGACCTTACGGGCTATGCCGAAGGGAACTTATGTTCCTGGTAGGGCCTCCCAAGCCGGACAGGCCGTAAGAGAGAAGCCAGACTAAGACAGACAAACTTGTCCTCCAAGAATGGGGTTTTGCGGATGGGCTGGTAACCCTCCCAAGAAAAATTAAAGTACTCATAAGCAAAGACGCACAGTCTTGGACATTGACGGATCAAATGACAAACGTCCTGGCATTAACCCTTAAGTACTAACGCTACTTCTCATCTCATAAGTACCCACGCGGTGTATTTTATACACCAGCGTTAAAACGGCTATTTATACCGGGTGTATTACGACTTGTGGACTTAACTGCAGGAGGTGATTTCCTAGGTCTTTGTGATCAAAAAAGTTCATATAAACATGTGTCCGATTTTGGACGGTTGCGGAGTTTGAAACTTAGAATGGAAGGTAACGATTATTGACAATAAACGAAACAAAATAATAAACCAACACAATACATTATACATTTAATAGTATAAATATAAATTTAACGTCGTGAAATCACGTTTAATATGAATTTATCTGAGCTTAAAACTAATTTTCGAAAATGCCCCCGCCGCCGCCGCTACCGCTCGGTTGTGAACAGCGCGCGAGCTGCTGCCGACTTTCTGATGCAGTAGTGGCATCCGAAATGCAACGACGCAATGCATCTCGCATTACCACCTTCACACTGTAAACCAGTTCATTTATCTATCCCCATACACAATA
>JGI20166J26741_11688362_pt1 | contig 10941 bp, 4 predicted proteins | sample TergutCu122P5_FD_26741 | JGI IMG/M metagenome (IMG submission 26741) | reverse complement strand
TTGGTTTGGGACTTGCCCAGCTCCGCAGTGTCTGTAAGCCCGCTGCTGGGTTCTTACCTGCACCCACGCAAATTAGTCTCTTTATAGCGCGAAGCCTCTGCCAGAGACTGGCGACCTTTCGTCACGTCTCCTCCTTCGGCGTTGTTACATAATTGACTCTTGTAAAACGACTAGCTACTCCAGTAGGTAGGCTAGATGACGATGTGATGAAATAGTGAAGTGCGGTTTTATTGCAGATAGTGATAAAGTAAACACACTGTTACCAAGCTACGTAGTCGTGTCATGACTCAAGCGGTTAGTCGCCTGGCTGTAACCGCCGAGAGCCGGGTTCATACCCTGGCAAGTTCATGCAGGATTTGTGACGGACAAACTGACATTGTGACAGGTTTTATCGTCCTAGTACATAAATAGGCTTTCCCACGCTAGTATAACTCCAATACTGTTCATGCTAATTCAGTCGTATATCAGGGAGATAATAAACTTGGGATAGTGTCGTTGAAAGACATGCCAATACAAAACATTTTCTTATAGTCTCTTAGCTTTTCATTGCGTCTGGTCCGGCGGTCCAAAATTTTTCTTGTTTCTATTTGGTCACAAACTTTCTATGCGCCCTTCTGTTCCTTCACTGACGCTCATTGCCAATGCCCTTTCGTACGAAGCGTGTCTGGAAAGTAAAGATACAAAAGTCTTAAACATGTACAACATTTTTAATTTACAAAAGGGACACTGTGAATGAATTGCACATAACTTTATTTTTCAACATAGTCGCCGGCATTGTCCAAACATTTATCAAATCTTGGGACTAGCTTGTATAACCCCGAGTCATAGAAGTCTGCTGCCTGCATTATGAACCACGTCATGACTTCTTCTTGCATCTCATCATCGTCTTCGAACTTTTTCCCAGCGAGATGTTTCTTTAGGTGAAGAAACAAGTGGAAATGGAGTCCATAAACTCATCTCCTTCATGTGCGTAGCGCGTGAGAAACTTCAGCGCGGAACCCATCTGTTTCGTTTTGTGATCGTCCGTTAATATTTTGGGGACCCAGCGTACGCACAATTTTCTGTACCATAACTTTTCTGTCACAGCTTCATGAATTGTGGTCTTAGACACTTCGGGAATGATGTGATGCAACTCTCTTATCGTCATGCGTCGATTTGCGCGAATTTCTTCTTCAATTTCCTGAAGAAGGTCGTCAGAGATCAAAGATGCCCTACCGCTCCTTTGTTCGAAGTGAATATCAGCCCTTCCTTCGAAGAATTCACGGCACCACTTATTCACATTTTGCCAATTCACAACGTTACCATAAATAGCAACAATTTGTTTGTGAATTTCCGATGAACATTCACTTTTGTGTTGAGAAACCTTGTGATGGTAATCACCTCGTATTTGGCGAGACTTTGGATCGGTGCTGCCATTTCAAATATGTATCACTCAAACAAAGCCGGTTCTACCACTGTCAAACGAGCACGACTCACAAGTAAAGGATCAAGGTCGACGACAGTGTTGCCACAATAAGCATAAAAGATGTCCCTATCGGCCTACACGTGATGTATCTTTACTTTTCGGACAACATCTCTATTTTTAGCGTTGCCCTTTGTCTTGGATACACTGATTTATGGAAATGCTTAACCACAAAAAACGTTAATCCGAACAGCCATTTACAAGGTGCATTAACAACAACAACAACAACAACAACAACAACAACAACACTGCCTTTTTTTAATCTTTCAGCCATCTGGACACTTCTCTCTACATCTTACTTTTTAGCGCCCAACCTGAATAACTTTCTTACGTACATTTCACAAGTTTGTACCTTTTTTGAATAAAAGTTGAATCAGATCAATGTCCTCAGCTGCTTTCAGTCAGTAAATCAGCCATATTAAAATTGTCAGTATGCAAAGACAGTGACCACTTGGGATACTTCGTCCAATCGAGTATTTCTCGATAAGGTTCTAATTAGCCGGCCAAACACAATCATACAGATACATTATATTAGTCTTTCATTATACACTGTAACATATTTCGGCTGTCCAGATCAGCCATCATCAGGTGGGTGTCGAAAACACAAAAAAAGAATATAAAGGTAGAGAGGCCTCTCTTTAGAGAAGTATGTAATATGCGACTAATGTACTTGATCTTTATGGTTGTGTTTGGTGGGATAATTAACACCTTACACTGACCACTAACATGAGACTTGAGGCTCTACTCGGCATAAATACTAAAGCTCAGGTCTTCTTAGTAATGCCACCAAACTACTTTGGTGTCATTTTGCAGTAAATAGTGGTCCTGTTGAAAAGCCACATTTGCATCCACGTTGTGGTGTTCTGCTTGTGACGCCGTTTGGCCTCTGTATTTGTATTAACTTTACGGAAAATTCGTTATTTCCTTCTTCAGGGTATATCTGCTGGTAATAACCTCCAATAGTATGAGATATTGCAACTCGGCAGGACAACGAATGTAAACACTTTTAAACCTCTAAAGTTTCTTCATTTCTACTAACATAGCAACAGGTTTAACAGTTTGATGTGCAGTTTTATCCATACATGTCGCCTGTTTTAAATTTTAATAAATTCATATTCCTCTCACAGAGTTTTGACTTGTTCTCGGAATAATTAATGTAAATTTTTCTTAATTTTCATTAGTTGAATTAATTTAAAAATTAATGTTCTGTGTTTTGTGTGACGTAACTAAGCTTTAAATACTCTTAAAATAAGCTGTTCTGCTATAAGGCTAAATTGCAATAAACGTTGCCCCTTTTCATTGCCTCGCATATTGCTTCAAGACACACACATATCTCTTCTATATCCTAAGTGTGACTGTACAGCACTATGCGTTTAGAGAAGCATAAAATTCGGTTTTGCTCTCCAGTGGACCCTAACTCGGAATGTTAGATTCGAAGTACCAGAAACGTTCACCCCCATCCTTTGCTGCACAAGACAAAATACACACAACTTTTTTACTGCTGATCCTTACTGAGGGCATGAATGTTGTTCTTCCAAATCCGATTTTCCTGTCTGGATTTGGAGGTGGGGGGAATCTGCAGGGTAGAAAGGGTTGTCCTGCACACGATTCACTGGAATTACTACATAATCTCTTTCAGCGTTGTATGCGTCAAGAAATGTTATCACGTGTTACGGAGAAATTACGAGCCTTCTAGCAAACGTTGCACCAATTACGGTTATTGGGCCGTTAAATCTGCCAACTCGAACGGCAGTCACGCCGGTCAAAAAATAAGTTTACAGAACATATAATTTCCTAACTAATCATACACCGATTCGTCGCCTCGATATTGTAATCAGTGTAAACCTCCCCAAACACCGGGTGTTTTATCATTATAACGTCATTATGTTTGATAGAAAGCTCAGTAACAAACCTATAATATTTCGTCAAACGGAACCATGTGTCTTTATTCAAATAACTACATGTTTCGGTCGCAACAGATCATCATTTAGCCTTTTCAATCGTCACGTCAACAGGCAGTGTGCCGATACTACCAATACGCGGCCTTATTCTTAGTATCAGGTTGCCACAAATTAAACAAAACGGCTGTTGCTCCGATATTACCAATTCACTAACCTAGTAACTAATGTTTAGAGTATTGTACAAAGACAACCATCCAATATTAAACAATGGGTCTGTTCAGTAAATATAAAATCAGATATAAGATATAAGACAAAACCAAGACCATAATAATAGTAATAATAATAATAATTATTATTATTATTAACTGCAATTGGACTGTCACCCGGTGGCAGTGGTTATTTTACATGGACACAAATATGAAAAAAGTAAATAAAAGAGGTAAGGTGAAAAAAAAGGCAAGCTAAACAAAGGTAAATGAAAAAAAGACAATGAAAAAAAGGTACTGCCAGCCTCTGTATTTTCCGGCTTGTCATGTACAACAAACAACCATCAGATCTGCACAAAATATGTACTCGACGTCTGGAATCCAATTTTACCCAATTTTATGCTCCTTTGTAAATATTTTAACACAAGTAACATACATCTTATTACGACAAAGAAAAAGTTTGCGAACTGTCGGCTACTGAGTGACCACAATTGAGAATTTGTGGGATACCACATAGCAAAAAAACTGCATGTGGTGAATTCATTTGTATTACATTTTAACTTGTGTTTTTTAAACGTTGTATTGCTGGCCCGATAATAGTCTGTTAAAACCAAAATATGTAGCTGTTCGCGAATTGAGACATATGGTTGCGTTGGACGGAACACCAGGGGCTTATTGCTGTGCGAAATATTGTTCGGCGGATCAGATCAAGAACGAGAAGGGCTTGGCACGTACGGACAGGAGAGGTGCAACAGTGTGTTGGTGGGGAAACCTGAGGCTATGAAACCATTTGGAAGATCTACACGTAAATAGGAGGATAATATTAAAATGGACCGTCAAGACGTTGGATGGAGCGGCACGGACTGGATTGATCTGGCTGAGGATAGGGACAATTGGCGGGCTTTTTAGAATGAGGTAATGAAATTTCAGGTTTCATAAAACGCTGGGAATTTCTCGACTAGATGACTACCGTTCGCTTCTGAAGACGGACTCTGTGCATGGAATTTAGTTTAGATTAGTTACAGCGTTGAAGCAAAACATTGGCAGGGACACATGTAACGCTGTAGGAAACTTGAAGCAGTTCTGAGACGCAATGGCTGGACTCGGACTGATACAAACAGGGGTTATGACAGTTCCTCCCTAAATTACTGTATGAAGTGGCGGGAGGAGACAGCAGGGTAATGAGAAAGTGGTACAGTTCAATGTGAAATATTATTATTGCAGCTTGAACTTAATAAACCTAACTATGTACATTGTAAATGTATTTTCTAACCAACCGACATGTAAGTGTGGAGAGACAGTAAGAATAGAATGTCCAAAGAAGTTAACAAGACAGACAGTGTACGTATATCCTAACAATGAGGCGCGTTCCTGCAGCCATTGTTGCAGTGGAAAAGCAATGAGTATTACATATTCTGAGAGTGTGTGTTTGTAGCTTCAGGCATCCAGCATTCGCCATATTGTCATCTGTGGCCTCCCCGGCTGAACAATATTTTCCCCATTATCTCATAAACGGACGATTAACGAAAAATGTTATTGAACGTAAATTGTGTGGTTTGATTTCCTGTACAACTTTTGCCTGAAATATTTCTGATTCTAAGAAGAATTGATCGCGATATCATGGATGTGCATTGGTCTTCATATAAAGTCTTGTCAGATTTTCGAAAAATGCTCAAATATCAAATTTCATAAAAATCCGTCCGTATTAGGTCATGGTGTTTCTGTCCCATGCAAAGACGCGTTAAGTTTCAAGTGAATAAAAATAGGACAAGATGTATATTATTCGAAATTTCTCGATCTTGCACAAAGAGTAAAGCGCGCCAAAATATTGTAGTGTCTACTTCGTCTAGAAAAAAACTCATAAAAAGGATTAGATTGAGAAAAACTTGATTTTATTTGGCTCATTCCAACAAATGTTAAGTTAAAATACGTTGTATTATAAAATCAAGTACTGAAGGACTACCGAAGAAGGATTAAAAAATGAACGAGCCATTCAAGTGGCAAATGTATTTCGCCCACACATTCTCACTCAGAGACACGTTATGAACTAAAACACACACAGCCCCCTTTTTCTATTGCTATACAGAATCTAAAGGAAAGCCATGGTCAGGTTACGCAAAACCTACATAAATTTAAAAAATGGTAGAATTTCGCATATAAGTTACGGTTCGTAGTTAGACACAAGCAACATTTGATGCTCCGGACGAAGCAACCTCCTTTGGTAGAGTTAAAAAGTAGCAGCTGAGCCCTTTACAAACATTCAACACATTAACTAAAAATTCCCTCAATAAAATAAAATAAAAATATACGGATCATAAAATGCAATTCATGATGACAGTCAAACTGCTACATGTTTCGGCACCCCAGCAGCATCTTCAGGCAGTATAGTGGAACAGAGGAATATAAGTTTAACACGCCAAATTAGGTATTGATCGCCCTCACTGCTATAATTAAAATATTAAAATTCTAGAATGCATAAATTTGCGATGTGATATCTGAACTATGTGATAGCCAGCCTCATCAAGTATAAGTTCGCAACATTTCATATTCTGTCTGGAGCATGTATACAAATATCTGCCTCGATTTATGTAATCCAAAGGGGTCTCGTCCTACAAAAATGTTGTCATTGCTGATTTTAAATTTTTAAAATAATTGTAAATTTCCTACGCATTGTAATTGTGGGTAAAAGTAACTCCATGCCGCCCTGGGCAAAGCACCGATGTAAACGTCTAGGATGATAAGATGATAATGCACGCAATCCGTGGGGTGTGTTGTATTTGATAATTTTACTGACTTAGTAACTCTTCTCAGGGATTTCGTTCATAGCGTTTTGTAACTAACGTTTAGGAAATTTGCTTTAGAAATGAAGGTTGTGCAGGCAGAGTTCTCGAGCACTTTATGCAGAATAAGGAGATTAGACTTTGAACGAAATAAACGAAGTTTCTACAGACGATGGCTTGGTCATATAGAAAGAATGCAAGACACCGCAATCCCAAAAAAGATGTACGGAAAGCTGTATGCAACAAGACGTAGAGGAAGACCGAAAATGAGATGGCTGGATGACGTGTCCATGGACCTGAGAAAGATGGGTGTAAACGAATGGAGAGACAGAACAAGAAATCGAGAGGCCTGGAGGCATATTATAGAGGAGGCCAAGGCCCACCCCGGGCTGTAGCGCCATCTGGAGGAGGATATTTCTACAGAGAACAGGCCCGCTGTATTAAAACTTAACCCTTTTAATTACGAAAATTAACTTGAAATTTATTTAAACATTGTTTTTGAAACGCAAATTGAAAACCTTCCATTTCGGTTACAAAAACCAACCAGTTTATGATGTTCAGGGAAGCAATCGCTCTTGCTTCCGGAATTCATACAAAGCACGGAAGTACATTCTGTGCGGAAAACATAAAATATTCGAACGTCAGACCTCTTGATGCATGTAGTAACCGCTGGACTTTCAACTGTTATGATGGGCATCAATTTGATACATTTTATTTGCTACCATTTGATTGACGATTAAGAGGGTGCTGTTTTAATATATTGTCTTACGTTAAGTAATACTTAGCCAGCAAACTCAATGAAACAGAATTATTTAGAGCTAATAATACTTACGCCTGTCAAGAAGTAACCCCGCGTTTAACACAAGAGTCGACTGCCATGTTTACAATATCCTACTACAAATTCCCACGCGGTTGCGCAGTTCGTTGAGGCACTGCGCTACAAGCCGGTAGGTCGCGGGTTCGATTCCCGATGGTACAAGGTGGTTCAAATATGACCGGGACTGATTTGTATGTAAGCAAGCCGCACTGCACAGCAGCTGTGCAGTGCGGCTTGTTTACACACAAATCAGTCCCGGTCATATTTGAACCACCTTGTATCAATGAAATTTTTGATTGACATTTTCCTTCCGGCCGCACTATGGCCCTGGAGTCGACTCAGTCTGTAACGGAAATGAGTACCAGGAATATTTCCTGGGGGTAAAGGCTGCCGGTGCGTAGGGCTGACAACCTTACCACCTTCATGTGCCGACTGTCTTGAAATCTGGGAGCCTCAAACTCCTGGAAACCTCAGGGCCTCTCCAGGCCTGTAATGGGATTGTTTTACTACAAATTCCATTCTAAGATACACAGAGTGCGACAAATCTCACTCCCTCCCCAAGATCCCTCTCACCAAATCTCACATCCACAAGTAAATCCTCCGAGAGATCTGCTCTTTTTATGTCTGTATACACTGGTATATATTTTATATAAGCCTAAGTTTTGACTGTCTCTCTTTACAAGTTGCTGTCCAGACAATTATTTTAAGTGAGGCTGTTATTTAAATAGAGTGATTGGTACATAATCACGGAAGTTAGATAATTGGTATAATTTATTTAGGCCAAATACTCGCGTAATTCTGCATTCGACGCAGGGATCTCTGATTTCCCTGAGAGTAAAATAGCTATTTCTTCTCGGATTCCTCAGTAACTTAACTGATGCCTCTCTTGGAACTTTTTAACAGCCAAGCAGAGTGTTCACACGTGTTAACATTTAACTGCTATGAATAAAACGAAGCGCTTAGAGCCGATGCATTTTGCACATTACAGTTTCCTAGAACGAGAGTTTCTTAATCCATTGTTAATACTTTCCCCTTGCTCGACAGTTGGAGGGTTGCATTAAATTATATGTGCCTGAAGGAAAGCCGGATTAAGTCGCATCCTGTTGGGGTAGAAGGGTTCTGTGTTTGTCAGAAGGCAGCGGCTTTTAATCAGCGTACATCTTGTTGCTGGGATGCAGGTTTATGTCTCACTCACTCTGCGCCACTTTAAACTTTTTTGGTCACTTTATCGTATATACACGTATGCATCTGCTGGATGTGTGTTTTTGCGTGCGCTTAACTTTTTCGACAAACACGCAAATCTTTAACAAAAGATAAAAACTTGTATATTTGTGATGCCTTTTATTTATACGGGATATTTCTGTTGATATATTAGTTTATAAGTATTTAATGATGTTACACCAAATATACAGCGTGTTTAGAACTTATGTGCCTTAGTGGAACTCGTTTTAACACTGTGGTTACGAAAGAAATACAGGGTGATCATAAACTCTTTATGCTCAACCTGTACTTTGTACCATAATAGTGCAGTCAGCAACTACATACATTATTTCTATGAGATAAATTTTAACGTTGTATTTCCATCTACATCTGTATGGCCTCCATAATTCCTTTCTTAATGTTTTAAGATCAAAACTGCGAAAAAATTACTGTGTAAAGTATTAAGAGCTTTGCTAAGATTAAAGTGCTTTTTTCGACTAATTTATGATTGAATGAATTTAAAAGAACTATATTAAAGCCTTTATGTAATAAATGTCTTTCATTTCTTTTAAACTGAACGTGTATCAATACGCTTTATTGAGGCCACGAAATTTAAATCTTTCGGAAATGTATTCATTCCTAGCGACCAAATTCCTTTGTTTGGCTACTGAGATATTTCCAAACTAGCACGTCAAAGCTAACAAGATTCTTTTCTCGGTCTGGCCACCACCTACCCTGATTCAGGTTATTCGTGGTTTTACTCCGTCTATGAAAGCAGTTGCCAAATTTCGGGATAGTTTCCCAGACCGAGGCAAAGTCTTTTTCATTCGAACCCTCGCTAATAAAAAATCATTTCTTACCACTTGACACTTTATGATGTGGGTTAGTGACAGTGTTATTCAATGAACCACAACTGAATTATAAACAATGAAAATAAATAAATAAATAAATGTTAAAAGGGATTATGGAAATAAATTATTCATCAAACAGTAATATACAGGTATCAGTGCTGCTGCGATTGTGCCGAACACCTGTGCCCTAATTACGCGCTACTCCTTTCTACACTGAAGGTCACGAATAAACAAGAAGAACAGTAAGATAAATAGTGTGTGACACGTAACACGACACGGAGACCGGCGCTGTAACTCTAGCGCACGGCTAATGCGCGTTACTCTCGCGATATCACTATTCATTCTTTATAGAGAAAATTTAAAATTTCTTTCTTTTGGTATATTAAAGATAATAATAGATTTTTAACTGTAAGAATTTTACAGAATAATCCAATAACGTGCAATGTTATTTTGAGCGGAATAATTATTCAGATCTGATATAAGAAATTTCTTCTTGATTTTTGTTTGACTGTGCATCATCAATTAGGTAAAGTAACACAGATGAACCAACTAGATGCAACAATGATTTATTGATCTATAAGATCACCGTCTCCCTGCCCACCACAACAACAGGATACCATATGCTGTAAATATCTCAGTCTCACGCTCCTGACGATGGGCAAAATATTGCCTGAAACATGTTGAGCTGATCTTATAGATCAATAAATCATTGTTGCATCTAGTTGGTTCATCTGTATTACTTTACCTAAATTTCTTCTTGTTGTTTTAAATTTTAATTTAGACGTTTAGATTCGTGTGCAATACATGAAATTTGTTTCTTAGAGAATTTGTAGATTGTTATGTGTTTCCCTACGATGGTCATTTCTTTCATTACTAGTGTCATTTGTGGTAATCTTTAGATCTGTATATCTATTAAACGAGTTAAACGCCGTCAAAATATTTTTCGTTGTTTTCGAAAAAACTGCTACTTCTTCTTTCAACCCCCATTTAATTTAGCCCTATTATTATGTGCTAAGTCATTCAGTTCGTGGTTACAATGTCATTATAGGTTATTAACAAAAATAGCCAATATAAGAAAAGGTTTATCCTGTGGGACAAATTTGAAAATTGGTATGAAGGAGAAAGCATACCAGCCATCGGAATTACGTGATATTCCGGTAGATATAACTGTCAAGTATACAACACAAGAACTCTCATGTAACGGGGCGACATAATATTCAAACTACAGCACCCCACAACCCCCTCCCCAACATATTCATGAAAGCTGATCTTCTGAAGACACAACAATAGTCACCAACCATTGTAATTGTGGAAGCCCGGTAACCATGGAAACGAGGACGTGGTTCAAGCACGACCCCAGCTATACCATAACACCGGAAACTTTGTTGTGACTCATTTAATCAACGAACACTACATAACACTACATATACGCCACCGAACTTAAAATGAAATAGGACATATCGTCTTCATTGCGTTACATTCATGAGTTTTCTTTATTCTAGGAAACAAAACGTCTATTATATTCCTGAAGAGTATTAACCGATAAACATTCGTATCGGAGACACAGTGTCATGTTACAGGGAGGAACAGCATTTTATTTCATCTTGAGTTGAGGCATCCCCGCTGTGTGTGTAATATAAGGTATGGGTAAGGTAGTCAAACACAACAAATTGTATTAATTATATAACCGTAGAACTACATGTTTCGGCCTATATAGAGGCCAT
>JGI20166J26741_11688140_pt1 | contig 10942 bp, 4 predicted proteins | sample TergutCu122P5_FD_26741 | JGI IMG/M metagenome (IMG submission 26741) | reverse complement strand
AATCTTGTCATCCCGGAGTGTCTCTGTCCGGGATCTGCAGTTTTTTGTCGTCGATCAAGCTTTAGGACTACTGCCTTCCGGAATGACAAACAGGGGTTTTTAGAGAAACCCAAAAGTAAAATGTAAAAGGTTTTAAAGCTGTGTTTACGATTTCGCCTTAGGATATTTTTTGTCGTAAACCAGCGAAACGAGTATCGATACGGCCAACACTCCGGCTATTACAGCAAGCGAAGCGAGAGTGGGTATGTGAAAGAAATGCGAAACGAGCATTTTGACGCCGACAAAAAAGAGTATGGCGGCAACGCCGTACTGCAGAAACGAAAATTTTGAAGCGAGGTTTGAAAGCAGAAAATAGAGAGATCTCAGGCCTATTATCGCAAATATGTTTGACGTATAAACTATGAAAGTATCTCTGGAAATAGAAAGCACCGCAGGAATCGAATCTACCGCAAAAATAATGTCGCTCAGCTCAACCACCGCCACGGCGGCAAGCATCGGAGTAAAAAAGAGAACTCCGTTCTCCCTTACAAAAAATTTATCCGTTGACGCGTCGGGTTTAAAAGGCAGGAATTTTTTTAAAATTCTGTACGCCGCGTTTTTTTCGGGATTAATTTCGCTCTCCTTCTGAAAAAACATCTTTACGGCGGTAAATATCAAAACCGCGCCGAAAACATACATTATCCATTCAAAAGCGTTTATGAGCTTTATTCCGGCAAATATAAACACAAACCTCAGTATCACGGCTCCGAGTATTCCGTAAATCAACACTTTAGGCTGATGATTTTTAGGTATCGCGAAATACGAAAATATCATCATGAACACAAACATGTTGTCAACTGACAGCGAATACTCGACAACATATCCCGTTATGTACTCCGCCGCCATTTCATGCCCGAAAGCAAAATACACGGCTCCGCCGAAAGCGAGCGCAAGCCCGACCCACGAACACACCATTACAGCCGATTCCTTAATCGTCACGTCGCCGCGGTGTTTATTCAAAATTACCAGGTCCACAAATAGCGCAACAATCACTATGACCCAAAATGCCGCCCACATTATAAGATGCATATCCATTTATACCTCAAGCCCCATTTTATAGTCGTTCATAAAAAATCCGCCGCCGATGTCTTTATTTACTTCGCATAAAATTTGAAAGTTCATCTTCTTATAAGCTTCTATCGAGCCCGTATTTTCTCTGCTGACCGTCAGCGTAACGCGCTTGAGATGCATGCTTTTTGCGAGTTCCCTGACAAAATTTACGGCTTGGCGGGCATAACCGCCTCCGCGGCTTTCTTTGCGCACGTAAAGTTTGCTCAAAAACATATCTTTTTCTTCCGGCACAACGGCAAAGTAACCTTCAAACGAGCTCCGCTCGCTTTTTACAAGAAAATACATATAATTTTGTTCCGAGATTTGTTTTTCGATTGCGGCGGCAGACTGCAAATTCTTCAGCATATAATCCACCTGCCCGGCGGGAAGCATCGGAGAGTAATGCTCGCGCCAAATTTCGTCCGCGAGCTTTGCGGTTATCTCTATAAGCTTTTCATCTGAGACGGGTATTATTTCCATTTTGTACCCTATTTGAATTCGGAAATCTCTTCGAGCGTCTTTCTCGGAGCACGGTCGCCGTTTTCGCTTTCGTCCTTCGGATAACCGAGAACTATCAGGCATTCTATTTTCATCGAGCTTGGAAGAGACAAAACTTTTTGTATCTCTTTCCCCTTAAACCAGCCTATAAAGCACGTGCCAAGCCCGAGCTCTTCGGCTTTTAAAACAAGATGCTCGCAGGCTATGCCCAAATCTATGAGATGGTAGTCAACGTCCTGTATCTTTTCGGCAACGGTATGCACCAAAAACTTTTTTTGGCTGCACACGGCTATTATCACCGGCGCTTCGCCGGCCCATTTATTTGGTATCACAAGATTGTTCAAGCCTTCTTTAAACACCGCATTTTTTATTTCCGGGGTATGCGCAACTATAAATTTCCAGGGCTGAGCGTTACATGCCGACGGCGCAAGGCGCGCGGCTTCAAGTATTTGGAGGATTTTTTCTTTTTCTACCGGATCGCTTTTATAGCTTCTGACGCTTCTGCGGTTTGATATTATTTCATCAAGGCTTTTCATTTTTATCTCACACGTTAAACTTGAACTCTATTATGTCGCCGTCTTTAACCAAATATTCTTTCCCCTCGCTCCTTAAAAGCCCGGCGTCTTTTACGGCCTTTTCGCTGCCGAGCCTGAACAGGTCGTCAAAACTCATCACTTCCGCGCGTATAAATCCTCTCTCGAAATCCGAGTGTATGACGCCGGCGGCCTGAGGCGCGAGAAAACCTTTTTTTATGGTCCAAGCGCGCGTTTCGCTTTCGCCGGCAGTAAGAAAAGTGGCAAGCCCGAGCAGATTGTATCCCGCTCTTATGAGGCGGTTAAGGCCGGGCTCGGCAAGGCCGAGATCCTTCAAAAATGTTTCTTGATCTTCGGCGGAGAGTTCCGAAAGTTCGGCCTCTATTTTTGCGCATATAGGAATGGCAAGCGCGCCTTCTTCTTTCGCCCTCTTTGCGACTATTTCGGTAAACTTATTTTCCATTGACGGCAGATCATTTTCCGAAACGTTGCACGCATATAAAACCGGTTTTGCCGTTATGAGAAACAAATCTTTGACCATGTTTTTTTCTTCGTCATCCATACTCAGAGTTCTTGCCGGAAACCCGGCCTCAAGATGCTTTTTCACTTTCTCGGTCAAATCTCTTTCTGCAAGAATTTTTTTATCGTTTAAGCGCATATTTTTTCCGACTCTTTCCAGCTTTTTGGCAACGGCTTCCATATCGGCAAGTATAAGCTCGGTTTCTATTATTTCAATATCCCTCAAAGGATCGACAGAGCCCATGACATGCGTTATATCTCCGCCGTCAAAGCATCTCACCACGTGCACAATCGCCGCAGTTTCTCTTATGTGCGCAAGAAACTGGTTGCCAAGCCCTTCTCCTTTTGAAGCCCCTTTCACAAGTCCTGCAATATCCACAAACTCCACAGCAGCAGGAACTTTTTTCTTTGACTTGTAAAGCTTTTCAAGAAAATCCAGCCTCTTGTCTGGAACGGCAACCACGCCGACATTCGGATCAATAGTGCAAAACGGATAATTCGCAACTTCCGCTCCGGCTTTGGTTATTGCGTTAAACAGAGTAGACTTTCCGACATTAGGCATTCCCACGATACCGAGTTTCATCTGAATTTTCCTTTATATTGCAATATGGCAAGATATTAGCATGTTTAGTATATAAATTATGCGTAAAAAAATAAATAAACTTTATTCTTTTACGCATAAAGATTTATGATTCCAATAATTATGAGGCGGCTAACAGCCTGCTCATTAATCCGATTTCCGCATCTTTTACGGCATCGCGTATAAGTGATTTTGAATCAAAATATCCAGGAACAATATTTAACGCTTTGTATTTAAGCCTTGCTGCTGCAAACGGCGGAAGCTTTTTAATTACCCTGTCGTCTTGCAGCTTATTGTAAAGAGCAAGTTGGAACTGCTCGTCATTAATTAAATCGGCATACTTAGGCAAAGTCGAAAAAACTATCATATCTTCCGACGCTTCTTTCAAGTATATCGGCACGGGATTGTCACTCCACGAAACCTGCGTAAACAAAGGCTTTGAGCCGGCGCTTTCAGCCATCAAGACTATATTTGACTGTATGTCTCTCGAAATATCATATCCGGCGGCGACATAAGTTTTTGCCGGCCTAATCTGCACAATGCTTATTATGCCGGAACCCTCCTCTTCAACAAATTCGCATTCCACAGGATAACCTTCAAGCTGTTCTATTTTGTACGCTATATTTTTGAGGCGGTTTATCGAAGAACCCCATAGAACACGGCTTATCCTCTCTTCATCGCTTAAATCTACGAGTCTTGTGCCGCCTTCTGCAACATTTACGAGTTTCTTTCCGGATGAGCCGCCGGTGTTTCTCACGTATTGTACCGCCCCTGTAGGATGGATTATGACGCGATCGGGCGTCATCGTACCTTCCATCATTTTAGCCGACAACCCGTACACCCCTTCCATAGTCATATTTCCGACGCGATTTCTCGTTATAAACGCTCCGGACTTGGAAACTTTTTCGGAAGCCATGGTCTGCACAAGCACGGCTGGCTCCACAGGCGAAGGATTTTTCATCTGCAGCACGTAATCTACGCCTCTTTCCATTAAAAACGATATCCAGCAGTTTTTTACGCTGTCATAGATGGACTCTGCCGAAACGTTCAACTCCGATTCGCCTATTCCGGCAAAAGTATTTTCTATGCTGTCCTCTCCTACGCCGGATGTTCTCACGGCGTACCTTGTATTAGGGCTTGCGCCTTTTAGCATTTCTTTTATCTTATCCTTGAGAGCCTGACTGTCGTTAGAGGATATAAGCTCTATCATTTTTGCCGCGGCATTTTTTACGGATGCGGCTATTTTTTCTTTTTCGGCTTCGTTCGTCTCTTTGGCATAAGCGGCGATTTGTTCTTTGTAAAAATTAAACAGCCTGTCAAACTCGGCGCGCGCACCGGATTCGTCAAAAAACTCATGAAGCGCCAAAGAACTTAAACCGAAACCATGCGGAACCCTTACATAGTCAAAACCCAAACTTTTGATTATTTTGTAATATTTCGCGACTCCTATTGTTTTAGAACCAAATTCTGATTCGTCAAAAGTGTATATGTTTTCAAACGGAACTGACGTTTCGTTTCTTCCGGCTTTGAGCCGGCGCAGGCGCTCCTGCGAAATTTTGTCTTCAAGTTTCGAAACAAGCTCCTCAATACCAGGATAACCGTAGAAATTATTCCAATATTTCGCGATTTTAACGTATTTTATCGCATCCTCCACCTCAGTTGTGTGCAATGATCCGCTGTTTAACAAATAATTCGCTTTATTCGAATACTCGTCGACATATTTGCAGAACTTGTTTAAAAGATTTTTTTTGAGAACGCCAAAATCAGCCGCTATTTTTATTGTTTTATCATCGTCTGCGGATATTAAATTCAAAAGCTTTACGTCATTTTCAAGCTTTATAACCTGAGTGTATTGTACTGTTATGATATTTGTGATATTCTCTATTTCTTCTATTTTGCGGGAAATTTCATAGTAAAGGCTTAAAGCATATTCTCTGTTCAGTTTATCTATCTTGTCAGCGGGCCGCCCTCCTTCATTTCGTAAATCCATAAGCATAAATAATATGTCTGTATAACCGGCTTTGCCTATCGCACTTAGGTAAACGTACTCTATTATTTTGCCTATATCCGCGCTGTCTTTATTTTCGGATATGATTCTTTTTACCGAAGCCGCGTCTTTATTCTTTATAAAACCGTATAAATCGCGGAATACGGCATTTGTTCCGTCCGCTGCTCTAAAAATCAGAACTTCCCCGGTTTCGCCGTTTACCAGCAATGCCTCGCCGTCCTTGACGGAGATCTTTTCTGGTCTGCGCATCTGAATGGCAAAGCCTTTATAATTTTCAATTTCTCCCGTAAATGAATAGCTTTCGGCATTCATTGTTCCTTTTTCCCAATCTGCTCTCATAAGCGATACTGATTTTCCGCGCTCTCCGGCCACTACGTTGGCATGGCTATTTGCTCCGCCGCTGGTAACGATCAAAGCCGAACCTCGTATATCCTCAATATTGCTCGGCGTAATATAAGGAGCTATGACCACGCTGTCTTCTTTTGATTTTTTTATGTTGTACGCCGCAAAACCGGCGCTGAATTTGCCGTCTGGGCTGGCTATTCCGAACGACTGTATTTTAATGCTTTCTCTGTCGCTTTCGCCGCTGTCGCTAAGCCTGTCGAGCATCGCAATCAACTCTTCCGCATTCTTAGGGAGCGGCTTGACCGCATAAAATCCGTTTCGCGACAGAATATCTTTCAGTTCTTTATTCCCCAGCCTTTTTCTTACGCCGTTTAAATCTACAAGTTCTGTGCGCGCAAGCTCAAGCCTGCGTGTCGTTTTATTCATAAGGCCCGAAATTGAAATATATCCCTCGTCAACTTTTAAATATCCGCTTGTTCCCGAAAAACCGCCAATACCGTAATCTTCAGCCCTTAAATTCAACAAGTCGTAATCAACAAAATTCACAAGCTGCGATTGAATGGACAAATCCTTAAAACCTCCGTTTATTTCGTCTACAATCGTTTCAGCCAGAGCATATTTCCCTGACGGGATAAGATTTCCGTCGCTTCCTATGACAATCTTTCCTACGATATAAGCTCGCTTTATCGGGTCGTTGAAGTATTTGTCCAACAGGCTCTGTTCAAGATTTTTGCCGGATATTTCCTGCGGGATTTTTTCAAGTCCGAGATACTCTAAAATTCTGTTAAGCGTTTCGCCGGCCTGGGCAAAAGTGAGATTCGGAATCCTTGCAAATATACCTATCCCGGAATTGCTGTAAGCGTCAACATATCCGAGGGGATTGTATCCGTATCTTATTTCTCCGGCATTAAACTTTTCGGCAAGTTTATCAATAGCGGCGGCGGGATCAAGCAATCCTCCTTCAAGGGAGAAATCGAGATTTGTAGAGTACTGGAACAACTCTATCGTTTTTGAAGCTATGGATATGAAATCGGCTGAGGACGTAAGACCGGAATCTTTGCTCAGCCTGGCTCTCAGCATAGGATAAAATCCGCTGTCTTTGACTATAGAAGTTTCAAACCCCATAGGCTTAAGAACATTTGCAAAATACTGCATGCGCCTGTAATTTCCAATCCTGTCATCCGACTCCTGAAAAGAGACCGATATCTCTTTGTTCCTCCTGTCGAAGTTAAAGATAATATCCGCGCTATGAGCGCTGAAAAGTACGCTCCAGACAATAATATCGCCGTCAAGAACAACTCTTCCGGAAATATTGATGCCGGAAAACGCCAGTTTTTCAAGGAATTCCAATACATCCGCATTTACTTTTTCGGAAACCGACAAATCATTTACGCTTATACTGTCATTATTCCTCGTTACTGAAATATTACGTATCTGACCGGACTTGCCGCTGCTGAAATCTTTTATTCTGGCTTGCGCATCCCTTATGCCTGTCTGATGGACGGCGTTTATCAAAGCGTGTATGCTTGTTATATTTTCAAAATCTGCAGTACCGGCGCCATCCAGTTCGCTTCTGAACATATCCGAGGCCGGTATTTCACCATTTTTCATCTTTTCCGAAACGGCAGAGGCTTTAACTGCGTCATGCTCATTTATCTCCTTCAGCACAAGGCACATATTATCGATAAGTTCAAACAACTCTTTCTTATCGTCTTCAGAAGAATCTTCGTTTACCGAGCGATATTTTGCAAGCACCGCCGTATTCGTTTCAGAAAGTTTTTTAAGTTTTCCGCCCATATCTATGTGTTCTTTGGTTTTTCCGGTAATTGTAATCAAAATAGGAGTTTTGGAACTTAAGGCTTCGCCGCTTAAAATATTTTTCGGAAGAAAGTTTATATACCGCGTGTAGTCAAATCTGTCCATTGCTATGCCGCGGACATCCTGCGCGTTTACAAAAGCGGATTCCTTAATATACGGATATGTATCTACAAGTTCCATATCCATATTAAGCTTTTTAAATAAAGGGTTTAATATGTCGGGAGAGAGAAATTGTTTCATGTCAGATATGTTGTAAAAAACCGATTGAGACGCCGCTTTTCCCAGAGCAGCCGCTATTTTGATGCGCAATTCCGTATTTAACGACTTGGTTTCGGCTTTTTCAAACAGAAAACGAATAATAAGTCCCGCCTCTACGGATAACTCCTTGTTTTCTATAGCATCCTTTCTCAATTTGTCAAGCGACGTAATGTATTTTTCAATGACAACGGCGTCATCTGCTTTGGACTCGAGTTCCGGAATCACGAAAGTTCCTATTTCCTCATAAAATTTAATAATATCCGCATCGCTCAGAACTTCGCTCCAGCCGTTCGGTAATTTTGCGCGGGCGTCTTTAATGCCACTTGCTACGGCCGGCAACTCTAACAGCCTTACATCGTTGCCGCCGTTACTGGCTACAACCTTGTTTAATTCTTTCAACATCTCAAGTCCGAGTTTTTTATTTCTACGATATACTTGTGCCGCAAACGGCGATAAAATGTTTGAAGTATTGCGCCTTGCCTCTTCCTCTACTCTCATACTTTCTTCCGAAAAAGGATTCCATACCGAAACGCCTGCTCTGGAGGCAACAGCTGGTACAAGAGCGTAAAAAATATCTTCCGATTTCGCAAACACTCGCTCATCCCGCATATTTTGTTTTAGTATTATTCCTATAATCATATATGCGCTCTTATCGTCTATATAGTTGTCGACGTTTTTGTTGGCGCGCATAAAATCATAGAGTTTTAAAGCAAAATCAACTGCGGCCTCAGGCGCATCCGCATTTTTAAATTCACTCAGAATATCTTCGCATCTCTGCAGCATATTTTTATTTTTATCGTTCATAAATCTTCTGTACTCATATCCATTTTTTACGGCTTCCAAATCTTTATGCATTTTCTGCAAATTTGCCGCGATAACAAAATTGTCATCTTCCGGACTTTCCGGATTGTTAAGAGCGGCGCCGGCAACATTCAATACGGGATTTTTTATTATTCCGGACATGGAAAGCATATTGTTTTGAATGTGCATCAAAGACGTTGCTGCCGCGGCAAGTAACGCGCTGCCGGGAAAGGCAAAAGTTACGGCTAAAAATGCGCCGGTTAAAATCGCCGAAGACCAAAATATGCGGCTTGCGCTTCTGCGCTGCGCAAGGGGATTTGCTTTTATTGCGGCGTTATCGGCAATGATATGGGCAATGGCGAATATGCCGATTCCCGCGACCGCCGTGATTGCAAAAGGCACAAAAGATACGGGATTGCCGATAAGGAGCGCCGTTCCGGCAAAAGGCAGCCATCTGAAAAGGAACTCTTCGGCCACGGGCATTATGAAAGCCCTGAATATATTTCTCGAAGAAAAAAACGCCGTTTTAAAAACATCGGCAAACGCATAAGGAAGCGATTTAAAATTGTACCTGACAATGCGCGTTTTTGTGTCATACACGCTCTTTATGTTATTGTTTTCATCGAAAGAGAGCAGTTTGCCGTCTCTTACGGCGTGCCTTGAGATTTTTTCTTTGCCGTTTTTGTTCTTGATTGTCAAAGAAAATACCAGTTCTTTTGCGGAATAGCTTTCTATCTTTAAATCCGAAATGCTTTCTTTGCCGTTTCCGCGTTCTCTGAGCACATTTTCGGCAAAAACACGGAGCTGTTCTTTTTTGTCTTCAATGCTGAGATTTTGAAATTCAGAAAGCTGCGTCGCAGACAGGAATTCGTAAGCGCCGGCAATGACTTTAGGAAAACTCAAATAAAGCGGCTCCTGCGTGAGAGGCTCGACGTTTATCGTATTTTTCAAAATATCGCCGTACTCGGTTATTATGCCGTCGTATATGCTTTCCGATTCCAAAGTATTTTTGGTCACCTTCGGAGTTATTATCACATAACTTATTTTTTTGTCATTGAAAAGTTTTTCGAGACCCCTGCTGTGAAATCCTCCGGTTACTACGATTTTTACGTTCCTGCCGTTTATTTCACGGCCGATTTCGGCAAGCGCTGCGTTTCCTGTAACGGCAGAGGCTTTTCCGGAACCGGCTCCGCCGCACACGGTTTTCGCAAAAATCTCATCTCTTTTAAGATTGTACGCGTGGTATTGCGAGAGTTTTTCCGCATAGATATCCAGCTTTTTTGCGGTATTTTCCGGAAAATATGAACACCAAGTCTCCTTGAATTTTTTAAAATCCGCTTCAAAAGACGCCAGGTCATCGGATGTAATGCTCGCGCTGAAATAGCCCTCTATTCTCGGTATAAAACCCGCAAGGAAAGACACCTCTCTCTCGTATTTATTGTCTGCAAGCCTCAAAAATATATTTTCCCTCAGATTTTTTTCTTCATTTACAAACTCCATGGGATTGACTTTGCCGTTGAAATCAAGATAAGCAAAAAACTCTTTTAAAGTTCCGAGTTTGTTTGATTCGCATATTTGATATTTGTCCGAAAGGGCGATGAGTTCTGCCGACAGATCGTCTAACTTGGAAAAATTACCGCTTTTTGACGAAAGCGCGGAGAAATCTTTATACGGCATCTTTTCTTTCAAAACGTTTACGAAAATCTGAAGCTGCTGAGAGGCTTTCTTTATATCCAGGTTAGGCGACATTTTTGAAAGCTCGGAGTATGCTCTTATATTGGGATATTTACCGGCGTCGATACCGTGATTTGCCGCAATTTTCATAAGCTCCGTATAATACTTTTGGGCTGATATACTGTTTTTTTCAAAAGCTTTAATCAATCTGTCAAAATGTCTCGCCTCTTTATTTGAGTATTCCTTTTTTACATCCTTCATATCCCTCTTAAGCTGAGTTACAATTTCGTGCACTTCGGGTCTGAGCTTTATTATTTCGCTTAAAAGCTTGACGTTGTTTTTATATATTTCTTCGTCTTCTATACCTGCTATAAAATCTTTTTTATCCTTAATAGCGGAATAATATTCCGTGCCGCTGAGATAGCCGCTGTCCACAAGCGACTCCATGGCGCCTCTTCCGAGCTCGCTGTTTTTGAATTCGGAAATCCAGCCCGTATCGACGCTGCCGAAAGCGCCTTCCAGATACACTCTGTTTATTGCGTACTTTTCATCAAGAACGCTTAATATATCGGCTATCCTTCTCTGCGCTTCGCCGTGGCAGTGCAAATCCTGTATGTTGATTATTATATCGCCGCTGCCGTAATATCCTGCTGACGTGACTTTTCCCGCTGACACGGGAACGGAAAAATTTCCGGCTGCCTGATACCCGTTTGAAGAGGCAAAAGACGAGGCAGGAAAAACAATGCCGAGCATAAAGCTCAAAGCAGTAAGCAAAGATATGAATTTTGCCGGTATTGTCGAAGTTTTTCCGTTCATAGT
>JGI20166J26741_11688029_pt1 | contig 10942 bp, 8 predicted proteins | sample TergutCu122P5_FD_26741 | JGI IMG/M metagenome (IMG submission 26741) | reverse complement strand
GTGGTGATACAATTGGTCCTCCTGAGGATGAGCAGCATGCTGCTCGAAACATGTTGAGGAGCGTAGTGTAACATATATATTGTTGAAAAATAAAAGAATTTTGCATTAAGTTGGAAAGTTGTTCATATTTACTTGCCACAGCAGTTTTTTAAATACCATTTACAGTGCTCTTGGAAAGAGATCTTAAAGAACACTATTTTTTTATTGCAGTGTTAAGTAATGGGATCAAACAGCAACACTTCTGAATTTGATGTCTTACAGCTTGTATACATACAGCTGACCAGAAAACGAGTGACTTGACATAAAACATAGGAATATTGAAAATCGTTTCAGTGGACTTGATGAAACTTACAAGACATACAACTGGAATGATTTTGGATGCAATGAAAGGTGAAAAAAATTAACAATAAGGAGGTGTTGACCAGGAGAACTATGAAGTCCAACATGAAGATGGTGAAAGGCAAGCTAACAGATATACAATAGGTGGGAGAAATGGAGGAAAAGTGTGGACAAGTGTTAGTAGGAGAAGAGGCTCTGTCATGGATGTATGGGAATGAGGGGCAGCAGTTTCAACTATAAAATAGATAAGATTTGGCACCTTCAAACAAGGGACATTAAAAATGTATGACAGGAAATGTGTACAATCACCAATGCTTACCATTTCTGAGCAAGAGTTCTACAAGTTGACAAATCCCTGTCCTGGCAGCAACAATCAGGGGTGAGTCACCATTGTCATCACGCAAATTCACAATAGACCCAGCCTTCACAAGCAGTTCAGCCATTTCTATATGTCTGTGCATGACGGCATAGTGGAGAAGGAAATGAGATTGAGTTATCTTGGCACCGGCATCCAATAACATCTGGACCAGAGGCACCATCTTCTGCCACACAGCCTCACAAAGTGGTGTATAACCTGGAATAAATTATTCATACCTTTACGTATTACATCCCGTTGCGATGAATATGCAACAGTGGAGAGAGGAAGGCAGTTGATCGCAACTGTACTTGTAAAACCTTACTGCAAGATACACTGCGACATGTTATGGCCTTTATAAAAGAACCATGTTGTAGGTACACATTTCTTTAAGTGTTTTAAAACGCCATATTACGGCTTTCTATACACACCATAACATGTCATATTGTATCATTCAGTAAGGTTTTACAAAAAGAGCCGTGATAAACTGCTCTCCCCTCTCCATTGTTAAATCATTCATATTTATATTTTCGGTATACACTTTTGGGTAAAAGCTATATACATACACATACTCCCATGGGTAAGGTACCAACCAAGAATGTGTACAGGAAGATTCGAGGTGAACTTCATATATTTGTAACCAGTGACATGCAAGTAAGGTAATGTTCCTGTAAAATGCCATGGAGGCATACTTGGGGTAGTGACAATACACTCCCTAAATTCTGAAACTCAGCTTAAAACGGAGGTGAGCAGCCAGCTTCATGAGCTGGGCACTTCAGTGCCAGGGACAGAACCCATTGTAACTAGTCAACAAGAGGTTGAGTGTACCTCTACTGGGAACTGGATCAATCACAATTCCTTGGCCATTCAGTCTGTGACCTAGTCACTATAATGACTACACTGTCAGCATTTACAGTGGGTTGGATAAGAGGTGAAATTATGAACAGGAAGAAATGTAAACGGCTCCATGGTAATACTCAGTACCATTTGATTAATGTACCCACACAGTTTGGCAGACTCCTGCTGAATCGCTCTATAAATATTGGTCATAAAATTGCAAATTTTATGTTATAAAAATTCAAACATTTATGAAGACAGCAGCATTTATCTCAATATGGACAGTAAACAGTTTCACTTAGAATGGCATCATACCATGAATTTCCTCAATGTTGACTTTAGCTCCATGCTTGATGAGAAGTGCAACAACATCTTCATGTCCTCGTGATACAGCAAGGAACAATGGTGTACGATCAGACGAATCCAATGAGTCGATGTTTGCACCACCATCTAACAATACTTCGACTGTATCGATGTAACCTCGTGATGCTGCAATGTGTAATGCCGAAGTCTTATCACTTGTCTTACGATTAACTTCAACACCTGCATCCAACAGCATTTTTGCAACTTTATAATGGCCCCTGGCAGTGGCAAGATGAAGTGCAGTGAGATTATCAGAGTCCCCAATATCCAATCGACATCCTGCAACAAACGACCAAATGGCAAGCAAATATGAAATAATCTTGGTCTACTATCCATACACTGTATACAGTGTATGAGACTGCAGGTTATGATGATGGTGCATATTTATACTATAGTCTGAGATGTGACACTATGCAGTTGGTAGACATGGCCCAATGTTTTGGAAGAAACTGCTGGCTCTATCTTCCGCGTGGAACACACAACATTTGTTACCCAGAGTCCCAGTTACTCACTGAAGGATGAACAACCTGCAGTTACCAAGTATACTACTTTGAAGAGACCAAGGATGCTCACAGTGGTATCACTGAAGACTGTCATCTTCTAGGACACAACACTGTGTTGTCCCTTTGAAGGAACATCCAAGAAGACTTGAATCTTCTACTGCTCTTTACATCTAGTACAATTTTAAAACATATCATTTCACATGAAGACAACTGTCAAAATAAAAAATAAAAGTTGTTCAGAATTGGGTAAAGGTATAATGAATCATTCGGGAATTGTACCAATAATATACTCATCCACTCCTTTTGATGTTGTGAACTTTGTAACATAAATTAACTTTAACCTTTAAATGACCTACATTTGCATATGCAAATGCACTTTTATAAAAATCCCTAAAAATTCATTTTATATATTTAGGAAACAAGTAAATTTATTGCATTTTAAAGACATGCTCATAATCTCTAGTTTATTTTACAAGAAGTGCTGTTTATTTAATAATTTGATCTTTTGCTTTTCATATAGTATGTTTTTCATAAACCATCTAAATACAAACCTGGTTGCTTAAAGGTTAAAAGTAATAATTACCTTGTGGATGTCTGTTATATGATTTACAGTTCTATTGCCAATGTTTCATAATCATGACTGGACCAATGGCATGGAGAGAAAATACAGCCTAATTTAAAATTTTCCTTTCTGTATTTGGACCAGAGAGATAATAATCTCAGTTGTGATAACAGGTTACAAGTTTAATTGAATACGCGTCTCTTTAACATGTGTCATGATTGTAATACATGTAATATTTTCTAACATATTTAACCCACTGAGTATGAATTACAGAAGCTCACACTGACATATCACCAGGCTGGGGTGGTGTATAGTCCTCAGGCAGTAATTACTCAAAAACTACACATTTAATAAAACTGCAAGCAATCTAGAATATTCATGCTAAGTATTTAAACATAAGGTTCGCACTCTAAGAGAACTATGCATGCTTTTATTTAGTTGCATACCAAATGGAACTCTCCATTACCTGCTTCTGTTAACATATACAAGGCATCCACATGTCCTTGCTCTGCAGCATAGTGCACTGCACATCTCCCATAAACATCCTGATGGTTCACATCACAGCGGTGGGGCAACTGAAGAAGAGAACTGGTTCGATCCAGGATATCAGCATACCAGCGATACAGGGATGCCCATGCATCCTCTTCTTCGCCCTCACCACTTTCTCCCTTATCCTCAACCTCCACATCCCATTCCAGCTCATCCATTCCATCAGGTGTCCGATCATCGTTGCCCTGCATCGCAGCACAAGAACTAGCACATTCATTTATACCCTGATTCCAATTCTCATCCAATTTCTGCCTCAAATTCTCATCTTCCATACTATCTGGGGAGTGAAGTACATTCCTGTCTTTGTGAACCACTATGAAATAACCCAAATTTTGTTTCTGGCTTGAAGGATTACTTAGATCAGTCACTGTAGAGTCTGCACTTAAATCACGACTCAGGTCAACAGAACACTGTTTTCTCACAATTTCACTTTTGTTTTCCTGGCAACCAGCACCAATATTAATTGCATTACTTGACAAATTATTCACTTGTCCACAAGCACCAGCATGTTTCTTTGCACTGTTAGTGTGAGAGTAATCACATCTGTTCTTCTTACTCCTGTGCTTTAAATGATGACTTCCCCGCTCTTGTATGTGCATGTTTTCAGACAGTGTAGCAGGGACTCTACTTGCATCTAGTAATATTTGTAAAATGGCCATGTTCCCCATCTGTGCTGCTGTTCCAAGTGGTGTTCTTCCTGACGAGCATACAATATTTACATTTGCCCCTACAACACATTTTAAACATAAATAGGCAACAGTAATCTGTATATTCTTCACATGTGTACAAAGAGGACAAAATATGCAAGTTGTGCACATACACAAATTTTAGGTGCAATAATACCTAACTTTTCACTTTTAAAAGAAAGGTATTGTAAAGTGACGTAAAGTAAAGTATATAAATTAAAAAAGGAGGTGTAACTGCACTTGTATGTGTCCCAAACAGTAGGAAAAGTCCGTGATGTGTCAACAGCCTTCCATTACCACCAAAAATATAATCTAGCCCTAATGCATATACATTACATGCCTGATGACTTATAACTTCAGGAACTGACACCTTTTAAGTACAAGAAGTACTGGTAAATATTAAATAATGAGCTACAGTTGGTTCAGTTTGGAAAAATACCGTACGATGTTGAAGAGGTGGAGGGTATACCTCCTATCACCAAGCTTTAAACTTTTATGTGTACAGATGGTGCACGCTAGTATATTCATCATGTAACTGATACTACCCACCTTGGGCCAAAAGACAGTTTACACAGTTTGTATCTCCTCTTGAAACTGCAGCAAACAGCTGTTCTTCAAGTGAATCCATTGATCATCAATCAACCTGAGAAAGAAACATTGTATTTAACAAGCAGCTCCAGACCTTTCACGGGAATACTACGGATATGTGACAGGCACTATTAAATATATATTAAATTTTATTCTGAATTAAAGTTTGCATTATTGAAGGGGTCAAGAGCACCTCACAGCTGTATCCAACTTTGGCTGTATTCCTAAATCATGGAAGAAAGGAAATTAGTAAAAGGGCAATGTATTTTCTACGTGAAATCGTCTATAAATCTTTTCACGTTTTTTGCATTTCTGTTAGGTTTCTGTATAACAACTTGGGAGTTGAAGCTGTCAGACTGTATTACAGCTTTCACGAAATGTTCAAGTTTGGTTGACTTACCGTCAATTGATACTACGGACCTCCTTACTACCTAGCTTTAAAACATTATGTCTTAGAGCCTTCGACGGTCTATGATTGTTTCTCTTCACACGATGAGTAAATATTGCACCAAATTCGGCTGCTGTAAATCGATACGGAGAATATCAGCAATTATTGTGCTACTCCTTCTGGCCATTTACGAATAGCCAACTTCATACAAAATGAAATGAAATGACAGATAACTTTGCTAAATGGACATGATTTCTCTTAATATGACATTTTAAAATAATGCAGTACTCTATTTCATTAAGACCCAAAAATTAATTCAAGCTCTAAAAATTCAGTTGAATTCAGTGAGACTTGCAGTTTTATATCATGGTATTGCTTGCTTGTGTGCGACGGGGCAGTTCTGTCGTGATGGCGAGAAGATGGCAGCTATGAAGGTTAAAAGCAGCAATGTTGTGTCCAGAAGTGTGGAACTTTTCTCATCCTGCTTGTAATTTTAAATTCAGAAGAGGCAATTTTAGTGAGATAAAAGAGCACTGCACTGATGTAATCGATTTACACTACTTTAATTATCTGGTAAATTCTATCAATTTCTAGTGTTTATATTCTGTGACTAGCAGAAAATGGACCGTGTGCGTAACCGGTGTTCTGTTCGCAGGTTTCCGTTGTTTTGCCAGATACAATAAATGTATCGGAGGTAATTACGAACGCACTAAATGAAGACTGCGATTACTACAAAGTAGAGGATATTCATGTTTGCGACTTAATCAACAAGGAATTCATTGAAGCATTTGTGAAGAAAGGTACAGGCATGGTACCAGCTGTTGATAAATGTGCATATGTTAGAATCTTCTTGTCGGTATCAAATGACACAGCGTGATTAAAAATGTAGTTCAAAAGTGTATTGTACCACACTGCATCAGTTTTGTTACCTTGGAAAGTCCTGGGAATTTGCTGTACATTGTTTAAGATGCTTTGGTATCTAAACTTAAATATTCTTGGTAATTTTAATGTCATAAACTTGGATTATATCAGCGACAGCTACTTTGGTATGTCAGATAAGGATGTTTAAAGAAATAATGTGTGAAGTGTATCTGTAAGCCTTCAGTATTGTTATGTCTATCAACAGTTGTATTTCAGTACGCTGACCAATAGGTTAATAATGCTGTTGAAATCACTTATTGCTTATGCCTTGTACTGAAATTGGTAACTGAATTCCATGTATTCACACAGAATAATGCCAATTTATATCCTGTTTAATGCTTATGCTGATTTTTCTCTTTTAATACAGGGCTTCTCACAGTTCTGAGTGATGGCACAAACATTGATACAGACGACTGTGTAGCTGTGACACCAACAGGGCATCTTGTCCTCTCTCTTAATAGACAGACGTACCAAGAACTTGGTATAGAAGGCAAACCTTTTTTTTTCTCACGATTGAAACCTAATAGATATGGTAAGAATTTATGACACACTTTGTGATAATGATAAATGATAATCATCATTAATAATTTCTCATCTTACCACTAATTGTGGATTGTAATACATAAAGCCCTTTTTTCACATTTGTCTGTCTTCTCACAGTGTCTCAGTGTTTAAAATGGGAAAACAAATTCATATCACTAGCTCAGAAAAAAAATGTCTTTGAAATGTGCCAGTGTGTTTTAGCGCTTGAATATTTTAGTATTGTTGCAGTCTCTTAAACATGTTGAACTGTGTATTGTATAGTTCTTAAGGAACTAATATATGACAGGGGATACACTTATATTTTTTGTAGTACAAATGTGTTTAATGTTGTTAACTGTGGTAAAGGACTTGTGTTTGCATACATGAAGGCATGAAGGACAACACCACTAGAATTTCATTTTATATATCTAGGTAACAAGGAAGTATACTTCATTTTTAAGACATGCTAGATACTCTCTGTTGTATTTTCCACAAAATGCCATTTACTTCATAATTTTTTCTTTTTCTGTTCAGATGATGCGTTTGTTCATAAGGCATGCACTGCAATTTAAATTCCGTTTGTGATAGGATAGAGGTTAATTCACCAAGACTTCTTATCACTTTTAGTTCTGCTAGGGTAAGAACCATTTTTGAGTAAAAGTATATTGCAGTGTAACAGTGGACATACAATGCTAACACTGACAATATTAAAATAAATAAGAGACTTGTGGTAGAATGATGTGCTTTTTGAAGTAAAAGCACAGGGAACTAAGAGGATGAAAACACATTAAATGATATTTTATCTTTCTGGAGGTTGTGCAACAAACGAAGATACAGATTACGTAGTATTTCTGATTTATTGCACTTCATGGTAATAATAACTGTTCAGCATTTATGCAGAGGAATGAAACTGTCCCAATGACATGACATCATATTCCTTTCATTACATGTGATGCAGGAATTATATATTTTCTGGTAACATTTCTATGCTAAACACATCCAGAATAATTTTGTAAACTAGGAAATGATATGCAGAGCTGCTGTAAGATGTTAACCCTCTTTATTTGTCATTAATGATTATTACACTTTAGTGATATATTTTAGAAATAAGAATAGTGAATAACTTGAATGTTAATTCTTTTAGTTTTAGAAGGCATATTTCTGAGACCCCACATTTTCTTTCCAGTTCTGGTTTAAATAAAGATACTGACATATAAAAAAAAAACCTTAAAATGCCTAAGAAAAAGCAACCACTGTCCATGGAGAGCTTGGCTCTTAAGGCAGTTGGACGGTTTGTGACGGCTGTTGGTCGGAACATGATCAGTCCACTTGTTGCTACTGCTCGGCAGGACAGTTTAAGAGGAATGGCTCTCTTGCAGAGCAGCTTGGGTCGACTCAGCGAACTCCTGTATGCTAGTGTACCTTGGTACCTCTATGACCAGATGGCCACCCAAGTGCTTACAGCTATAGCTGCCCTTATACAGGAAACCAAGCAAACATATGTTAATTCTGAAGCAATGAGTACTTTTATGAATCAAATGAACATAGTTGTGAATCTGACAGAAGTAGCCATTCACCCTCATCTGCGGACCATAGACTTCTCGCTCTGGCCAAAAATAATGCGTCATGTACTATACAAAAACCTATACAGAATGACAGGTTTGGAAAGGCTGAATCTAGGATCTGGTTCAGGGGGATGGAAAACTTCTGATACTGAGAAGTTGATTGTGGGTGGAGTGTTATCCATGAAAAACTTGACATCACTTTGTTTGTGTTTTGACTGTACTGATCACATTCTTTCAGTGGTGGGGCAAAACTGTAGTAAGCTTCAGTGTCTTGATGTAACAGCGTCACGTTCAGTGACAGACCGAAGTGTCAGCATTCTGATAAATTGCACAGAGTTGAGGGAATTGCACCTTTATCGTACCTCAGTCTCTGTGGAAGGATACGCAGTTCTATTGAAAGGACTTCCACGATTAGAGGATTTGGGTCGTTGTGATGAATTCGGTTTTATATTGGAACACTTGCAGTCAACGGAAGGTAATATTGGTCCATTTGGATTGAAAATCTTTCAAAGCAGAGATGTCACCACCTGCCATCTGAATCTCCTGATTGAGATGTGTCCTCGTGTTACTCACGTTTCCATCTATCATGATGAGCGAATTAGTGATCTGACAGTGTTGTCTGCCTTGGATGATTTGTGTGAACTGAAACTTCTGTCTTGTGATTTCTTCACTGATAGAGTGAAACAACTCTTGGAAGTGAAAGGCTATGGTCTCACTTGGCTCCATCTGGAACATGTGGAAGAGATAGACTTAAATGCATTGATATATATTAGCCAGTATTGTCCAAATCTTAAAAAACTTACATTCTACAATTGTGAGTTCCTGGAGCACACCTCATTATCACTCAAAAGGTTATCTGTCCAACCTTTCCGGTATCTAGAAAGAATAATCTGTGTAGCAGAGTGTGCTTTGCTGCACCTTGAGTTTTTGCTGTCGAACTGCCACAACATCAGGTTCATACAATTGGGTTCTTCCACTGGGATTGGAGATGTCACAATGGCCAAAGTGCTGTCCCAAAACCCCATGAAACACCTGGAAGAACTGAAGATTTTATACAGTGATAACTTAAGCATGCAGACAGTGCATCTACTAATGACCCACTGTGACAATCTGAGAGTGCTTTCAGAACTGGAAAGCTGGCAGGGCATCAGTGAAGAAGAGTTGACAGAGTTTCGCAGTGAATTAAAACAGAACAATGTGGATCTTGACATTCGACCTACCCTTTCATACACATCAAACTGAGGGGTATTAGCCATGTAGCTGACATCATTGCTCAGCAGTCTTTTCTCATAAGCTGTGAACCAAGATTTTCAATAACAAAGGGTTTTTGCAAAATTATGAACTGACATTTTTAAAATCTAACTGTACTATATTTTGCATATCTGCTTGTATTTTCTTAATTACTGTTCATCCGTAATTTGTTTTGATATGCCTTTTCAAGCTTAGGATTTAGCTGTTGTTGTGAATAGGGTAGATACAATGTCACATTGGCATTGTCAGTTTTTCAACTTACCGTGGGAATAAAACGATGTGAGATTTTATCCTGCTGGTAGTCTGGGACCTCAGTATATTGCTGAGACATATGTTGGTCTTCTGGAATCCGGTCTTTGTTCAGCAAATATACCGATCGTAGAGCTTAGTCAACACATGGGTGTAAACAAGTAATCCCTGTCAGATTCTCAATTGCTTTATTTTAGCAGTATTGCATTTTTTTCCCTCTTGTTTGTTTATATTGTGCCAGTGTTCATATATTTAATGACTTGTTGCTTGATATGGTCAATTCAAATATTGCTCGACTGAACGAATCAAAAGTGTCTTGTATCATAGTAATCTTGTTCCTATGGATTGTTTTGTAATCAAGACTGTGATAACAAAATACTTAAAACACATTGTATGAGAACTGTGTATAACCAATGAACAATAAAATTATTTTTTTCCTCTTGGACTTTATGTGTACCAGTACAGACCAAAGTTCTGTATTTAAATATCCTTTCTACTGTCTCTTCATGTTGTGGAAGTCTTTCATGAAGGTACTCTTGGTGTAATATGCGTTTCCAGTTGTGCATTTGGATCTCAAGGAGCCACACTTCACACCAGGCAAGAAGTTTTATAACAGAGTACAGCAGCGGCTCAGGGAAAACACACAACTGAAGTTCAACCTTTTAATGGCATGGGATCCACCAGGTACATATTTTCACATTACTTTCTCAGTATATAAAGACCAGAAAGCTAAGAAATTCACAGTTTTGTAATACTTTATCTGAAGAACTGGTGCCATTGTACACAGCCAAATTATAACTTACTATTGCAAACCATTGTTTTAGAGAGAGTTTGGTTGGTACAGCTATGAGACATGAGAGCAAAGGCAGTTTTTAGTATGCACTTAAAATTATTATCAGTGATGAAAAAATAAATTTAATAAGCATGCAGAGCATTTTGTATCAATTGTTTCTTTCTTTTCCATGTACTCATTATTATTATTATTATTATTATTATTATTGTTGTTGTTGTTGTTGTTGTTGTTGTTGTTGTTGTTGTTGTTGTTGGTATGTGAAGGGCAAAATGTTTCACTGTTCCAATGAGTACATTTACAGTCAAATCATTTTGCTCATATCTGAAATTTTAGATTGCAAAAAGTGCCAGTGATATGATTTGAACTTATGACTATATATACAGGGTGTCACAGGAGGAACGGACCAAACTTCAGGAGAGTGTTCCTTATGTTAAACTATACCGATATAACCCAAAACACCTATATCCAAAG
>JGI20166J26741_11687918_pt1 | contig 10943 bp, 9 predicted proteins | sample TergutCu122P5_FD_26741 | JGI IMG/M metagenome (IMG submission 26741) | reverse complement strand
CGGATTGGGACAAACCGACCCCACCGGGGACCAACCCGCCCCACCAATAATTTCATCTTCGATTTCAAATGTCGGGCCTGATTTCATAACCCGGATTCTACAAAATTTTAGCATGGTGGTAAAAGTCCTAATTTTTCTAAAAATAACTTGACAAATTGATGCGGGGGGGGGTATCATTGTAACTAATTATGATTCGTCAAGGTTACGAATCGGTAAAATAAGGATTAAAGATGAAACTGGTTCAGAAATATAAGATTTACGGGGCGTTGGCGCTGTTGACGTTGGGCCAGATTTTTTCGTCGTGCCTTGGTGGCGATGATTCCGACGAAAAGAAGTCGGCGGAATGGAATGCGGTGTATACGGCGTATCGGGACAGCCTGAACACGTTGACCGCGACCAAAACGGTGGCCCAGGTCGAAGCATCGGTAGAGCAATTCGGATGCAATACGAAATTTTTGCCGGAAAAGCCCGGTCAACTGACCTTTTATATGAACGGGGATCTGCGCTGGTACGATCCGGAAACTGTAATTAGCCCGGTGTACGACGATGCGATTTTTGTGGTCCATACTTATGCGGGTATTTTGGAGCATGAAGTCGATGTTAAAAAGTTAGAGGTTCAATTCATCGCGGATTCCGTCTGGATCGCCAAACATCCAAAACAGGCATCGGCCGCGGATAAGAAAAGCAATGCGGATTATTTGGCATGGTCGAAAAAATCCATTGACGATTTGAATCGCCAAAAATACAGATTGGATTCGATCGCCAACCGGAACCGCGCATTTTGGCAGGCGTTCAAATATATTATCAATAAACGGCAAAAGCAGTAATGGAAAAACATAAAAAAACCGGCGTATGCCGGTTTTTTTATATATTATCGTTATTGTCCCGGACAACGGCGAAGTTGTCGTTCGATTCGTATCGTGGCCATTTTCCGTCGGCCAGATCCTGGATCGTCGTCGTCGGCTGATTCAATCGCGCGCGGTACAGCCATAAATTGGCCAGCACGCGTTTCACATACGTCCGGGTTTCCGTCGCCGGAAAGCTTTCGATGAACAGCAACGGGTCGTCGGTCTGGAACTGTTTTTCCCACTTTAACATGGCGCCCGGGCCCGCGTTGTACGACACCAACATCTTGATTACATTATTGTCGACGGCCGGCAGGGCCAGCAGATCGACGATATGCTGTTGCCCCAGAAACATGTTGTCGTTCGGGTCGGTGATGTCCAGGTCGGCCATATCCATATCCTGATTCCGGGCCGTCAGTTTGGCGGTTTTCGGCATCAATTGCATCAATCCGGATGCACCGACGCGCGATTTCGCGTCCGTTTTGAATGCCGATTCCTGGCGCGTGATGGCGAACAACAGCGCGCGGTCGATGCTCCATCCGCCGGTCGGTTCCCAATCCGGCAACGGGTATTGCGCGGTCGAAATGATGTTCGGATCGATTTCCGTGATGTCGCGGCTGGACAGCATGGCGGACACCTGCATCGATGCGCGCGGCAATTCCGCGACGGATGCGATCGAATGCACGGCGTGCAGCAATTGATCGGATGACGATGGCGCGATCAGGTATTGCAGATGCGATTCGGCCAGATCGCGTTCCCCGATTTGCAACAACGCCAATGCCTCGACCCCGTATCCGTTCTTCATCAATTCCGCGATGTCGTTCGCGTTCCATTCGGAATCGAAAAATTCGTATTTCGGCGCATTGCCCAACATGGCGTCCGACAACGCCCCGTAAAATGTCATCGGCCGCGCCGCCGCCTCGGTCCAATACTTTTTCGCGGATGCGATGTCATCGTTCGCCTCGGCGCTGCGCCCCGCCCAGAATAAAACTTCAAGTTTCCGCGCCGGGTTGATTTGGGGAATGTTCAGCATGTCGGAAAAATATTTTTGCGCGTCGGCGTAATTCGCCGTTTTGAACGACAGCAACCCCATCGTCCATAACCCGTATTCGGAATTTAATTTCGCGGCGTCGATTCCGAACTTTTTCGCCATGTCGAATTCGCCGTCCGCATAATAAATGAACGACAGCCGCCCGCACAGCCGCCCGTAATCCGACCGATCCAGTTTTTTGAACGCCGCCGTGTCCAGGATGTTCCGCGCGGTTTTCGTGTTGCCGTGTTTCAGCGCGGATTTGAACCGGTTGATTTCGCGCGCCGCGTCGCCGCCGTATGTTTTGGCCGTCCAGGTTTCGGATTTGGCGACCGCGTCCAGGTTCAGCCGCGCCACCGGCGGCAAGTTCGGTTTTTCCGCGTGAACCTTTTTCAGTTTCGCCAATTTGTACATCGCGTCCGCGCCGGGATGATCGCGGTATTTTTGCATCCATTCGGAAATCTCTTTGGCCGACGTTTTGTACGTTTTCGACAGATACCGTTGGGCCAGCACATCGGGCATCAGCATCCGGTCGGACAATTTCGATTCCAATTCTTTGGCATCGGAAATCTTGTCGGATTTTTGCAGATTGAATATCTGGGCATAAGTGTCGGCATCCGCATCGGTCAGAATACTGGGCAGGGTCGTATCGACGGAGCCGGTGGGGTCGGTTTGTCCCAAACCGACCTTGGCATCTTGGCGACCCGGGGACCGGGTCGCCCCACCGTTAGTTGGCGCGGGCGTCGGATCGGACGCAACGGGAACGGGCGTGGCCGGGCGCGGCACGGGCGTGTCGCTTTGCGCCGCAAGCGGCGCAAAGCAGAGCATAGAGCATAGAGCATAGATAATAGATGCGTTTATGCGCGAATTAGAAAATTTGTTTTTTAATTTTAACATTTTATCTGTGCTCTATTAACTATGCTCTATGCTCTAAAACAAGCTGCCGGTTTTCGGGCTTTTTGGCAATTCGCAGACGGCCGCGCCCGGTTCGGCTTCGGGGATTTGGGCGATGATTTTTTTGAAATCGGCGATACGGGTGAATTTTTTATAAACCGAAACAAAGCGAACGAACGCGATGGGGTCCAGCGCGAATAACGATTCCGCCGCCAATTGCCCGATGAATTCGGATCCGACGATATCTTCCGGGGCCTCGGTCTCTAACCGCCGTTGGATCGACGACACGATGCTGTCGATCTGTTTGTCCGAAACGTTGCGTTTGCGGCAGGCGATGCGGATGCTGCGGGCCAGTTTTTCGCGGTCGAACGGCTGAACCTCGCCATTGGATTTTTTGACCATCAGATCCCGCATCTGAACCCGTTCGATCGTCGTAAAGCGCGCCCCGCATTCGGAGCAAATGCGGCGTCGGCGGATCGTCCCGTCTTCCTCGTTGGGGCGGGAATCTTTGACCTGGGACTCGGTACTGTTGCAGTATGGGCATCTCATGCCCGGGATGGTAGTAGAAAAATCCCAGATGGGCAAGGGAAAATTGCTGATTTACGATTTACGATTGCTGATTTAAACAGGACAGAAAAATGAATAAAAATAAAAAAATCAAGAGGTTTATTTTTATTCGTTCCTGGTCGCAGGCTTTGGCGCAGGAACGATTTATGGTAAAATATAGGCAAAGCAGGGGGGCTGGTTAAATCATAAATCAGCAATCATAAATCATAAATTATCTGAACACCATCTTGACCGGCGATTGTATCGAACGGCTGCGCGAGTTGCCGACGGCGTCCGTCGATGCCGTGTTCGCCGATCCGCCGTATAACCTGCGGCTGGGCGTCAAAACCCTGTACCGGCCCGAAGATCAGACGGCCGCCCGCGCCGTGCGCGACGGATGGGACAACTTTGCGGACAATGCGGAATACGACGCGTTTACACGAGCGTGGCTGGCTGAATGCCGCCGGGTTCTGAAACCGACCGGATCGATGTGGGTCATCGGCACGTATCATAGCATTTACCGCCTCGGCGCCGCGATGCAGGATATGGGATTCTGGATTCTGAACGATATCGTGTGGGTCAAAACCAATCCGATGCCGAATTTTCGGGGCACGCGGTTTACGAACGCGCATGAAACGCTGATCTGGGCCACGCCGCAAAAGACCGGAAAATACACGTTCAATTACGACACGATGAAGAAATTCAACGGCGGCAAACAGATGCGGTCCGATTGGGGCATCGACATCTGTCTGGGCGCGGAACGGATCAAAGACGGCACCGGGAAATCGTTGCACACCACGCAAAAACCGGCGGATTTGCTGCGCCGCATCATTTTGGCGACGACGCGTCCTGGCGACATTATTTTGGATCCTTTTTTCGGATCGGGCACGACGGGCGCGGTCGCCAAGGAATTGGGCCGTAACTGGATCGGCATCGAAAAGGAAGAATCGTATATTGCCGGCGCGACGGCCCGCATCCATGCGGTACGACCGGTCGACCTGACCGCGATCGAGGTTGCGGCGAAACGCGAAGAGCCGCGCGTCGCGTTCATGGAATTGGTATCGGGCGGATTGTTAAGCGTGGGCCAGACATTGATCGGGAAGCGGGGCGACCGCGTGATGATCACGCGCGACGGGATGTTGTCGCATACGACATTGGGCAAATCGTCGATTCATGTGATGGCCGCAAAATTGCAGAATGCGGCGTCGTTCAACGGATGGGATTATTGGTCGGCGGAACGCCGCGACGGCACGTTGGTTGCAATAGACGATTTACGGAAAATTGTCCGCGCCGCGTCGACGGGGATTAAAAGGGCTGCATAAGTTCCCCTCCTATGGAGGGGTGGACGCGAGCGTAGCAAGCGGACGGGGTGGTCTTTCCCCCGGACACTAAAAAAAAGACCACCCCGCCCCTGCGGGGCACCCCTCCACAGGAGGGGAACTTACCGTACCGCGAAAATTCCGGCCGCCTCTCCTTTGATTACAAAAACGATATTTTTGTTTTGCTTGTATGCATACAAGTATTCCGGTTTTCTGCGGGCGTGAAAGTTTAACGTTACCGTATCGTCGGCGGCGTTCGGAACGGCATTGCTGATGGGGCCCATGTTTTTGTAATTCAGCGGCGCCACTTTTTTCCCGGAATCGGTTTCGAAATCCTTGCTTTGATAGATATTATGCGTCGATTTGCCGAGATTGTTGGGGTCTTTGTACTTTACATCAAATAACGTTCCGCCAAACAAAGTCCGCACGTTTTCAATAATTTCCGTGTTTTTATAATATGTGGTTCCGTTTATTTTGATCTTGTTATAGGTGATTTCCACGCTGATTTCTTTCGGGCCGGCCGGCACCGGCGCGACGGGTTCGGTCGTGGACACGGGTTCGGTTTTTATTTCCGCAGGGATTTCGGTGATCGGTGTTTCCGGCACGATCAGTTTTGAAAAATCGATATTCAATTGGGAATTTTCTAACACGGCGACTGTTTTCGCCCGCTTGCCATAACGAACGCCGTCATGTTTTGTATATTTGCGTTTTTGTTCCGGGGTGCGTTTGTTCGTTACCGTTGGCGGCGCACCCGATTCGACGGCGGCGGAATCCGTTGCGTTGTGCGTGATCAATGCTATCACTTCCGGATGTTTCAGAATCGCCGGATGTTGCCGGATATATTCAAATACTTGTTCCGCGGTAATTTCAGCGGGGGGGGGTATCGCAGCACCGACACCAAAGGTCTGTTGTTTGCGTTTTTTCGGCACTTTACCGTTTTCGACGTCGATCAGTCTTTGTTCTTCCTCCTTTTCCGCGATGATTTCGTCCAATTCCGGACAGTCCGGGGATTTGCGCTTGCCGGCATTGAACCGGGATTTTATCCCCGACCGGATGATGCGCAATTCGGGCAATTCTTTGCCGCGCCACTTTTTCTTTAACGCTTCGGATTTAACCGTCGCGTCCCGTGTTTGTTCCGATTCCTTTTCTTTTTCCTTTTCCGCGATAATCAGATCCAATTCCGGCGGGATACCGGATTTGCGCGTGCCGTTTTTGATTTGTGAGGCCAGCGTTGTTCGCATCACGCGCAGATACGCCAGTTCTTTGCCGCGCCACTTTGCCTTTAATTCTTCGGATTTTTGTTCGGCCGATTTTGTTTCTTTCGGCGCTTTCTGGGCTTTTTCTTTTGTCGGTTTTTGCACCGGTTCCGGCGTTGGCGCGGGCTGATCGACCCGGATACCGATGTCGTCGTTATAGAATTCCGCCATGCCGGCGGTTGGGCGCGACATGGGCAGTTCGTCGGTGCGCCCCTTTTGGAAATGCCAAAAATAGTCCGCGCCTTCGGTGCGTTTGCCATCCTTGAACGGGCGGATATAAATCGATTTTCCGACTTTTTGAACGGCGATTTCTTCGGCGCCGAATTTCGGCATATTTGCATACAATTCTCCGGTCGTTGCATTGATCATCAGCAAAGCCGGATGTCCCGCGCCAAATCGCTTTATAACAACCCACCCATTCTGATCCCCCATGATCTGATAGGGGTGCGTCGCGCCCGTGGTAATAACCGGCCCGCGCACGCCGTTAACTTTGGAATAAAGGCTGTACGATTCCGGTTTTCCAGGGGTGATTGTTTTGACGAATTCAAGGGGCAGGTTACGATGTTCGGAATTTTCCGGGATCAGCACGATTTGTTGGGGCGCGGCCATTTTTTGTTCCTTTTATATTCTCTCTCTCTCCGTTGCCCATCCCTTATTTTTTACTTTTCTTGAACTGAATGTCTTTTAATTTTTTGTATTCGCCGCCGCACGCGCACAATTCCGTGTCCGTGCCGCGTTCGACGATGCGGCCCTCTTTGACCACGCAGATCTGATCGGCGTCCAGAATGGTCGACAGGCGGTGCGCGATCACGAATGTCGTGCGCCCGGCCATCAGTTTGACCAAGGCGGATTGAATCAGTTTTTCGGATTGCGTGTCCAGTGCGCTGGTTGCCTCGTCCAGTAACAAGATCGGCGCGTTTTTCAAAATGGCGCGCGCGATCGCGATGCGCTGTTTCTGACCGCCCGAGAGCAATGCGCCCCGTTCGCCGACGTTCGTGTTGAATCCGCGCGGCAGCTCTTTGATGAATTCGGTCGCGTTCGCGGCCGCGGCCGCCGCCTCTATTTCCGCACCTGTCGAATTCGGGCGGCCGTATTTGATATTGTCCGCGATGGATCCCGCGAATAAAAACACATCCTGGGACACAATGGCGATATTGTCGCGCAACGATTGCAGGGTGTATTTCCGGATATCTTTGTTATTGATCAAAACGCGCCCGGATTGCGGATCATAAAACCGTTCGATCAGGTTGAATATCGTGGATTTTCCGCCGCCCGACGGCCCGACAAGCGCGCAGACGGTTCCCGGTTTGACGTCCAGGTCGACGTCATGCAACACTTCGCCATCCGCGATGTTGTACGAAAAAGATACCCGATCCAACTTCACACTCATGCGGTCGGATTTTAACGCGATGGCGTCCGGGGCGTCGTTAACCTCGGACTTTGTGTCCAAAAATTCGAACAATTGTTCCGCGGCGATCAGCCCAACCTGAATCCCGCCGTTGATGCCGGTGATTTTTTTCGCCGGTTGGTACGCGGCGGTCAGCGCCAGAATGAACGCCGCGAACGCGCCGGTCGATACCTGACCCGTCGTGATGAAATGACCGCCCACGACCAGCGCAATGGCCAGGCCGATAGAGATCATGATTTCGAGCAACGGCGATTGGATGCCATTAATCTGGGCCTGTTTGTACGCATTCCGAATGCTGGCGTTTTCGATTTTATAGAACCGTTCCGCTTCGGCGTTTTCCGTGGCAAAGGATTGGATCGTGCGGATCCCCTGGATCGTTTGGGTGACATGGTTCGCCGAATCGTTGGCGATGCCGAACGATTGACGCGCCAGACGACGCTTTTTCTTGGTAATCACGATCATCGGAATGAATATCGCCGGCACCAGGAACAACAGCACGGCGAACAATTGCGGCGCGACCCATGCCATAATGCCCAATGAAATCATAATCGTCGCGGTGTTTTGCACGGCCGAGATGATGGTATCGGTCACCAGTCCCAAAACGGCGCCCGCCTGAACCCCGTAATAATTCATCAGCCGCCCGGTGCGTTCGGCATTGAACACGCCGATGTGCATCCGAATCATATGCCGGTAAATCCGACGGCGCAGGTTCGTCGCCGCCAACAGCCCCGCCTTGGACATCAATAATGTTTTGGAGTATGCGAAAATGCTTTTCACGCCGAACGCGCCGACGATCTGTAATCCGATCAGATACAGCGACCCCATATTCTTTTCGATAAAGCCGCGATCGATGACCTGTTTGACCAGTAAGACCGTATACCCCTCGGCCGAGGCGGCGATGATGGTCGCGACGACGCCGGCCAACAGCCATTTCCAATACGGTTTGCCAATCTCGCGCCAGACGCGGCCGTACAGCGACCACTTGATCTGGGTATCCGGTTTGTCGTTTTTAAACAAAGATTTTATTTTTTTGAACATAGCGGCGCTATTATAATGGGAAAAATGCGAATAGTAAAGCCCTTTAATCGTTCCGAATCGCCGACATATGCGCGTTAAGGATTATTTCTTGCATGGCGCGTTTTATTCCTTGGCCGCCGGAATTGTCCGAAAAATGCCCAGCATTCGGGATGGTTATGAACTTTTTATACTGGGATGGAAGTTGGTTGAATAAAGTCAGCGTATCGGAATAACTGATGACTGTGTCTTTGTCTCCGCAGACAAACGTGATGGATGTGTCTTTCCAATTTTCGAATACTTTTGTGAATTTTTGTTCGAAAATGGCTTTCAAATATTCGTTTGTATCGTATCCGGTCGGGCCGGCATTCACTTTTACACCGGGAAATTCATAATCAAAGAAATTCATGTTGTATTTGATATCGAACGGTTTCCCATCGATTTGTATTTGCGTCTTTTCGGTCAAAGAAAACGCCGATATGCGTTGCCAATCCCGCGGGGTCAGCCGTGATTTGATGCCTTCGATTTTCTGACTGGGCATCAGGTACGGGGACACGAACACGATTTCTTGGAAAAACGGATTTTTTGCGTAATGCATGGATAAATTCGCGGCGATCGCATGCGCGCCCAGGCAATGCCCAACCAATATCGTATAGCTTCCGCTCAGTTTCTTGTTTCTGGCCGCGCGCATGCCGCGGTGGACCGATTTGTGGAACCGATCCAGGTTCACGTATTTCTTTTCCCGAACGGCGTTCGGTTGGCTGGTCGACGAAAGGTCATAGCTTTCGATGACGCACACGTTGAATTGGTTTTGCCAAAATTCCATCGCGGTCGGACAAACGAATTCGTCCAGCGGGGACCCGTAATATCCGTGCACCAGATACGCCGTTCCGACGGGATGATCCGCGTACAGATAAAAGTTGTTGGTGATCGGCCGGCCGTTTTTCGTGTCATGAATGACCTGCATTTCATGATAATGTTTTTGCGCCGGATTTGTGAATTCTTTGGACGTTGCGTCGATTACAAAATTGCCCTGTGCATCAGGAACATTCTTCATTTTTTATCCTTTTGAGACGGGCTGATTATACCCCCCCCCAATATATTTTGTCAAGTGATAATAGAAAGTACTTGATTTTGAGCAAACGGGCTGGCATAATCCGGCGGAATATTTACGATTTATGATTTACGATTTATGATTTTCATAGATTGAACAAATCTGAAATCGTAAATCATAAATTTGTGAAGGGGGTGAATATCTTATGGTCAAAGTCTTAGTGCGCGATAACAACGTCGAACAGGCGTTGCGCGTTGCCAAACGCAAATCGCAAAAAGAGGGCCTGTATCGCGAAAGCAAAGAGCGTCAGCGGTATGAAAAGCCGACGACGATGCGCAAACGGTTAAAAGAAGAAGCCGTCCGCAAGGAAAAGAAACGCCAGTCGAAACAACGGATGGTGTTCGGATTTTAAAAAACGCGCCATCGGCGCGTTTTTTAAAGAAAAATTGCGAATGCAATTTTTCATAGCCGCGGATGAGCCGTGAAACGGCGAAGGTAGCGGCGCGTCATCCCCGCGCCGCCGGGTCCCATCGCGAACCAAGGTTCGCGATGGGTGGGGGGACGGCGGGGATCTCTTGTTGTTTATGCTTGTCGCGGCAAAGCCGCGACACAAATAAGTATCGCCAGCAAGGCTGGCGATATCTTTGAGCAACAAGGGATGCTCGCCTTCGCGAGCATGACGATACGGCGGGATTTTTTATTTACAAGACAAGCTTATTGCATATGTTTTGCATATTCGCTTGAATGTTAAAATAGTTTTCGGAAAAAACCTTCCATTCTTCAAGCAGATTGTTGGCAACTTCTTTTTCAAAATCGGCTTGATGTGCGACGGGATCAATGCCTTTTTCAAGCGCCCGCTTGATGGCTATGTCCGAATTCAGTTTATACGACATGAAAATATTCGCGATCTCGCGATAAAGCATATTGGCATTTTCGGGGTTATAGGAACTTTTTCCCGTAACGACAGATGCGAATTTAATAGCGCTATTGTTTGGCACCGTTGGTTGTGCTGTGTTGCCGTAGTGATTTGTGTTTCTTTACTCATCGTTAATCCTTTTGGTTATACTTTATTATATATAATTATTTGTATTTGTCAATATATTTATTTTTGTAGGTTTTTCTTTACTTGCAATTTCGACCCAAATGAAATAACTTATTCCCGTTATGCCCAAAGAGAAAGAGCCACTTCAAAACATCGATAATCAGCAACTGTCGGATGCGTTGTCCGAACGGTATCTGTCGTATGCCGTTTCCACCATTGTGGCGCGCGCGCTGCCCGATGTGCGCGACGGCCTGAAACCCGTGCATCGGCGGATTCTGTATTCCATGTTGCGCAACAAACTGACCCCCGGGGCCGGTTTTCGCAAATGCGCGCTGATCGTCGGCGATGTGTTGGGGCATTATCACCCCCATGGGGATAGTTCGGTTTACGAGGCGATGGTCCGATTGGCCCAGGATTTTTCCATGCGGTACCCGCTGGTCGACGGTCAGGGTAACTTTGGCAATATCGACGGTGACGGGCCGGCGGCGCAACGCTATACCGAATCCAAGATGACGCCGGCCGCGATGATGATTAT
>JGI20166J26741_11687807_pt1 | contig 10944 bp, 7 predicted proteins | sample TergutCu122P5_FD_26741 | JGI IMG/M metagenome (IMG submission 26741) | reverse complement strand
CCCCCCGTCAACTCAACCACATCCAAATTCAATTGTAGGTAATTAGACAGAGAGCGATAGTGTTTTCAAGTTATGATGCTGCGGACATGCTTGTATATGCGAGCAGGCATATTCAACGCTTAGCCGCCCGGCGCACGGACGTCATGCAATGAAAGCTAAACAGAATATAGCCCACTATGTTCGAACTGGGCCATCGAAATATTACGAATAAAAATCTTAACTAGAAAGAATACACTACTGCTTCAAAAATAATAGTAGGAATCGTAGTAGTACTGATAGTAACCGCATTGTTGTTGTTGTTGTTGTTGTTGTTGTTGCTGTTGCTGCTGTTGAAGCTAATTACAGACTTTCGTCCGAACAAATGCACTTGAAACATGGAATCCAATCTTCCGAAAACAGGTTGTTGAGCATGTAAATGGGAGGAAGTGACAGGAGGTTAAAGGCTAAAATAAGACGAGGAACTTCGTAATTTTAGTAGGGCTAGTTAAACAAGAAGCAAGGTATTGGTGTACCACGCAAGGAGGATAAAATACGTACGTATTTTTAGTGTAGACCAGTGTTTAGTTTAGCCCCATAACTAGACCGAAGTGTAATATAAAAATTGATATTCAAAGAAACCGGTGTAGTTATGTGGCTTAACTAGCTCAGAACAGATTAGTGACTGGGTCAATAAGTATGGTAATTAAAATTCGGCTGCCGCAAAGTCTGGGACCATCAGCTTACCAAGACGGACTTTGATTCAAGGACTTAGCAGCTTAATCTGTGTTAACGGTTCAAATTCTTTCAGTAGCATTAGGCAGACCAAGGCATGATGGTGTGGGTTTATTAAACAGCAGTTGAGGGTTTCTTATGTGACTATAAATTTAATGAGACCTTTTTTTTTTACTATGGCCCAACAGCCCCTAGTGGCCCAAGGCCTCCTCATTATCGAGGATTCTTGATTACACTCAGACACACCACATTCGGTAGGACTCCTCTGGACGAGTGATCAGCCCGACGCAGAGCTCTCTACCTGACAACACACAACAGACATCCATGCCCCCGGCGGGATTCGAACCTACAATTCCAGCAAGTGAGCGGCCGCAGGCCGTCTCCTTAGACCACACGGCCACTGGGATCGACATTAAGACCGTTTAGATACCAGTGAATAACCCCTCGCACACAAACACAAATTTGCTGTAGTCCGTACAAAACTCGGAATTTTGTCCGAAATAGTGAATTGTTCCGCTGCAAACGGCAGTCTCAGAACGCCATGAAAATACGCACAGACACCATAAGATTTAAGAAAAAGTGTGCTGGAACGTAAAATGTGCATTTTGTTTATATTTACAACGCTTGCTCAGGAGTCAAGAGTTGCTCAGTAGGTATAGTGACTAAGCCAGGGGGTGGAAAAGAGCAGGTCTTATTTTCGACTGCCCACAGTGGCTGAGTTTTCTGTTCTCAAGAGCATCCACACTGGTTTCGGGACCCACCAAGCCTTCTAGCCTTCGGGTAACGCGGCATATACTCTTTCGGGAAACAAGACAGAAACGTGAAGTTGGTAACTTACATATAGTGTCGAAGTTAAATTTAATGAAGATGTACGTCCACTGTCGCATACGTTATTGTGTGGTTGTGCTGAGTCAAGTACAAAGAGTGCTTTACCTTTTTCTATAACGTCTGCCTAAAACATTTTTCCCTGCTGCAAAATACATAGCTCGTTACTTCCGAGATGGTCGCAGAAACTTGTGAATGTACCTTATTATTACCACATTTTAACCTAAACTGTAACGCTGCAACAAAAACTTTAGTTCATGCTCCTGTCGGTGTATTTTAAATTTACGCATTATTAACTGTACCATGCTTGTGTATACAAGGGAAGGTCGGTATTCTGTGTAACGTTTTTGAACTGCATAGTAAGCCATTAGAGGGGAGGTTGAAACGATCAGAGCGAGAGAGAGAGAGAACATGTGAGGGAGCAAGAGAGTCAACAACCAAAGCAGCGGAAACAGCAAAGTGCCTGCTGCCTCATGCCACATTCTGTTATAATATACTCTATGTAACTGCAGTACAGACATGCAATAATAAATAGACCTACAGCTTCCCATTGCAAGACACTCGGATTACAACACCTCACGCACTGGTTGAGTTAAATGACGAATCGACTGTCAAATGTTGTCTATGTAAACTGCCAGCTATAAACTAGCACAGTTAGTAAGGCATTTAGTAATTCTACAGCTACACATCAGCCGATCCCAGTGGCCGCGCGGTCTAAGGCGTGGGTCTGCGGCCGCTCGCTTGCTGGGGTTGTGGGTTCGAATCCCGCTGGCTGCATGGATGTCTGTTGTGGGTGTTGTGTGTTGTCAGGTAGAGGTCAGTGCGACGAGCTGATCACTCGTTCAGAGGATTCCTACCGACTGTGGTGCGTCGTTGTGTGTGATCTAGAAACCTCGTGAATGAGGAGGCCCTGACCCACTGGGGGCTGTTGCACCAAAAACAAACAAACAAACAGCTACACATCAGCTAAACAGTACATTTTTTAACGAGAGACCGACCACGTGCCGGGTCAGAAATGAAACCCACAACTTCAACACTTTGAAACTTGAAGTCATGTAAACACTGTTTAAATGTTGAATTCCTTCTGTACAATAAACAAACTGTGTCTTCATCACAAAGGTAAGACTGTTATTGCTGTTTACGGATATCACAGGCCTAACTGTTTATTCTCTGAATCATACGAAACACACAGATACACACAAATACACAATCCAGGAGTCTTTTAATATCATATCAGCTGGTAAGCTTGCTTATCATTTTATCTTATAGGGTTACGAAGATTTAGGAATTTCGTGCATGACTCAACTAGAACGGAAATCTGCTGGTTTTCTCATGAAATATATGATATAAAATGTAACATAGAATTCCCGTGCGATGCACCTGGTTTCGAGACCAAGTCGTTCTTTGTGGGACTTGTCATACAACTAAAATTTGCCACGGTTTTACCATGATATCACTTCCGCTCGTTTATATACGTATATCTTACAAATGGTCCTTATTTTATCTGCAAGCTATCACTTGTCACTTCAGTTCGCCAATCAGCCGCGCGTGTAGACAGTGGACTGCGTTAATACGTAGGATAAGCGAGCTGACAGGAAGTGGATCCGACAGTACTCATCAAAAATCTAGACTCTATATATCAATATCACTGCCATGACAACTAAGATTTAACGGATGATGCAGAGTCGTTAAGTTAAAAGTAAAACAAAGGAGAGGAGTAGAGCACAACTGGTTCTTAACGTCAGTACTAGAGAGAGGTGGGACCTTATTCAGTGTAAATTAGCCATTTACCCTTCACACGTAAATTTCGACTGTTAAGGAATGTCAGGTACCCAGTCACAGAAGGCTGCACTTCGTACAGGATTGTCAAAAAATCTATGCTGTACGTCGTAACAACTACGTCAGTTTAGGACTCACCGCTACGTTATAATTTAGATGCAGAATTTAGAATATTATACATGTTAAATGGCGGTGAAAGCTCATGTATAGTCCAAGGTGGATTCGTGTGAGCTGCGTGGTGGACAAAGTAGTGTCGTAGTAGACTCTTCTCTTCATTCCGCCGTTTCCTGATGCTCATCTGTCACCGTGCTTTAGTCCTGAACATTCAGAATATTATCACGTCCAGGGTCCTTAAACAATTAAAGTAACTTTCATTTTCTTTAACATTTAAGAACACTGCATTTTGTTCACGCGATACACTTGACGTAGCAGTTCGTAATCACAATAATCAGTTAGGGTTGCCATGCACATAAACGGCGTTAAACGCTTGAAATTTGCAATGGAGATGCAGTTTGTTTGCTGTCAGATGTGAGCAGAATTTGTCTCTATTGTATTTACTTGAATCTCAGACGTCAATTAAATGATTAAGAGAGGACAGAGTACCCTTTATGTCAGCATGTTGCTGCACTCTTGTGGCATGAAGTGAAATGTCTATAACCCAGCGCAGTGAATCACGCTGATCCTTTGTAGCTTGCATGGCGCGGGTTATTTTTGAAAAGAAAAAAAATATAGGCCATATACATACAACGAAACATTGTGGCGCATTGGCGTAACGTTTTTACCTTTTCGACTACCCTAACAGCCTGATACCATTTCACTCGAAGAGAGCGCTTTTATGGCGATTTAATTTTGCCGGCAACAGTAAAACACACTTATTTCTTCATGAAGTGCCCGATATTTGTCTTATTTGGAATTTCTCGACGGATTTTACAGAAGTTCCCAGTATCAAAATTCACGAAAATCCGTTCAGTGGAAGCCGTGCTGACATGCAGACAGACGGAAAAACGAACGGACATGATGAAGGTAACAGGCGTTTTTCGCGACAGTGCAAACAAATTTAAGAAAGAAACGCAATTATAGTAGACAAATCTCCCCTTTCCCAGGAAGCTTATTTGTACAGGTGTGTATTATACTAATATTAATGGTAAAAGCGACGGTAATGATAAATTTATACCTGTGCTTGACTAGACGCCAAGCCATGAAAGCATTCGGGTAAGAGGATTTATGCCTTCGTAATCTGTATCTCAAAACTAGAGGTAGGTGACTGGATGTCTTCACACACCGGCCAGCTTACAGCTGCGTCAAGAGCTCTCGGAACCTATTTGGCTTAAGAAGCTGTGTGGGTCACAGATCCGGTCTGGGCGCTTTACAGAAGAAAAAGAAGTTCTCTTAACCCTGCGGGAATCGAACTCCGATATATCGGTCTTACGTCCCGTAAACTAGTTAGTATGTCAAATAAGTCAACCCTACCCACTTTAACAAAACGGTCGTTATGGAGTATTCTAATGTTTATAGTATAGCCGATACATGATTAATGTTAGAAGAATTCGGATTTCGATTCTTAAGCCTTTGACTGTTACGAGGAAAAAATGCACAAATACTTCTAAAGGCCTCTAGCGGAAACAACATCCGCAAATTTGGCTAGCATGTAGATCTTTATGGGACGTATAGTGATAACTTATTTATTTATTCAGATATGTTCATGGATGTTTAATGATGCTTTAGCTCAATGTGACTGTATAGTGTCGAAAAGTAAGATTAGAAGTATTGGATAATTTGGAAAGGATATGAAAGCAAGAGTTTGTGACCTAATTTGAGCTACTCTCCCGACATTTGTTGAGTGGTTTCGAAAAACATCGGAACAAATGATATCCAGACCGAGATTTCAGTCCCTAACGTCCCACACAGACAGTAGTTTAGCTAGACGCTTGGCCACGAAGTTCTGTTCACGTTGGATGTTAATAATGCTCCCAGGTCGAATCTAAAGCTTAAAACTGCAGTCTTAAAGAATATTGTAATATAGGGCTAATTACAACAGCTTACTGGAAAACGAAGAAATAAATTCAATATAATCTTTCTGTGACACACGTGTAGGTCTTGTACGTAGGGTATGAAAGGGGTCCAATGAATCCTCCTCTTCTACAAATCCGTACAGTTGCTACACTTTCCCTCTAGTATAAAAATAAAAAAAGTTGTCCCTCTACGAGCCATAAAGTTACGTATATAGTGGGAGTGGAGCTGTAGCGACACTCCCTCCTAGCCTTAGAGGTGCGTTTTCAAATTCACGCTCCTAAATTTCTCGTACTCTCTACTGGTCATCTAGCCGTTCTGTTCATACAAATGCTGGTAGAGGTATGCATGAGGTAAACTACTCTAGCGGCCAGCCGCTAGACCAGTTGAGTCAGGAGAGAAATACAACAGTACTAAGCGAGGGGGAAGGCGTCGAGCACCGCTATTCCCATCATCCGCTGGGCTTGTTTCTTGGCCTCAGTATAGTGTCGTTATATACACGTGGAATCCACTTTGGTCGCCATTTGTTTGCCTCTGCAACGCTATCGTTTGTTTCCGAGTGGCACAGAGATAGAGCCTTCCGAAGTGACTTGGTTTAATTTAAATCGAGTGTACTTTGTTGGATACAAAGAATGGGAGTTCGTGATTTTAAAATGAGTTTTCATTGACTGCTGAATTGGTTCCTTTTTATTTTATTTAAAAAGAGAATAACATTTCATGCCACAGTGAGTTAGCCCGATATGGACGGGCAGTCTAAAAGAACATTTTATTAATGCAACGTAACATAAGGCATTTCGGCGATATGAAACCAAACACAGAATATTTGAGTGTCAAAATGTCAATAACTATTAATTATGTTCTCTTTTTTTTCCGTTATATCGTAGTTACGTACGCTTCCTTAGCAAGTAAAAATAAAACATGTGTTTATGACAGTGTCATTGGTGGTATATCTTTCTCCTTCCTTTATGTGAAAATAATGAGGCTCCCTTTCAGAAATACAAGAGCATGAAGAAACAACATTAAAATTCTCACGCGATTGTACAGAAGTAGGGTTAGTTAGTCCGTAACGAATTACATGCTGAATGTTTTAAGCGAGGAGCATTTCTGCTTTACCTCGGGTAGAAATGAGGAAGGGAACATCCAGATGTTAGATACAAGGATCACGAGCATTAATGTGGTTTGTGCTAAAAGGAAAAGCTGTCATTCATGTTTAGGTATTCTGCTTATAGAGTCAGTACTTATTATGGCTTAATTACTGCATAAGGAAGTAGTGAAAACTGGAAAAGAAGTAAATATTTCGAAAGGAACGTAAACTTTCACGTATGTTGGGTGGAACTGAAATTTCATGTATGTATTTAAACATGTGAAATTCTACGGAGTGGAAATTCATCCTTAATATGAGACATCCCATTCTGTTTAAAATAAAGGATACAAAGAATATTACATTCAAACACAACTTTTTATTTATGAAAAATTTGCTTTGTTTCGCAACATGTCTAGGCTACATGTTTTGGCCCATAATAAAACCATCATCGAGAAACATTTAAAAAACGATAAAGGTATTTTAAAAGTTATGGTCTTTTAAAATTGAACATCGAAATCTGAGACCTTAAAATCCTAACTTAGGAAGAAAATGTCCTCAGGTTAGCCACAGAAATATAATATTTATAAAATGTGTACACCATTCCCAGACGTCAGGTCTCCCGAGGCACTAAATTTGGACCGTGGGAACTCATATTTCTGAGTCCTCTGCGTAGAACATGTCTCAAGTCACGTTTGTGGTGCTGAAAGATTTGAGGCGGTAATTTATTATACTGCTTTATGTTACAGTGTATTGTATATGTCGGTTAAGTTTGCAGTTTACTGTTTTCAACTTAAATTTATCAGTTTAAACAAGTTAACTTTTGTTTTCATTCGTTTTAAAATTATCAAATTCTTGCCATTCTTTAGTATTTTCTGATAAAGGCTTGAACAATTTAAGTATGCTTTCGCGAAGTGTTATGTTGTGAGTTTGTCCAAAGTGTGTTATGATACTACTGACGGGTAAGGTGTGAATCCATAAGTACGGACAACTTTGCTATTTTTGAGAAATGGAGAACTTCGATCCTATTAGAAGAGACATGTAAAAGACCACCACTTAGCGTATAAGAAGCGAATCTATCATCCCGAATACTTGAGTTCGTTATGAAAAGCGAAATATTATAACAGAAAAGGGACGAGTTGAAAACACAAATTTTCGCAACTGTGTATCCAGATTGTTCAAGTTCTAACAGGCGGTAATAAAGAAATTGCAGGAATTTTAACAGAAAGATCAAAAAGTAGCGAGAACAAAGTTCTAAATGTTCTGTAATTGATTAAATTTACATGAGAACAGTCAACAACAAATTCAGACGGTGTGTAAATAAACTTAACCTAACACGTCATAATTTAAATTATACAGTTTGGCTACTTTGAGGACATTATTTTTCTGAATTACTTTTGAAAGGTTTGAAAATTCTACACATTTAAAAAAATATAATATCTTAATTTGACGTGTGACATCCCGTTGTCTCATTCAGTAACTCAATACATAAAGTTGACTTTGTATACCGAGTTCCTATAATATTATAATACCACTGTCTACATATATTATACTCGTATATATATATTTATATTTATTTACTTAAAACATGGCTTGATGATGTCTCTATTAAGAGCTAAAATATGTAAGTCTGTTATAAACAAAACAATTTCTTTTATCAATAAATTTTGGGCTGAATGGATTATTTTCGTTTTTTGGTGTTGCCTTGAAATTCAGGGGAAAATTGAAAACTGGGAAAATAACAATCGTGTTTGCGTTTAGCTTTGAATTGTATGCCTCGTAGTTTCACACTTCAGCGGTTACTTACCACAGAACATTTTTGTGGGTATGGGGACATGCATTGTGAAGGACTGCGAACTGGCAGGTGGCTAATTTAGGGCCGCGTTTGACCCCTTAAGGCGCAGTGGTAACTGCATGTACCACATGCATTGCAGCTAAAAATTTATGCATTTTACTCCCACACTTTGTTTTATATTTTTTAGGGAAGCCAATAAGAAGAAATTATTCCCTGCACTCCTTCATACAGTTGGTCTTTGTAATTTGGCCCAACTTTTGAGTTGGAAAATAATTTCAAAAACATTATTTTATATACCAATTAAGTTTATGAATTCACATGATTGAAATTAGCTACGTATTCCCACCAGTCTACCGTGAACTAATCCCTCAATCCTGTGGCAACTACACGTAAGTGTACTAACAGCTGTTACTTCCATCAACGCTGCATTTTGCTCACAGATTGTATTTATGTGCTTCGTACGATCTCAAAATAAACAGCAGTGACGTTCTTTTACAGCATTGACCAGTTTTTTTTAATGCGTACAGTAACTTCCCTACGAAGTATAAACTGACTTTTAAGAATTATTGAAAATAAATTTCTGGTTTTAAATAATTAAAATACAGGTTTATTTAAATAAATTTACCAGTCTAAAATGGCTTAATTTTTTTAAGTATACCGGCAATTATATGCGTCATATGCTGTAACGTTCGTGAAGTCTGCATTTGACACACAGTGTATTCGTATGGTTCTCATAGTAAACAATCGCTCCTTTTGAAAGAGCGTTAACTTTTGACTGTGTAATGAGACGCAATATTTTATGTGTGAAGTTTGAACTGCATTTTAAATAGCTGTTCACCTTAACTTCATACTTTAAATTATTAGTTGGAAGAAATCGGACAGTAATTATATTCAGAATTGTCGACCATAGCTGAAAATGTAACTATCTACGTGACATGTCACAAATATTTATTATCCCAGAGAAAATACTCAATAACTGGCATAAAAGAGTTCAATACGAACACTGTAAGAATGAACTTTGTGCTATTTCTCCATTACAAATACACTCTAATGAACAGCAATTGCAAGACTGTCAACGTACGTCAAAGGAATTAAGGGCTGTGACATTTTGACTCGATTAATTGATTAAAAGAAGTTAGAAAGAACTGCATTGCTGGGATATCACATCTTCCTAGGTTGCTGAACGGAAGGCGGAGACACTTCTTGTAGTATGACTCGGCTCATGGAAAATTGTTTATGTCAAAAAAAATAATAATATGAATTATTTAACTCGCCAACTCCTTCAAAATTTGTCAGTCGGTAAGTCAAAGTGTTCTCTAGCTTTATTTCAGCCTCAGAAATCACAATCGAATTAACAACTGGTCGTCACCGGATCCTATATTGTGACAGTCAAATTGAGTCCAGATCCAAAAAAAGATTCTTCGAAATTAAATTTAAACATTTAAAATCGCGTCTTCCTTTCAGTTCTCCTTACAAAACCTGCAAAGTACAGTGATTAGTACATACAGAGTGAAATAAAATTAGATGTTTTTCAATAAAACTTCCTCGGGACAGCTGCCACATCAGGTGTAGAGTCATTCCGTTTTGAAGAAAACAGGAAAAAACTGCATGGAAACGTTCAGTTTTCTGGGTACACAACACGGTCAATGGCGCAAGGCGTAAAAAGATCATACCATTGGCGACTCATGGTTATAGTAGGTGTTCGAAGCGGCCTGTCTGGATTTCATGGTGGTAGGCAGTGCGCCGCACGATATTCTCTGGAACACGTCGTGATATGTCGGCGTCTACCGTTGCCATAGTTGCCTGAAATACTGCTGTCATATCTTTGATTGTTGTAAATAGGACTGCTAAAATATGACTCCTGTGATGTCCCGACGAAATAAATTCATCGGATTAAATTCAGGCGACCGAGGATATACCATCCAGTCGGTTAGCCACGTCAACCCGCGTTCTTGGAGAGGGTTTGTCGCGTTCAAACTCGCTGTCACATTTCGAGGCACTTCTACAAGAACAACTTTCAGAAAATCACGATACTGTTGAGCTTCCAGTCTGTCAGGTAAAAAATATAGACCCACGACAATGTACCTGATGATGTAAGACCAAATATTGCCCTTAAAATGGACTTCATACCTAGGTTCGAGGATGGCGTGGGTATTATTCCTAGCCCAGAAGTGATTGTAGCAGGCGTGGAACACACTAGTCAAACAGCTCATCCGCAGGGTGTCGATGTCGAAGTCATTCACAAGGCTGCATCCATAGAGGACAATCATCTTGAAATAGATGTGAACCGTGCAAATACTGGCACGGATGCAATCGATCGTCACAAAGTACTGTACCTATCGTTCCATGCCTGCAACTATGACATCTTAATCGAATAATATCCGTATCGTATTCATAAATGTCACACGAAAAACCTGCTCAAATCGTCCAAAAGCATTAGCGTCTGGATGACGTCGACAAAATTCAGCTCTTACCGCCATGTGTCAGTACCATTTTACCATATTACAGGCACCGCGGGTTAAGAATGTCACAGTATTCGTCGTGCGTGTCCCACGATCATTCGATCACGAGTCCTGCTGCGCACTGCGTGTACTGCGTTCATCTAACAAAGCTCTGTGTCGTCATGACAGTAACACTGCTTAGAAATGTGTTTCCCCATTTGACGGTGACGTGTATTTCGAAAACTAGCCGTCGTACGATATATGTTGTAACAAAAAACATTCCCTCGAAGGCTTAGTTCGAG
>JGI20166J26741_11687362_pt1 | contig 10946 bp, 1 predicted proteins | sample TergutCu122P5_FD_26741 | JGI IMG/M metagenome (IMG submission 26741) | reverse complement strand
TATGGCGTCACGGACGGCTTACAGTACGTGGACACCCCAGAAGCCCACACTTTTCGATGGCCATTATCTCCGTAACCGTTCGACTTTGGATATAGGTGTTCTGGGTTATATCGGTATAGTTTAACATAAGGAACACCCTCCCGAAGTTTGGTCCGTTCCTCCTGTGACACCCTGTATATACGTTTATAAATTATATTAATTATTATAATATAATGCATATTTACACTTAATCATTTTGACATACAAACACGCACACACACACACACACACACACACATATATATATATACATATATTTACATTTACATTCCATGTTGTTGCAATTGTTACAGGTTTTATCATGACAATACTTTTGACAATATTAATATTAAGCTATGAAATTTACTGTACTTTAACTTGACACTTGTCTTATAACACATTTACTCCCATGTATTGTTGACAGTTTCTATATCCCAAGGTCTTGTTCAGTAAGGACCTGTGGAGGGTATTTTAAATAATAATAATAATAATAATAATAATAATAATATGAACATCGTTCACAAAAACATATGAAATAAATTCATTCAATAAATGATGAAAATCCCCGTGAAGAGACAGTGAAAACAAAGTTTTTAACTCTTTGAGACGTTAGCAGGTGGCTGACATAACCTCGATGACCCCATGTTCACACTGATTTTAGAATAGGAAAGCTGACTTTGAGGTAGAATACATTAGCGTAAGAGAATACAGAGAGAGGCTGGATCATGCAAGGGTGAAGATGGCACAATTTTTGGCTGGTGGATCTGAAGTTACGGTATATTATGGGCAGTCTGTCATTTCTTCCTCGACCATTGTTAGAGGGAATATAAAACCCCCTAAAGTAGAACTAAAGATTTTCAGTGGAGATTTAAAGGATTTTTTTAAATTTCAAGTAAATTTCAGAGAATACTTGAAGATTAGGAAGAGGAATAAAAATTTCAGTGTCTAATCCAAGCCACTGCAGACGGTTCAAGGGCTCGGGGGATTGTAGAAAGCTTCCCTGACACTGCTGAGAATTATAGCAAGGTTATTTAAAGCCTGAGGAACAGATATGGAGAGGAAGGATTGCTGATAGGGTGCTGTGTGAGGGAGTTTCTAGGGTTTGCAATAAAAATGTCACAGAAAGCCAGGCAAAGCGGGACACAACTCTTGTGTGTGATAGCCTGGAATCCTATTCCCGTGCTTTAGAATCAGTTGGAGTGACCTCTTATAAGCGTGGCTCGATGTTATTTCCGTTCGTTGAATCCCGTGTACCAAAAGATGTATTGAGGGTGTTGTTAGCGAATACTGGTACTTTGCTCATGGACGATGATGGAAGCAGCATTTTTGGGGACAGGATTAAAGACTTCTCATTCCTACGTAGTGAGGATGTAGGAGAAGGAAGAAGTTTCTTACTAAAACCGGTCTCATGCTGAGTGGTGATGTAACACGGAAGGAGAAACAAAAAAAATATCGAAGAAATGGCTGCCATGGCGACTGATCTATTGTCAGGAAAGAAGAAGAAAAACAATGTTGCTTGTTTTGTGAAGGATCTGACGATAGTAAAGACTGTTCTAAAGCGCAGGAGTTATCATTACATAATAAACAAGAAACACTAAGGAACAAGAAGAGATGCTTCTTGTGCCTGAAACCAGGGCACTGATCAGAGTACTGCAAACAGGGAATAAGTAGCAATATCTGTTCCAAGAGACACTATACAATATGATGTGTGCCTATGTCTGGAAGAGCAACGGAAGAATCCAGCCTTTGAGAGAATGACAGAAGGAGAGCAGGATGTTTCATTATCAACTCAGTTCTGTTCGGAGTTGATCCTGAAGAACATTTTGGTAAGTTTGAAAGTAAACGGGAAGAAGCGGACCGTGATAATCATTACCATTAATCTTCGAAAACTTTACCGGTTTCAAGCAGTTTTTTTTTTCACATTTATACAGGGCTAGAAGTACGTAACTTTTTAGATCATCTCCCTGTATTTGTGCTGCTTCAGACAAACCAAGTCATTTATGTGATAACTCAAGGTTACCCCTTTTTACTTTTAGTTACCAAGCGAAACTTCCATCACGATGTTCGTATAGGAAAAAAATATTATTTAAATTTTCTCGCTTTATTAGCTCTTCTTTAGCCCTGCTCCACAATTTCCCTAACATCTCAACATGGCCTCCAGCTAATGCAACTTGCCAGACGATTTGTCCCTCCTTTTATTTGGTCCATAACAATATTGTTTTAACTCGTGTGGGTTTCATTGCACATCTCCAGCCCACAGCCATTTTCTTTCCAACAAATCTAGATAGTCGCGTGCTGCTGCATTGTGCCAGACGGAAACCAATAATTTCCTCATGTCATCAGGGTTTATTTGCTTTATTTTGGACGCCCTCAGCAGACCCTCTAATAACTCTTTATTGCCTTACATACTGCCCGGTGGCGGTATTTCCTTCCGTATATACAGCTAGGAATATATTATTTTCTATCTCGTTTGAGTTTAGATGCAGTTCCTCAGCCCAACACCACAGCTGCTGTATCACATCACAATGGACATTATATGTTGCTTGGCACAATGTTCTTTTTCCGTAACACTGTTAGAGTAAAAAAAATTAAACGGTCAGGTTGTAGTTTCAATTGATTAGTTCAATCCAAAAATTTCTCTAATACTCGTATTTGAACGTGGATACCTCTTGCTGCCATCGCCAGGCCGTTTGACCAGACTTGTTTTTTTTTGACAAACACACCTTTTCCTAAATTCCTCTAGTTTTAGCTACAGCTCTTTAGCCCAATCCCACAGTTCCTCTAATACTTCAACGTGGCTTCCTCCTGTTGCCATGTGCCAGACGGTTCGTACAATCTTGTCTTTTGACAAACGCACCTCATTCCTTAACTCTATCTCTTATTAACTGCAGTTATTTAGTCCAATCCGACACTTTCTCTAATATTTCAGCGTGGCCTTCTTCTACTGCCATTTGACAGGTCGAATTTACAGACTTGTCTTTTGACAACCGCACCTCATTCCTTAACTCTGTCTTTTACTAACTGCAGTTATTTAGTCCAATCCGACACTTCTTCTAATATTTCAGCGTGGCCTCCTTCTACTGCCATTTGTCAGGTCGAATTTATAAACTTGTCTTTTGACAACCGCACCTCATTCCTTAACTCTATCTCTTATTAACTGCAGTTATTTAGTCCAATCCGACACTTCCTCTAATATTTCAGCGTGGCCATTTGCCAGGTCGAATTTACAGACTTGTCTTTTGACAACCGCACCTCATTCCTTAACTCCTGTGGTGTTAGCTGTAGTTCTTTAGCCCAATCACACAGTTTATGTAATGATTTAACTTGGCCTCGTCTTGCTCCCATGAGCCAGGCTGTTTCTTCAGACTTGAATTTTGATCACCACACCTGGTCCCTTAACTCTTGTGGTGTTAGTTGCAGTTTTTAACCAAATCGCACAGTTTCTGTGGTAATTTAACATGGCTCCCTCTTGCTGCCATGAATCGGGCCGTTTTACCAGACTCGGTTTTTTTGACAACCAGAACTGATTCCTTAACTCCTCTGACTTTAGCTGCAATTCTTTAGTCTAATCCCACAATATCTCTAATACTTCAACGTGGCCTCCTCCAACTTCCATGTGTCAGGCCGTTTGATCGAACTTGCCTTTTGACAACCACACCTCATTCTTTAACTTCTCTGGTTTTAGCTGCAGTTCTTTAGTCCAATACCGCAGTTTCTTTAACATTTCTTCGTGGCCTCCTCTTGCCGCCTGGTGCCAAGCCGTTTGACCGAACTCGTCTTTTGACAACCACAGCTCATTCTTTAACTCCTCTGGTTTTAGCTGCAGGGCTTTAGCCCAATCCCACAGTTTCTCTAGTATTTCAACGCGGCCTCCACTTGCTGCCTGGTGCCAGGATGTTTGATCGAACTTGCCTTTTGACAACAGCACCTCATTCTTTAAATCTTCTGGGTTTAGCTGCAGTTCCTTAGCCCAATCCCAAAGTTTCTGTAACGTTTCAACGTGGCCACCTTCTGCTGCCGTGTGCCAGGGCGTTTGATCGAACACGTCTTTTGACATCCACAACACATTCCTTAACTCGTCTGGTTTTAGCTGCAGTTCTTTAGCCCAATCCCACAGTTTCTCTAATACTTCAACGTGGCCTCCTCTTGCTGCCATGTGCCAGGCCGTTTGTCCATTTCTGTTTTTTGACAAACTCACCTCTTTCTTTAACTCTTCTGATTTTAGCTGCAGTTCTTTAGCCCAATCCCACAGTTTCTTTAATCCTTCAACGTGACCTCCTCTTGCTGCCAAGTGCCAGGCCGTTTCTCCATACTTGTCTTTTGACAACAACACCTCCGTCTTTATCTCCTCTGGTTTTAGCTGCAGTTCTTTAGCCCAATCCCACAGTTTCTTTAATACTTCAAAGTGACCTTCTTTTGCTGCCAAGTTCCAGGAAGTTTCTCTAAACTCGTCTTTTGACAACAACACCTCATTCTTTAACTCCTCTGGTTTTAGCTGCAGTTCTTTAGCCCAATCCCACAGTTTATTTAATACTTCAACGTGACCTTCTCTTGCTGCCATGTGCGAGACCGTTTCTCCATACTTGTCTTTTGACAACAACACCTCATTCTTTATCTCCTCTGGTTTCAGCTGCAGTTCTTTAGCGTAATACAGCAGTTTGATTAGCACCTGTATTCTTCCCCTATTAGCAGCCTCATGCCAGACGGTTCTTTTTCCCATGTTGTTTCCTAACAAAAATCTATTCTTCAATTCACCCGGGGTTAATTGTGCTTTAGCCCAAATCCACAAATCCTCTACCACTTTTATGTGACCTGCTTCTGCTGCCACATGCCAAGCTGTTCGTCTGTAATAGTCTTTGGCTAACAACATCACTTTTAAAGCTTTGGAATGTCCTCCCGATTTTAGACTGTCCAGTAAAAATCCAATAATATGAGGGTTATTTTCTGCCGCTGCTTCATGTAGTGCTGTTGTGTCAACTATGATGGGTCCTTGTACTTCTCCCTTATTCCATTGTTCATTGAGTAGTTTTCCATACTCTTTCAAGACCTCCTTCGATGGCTTAGAATTTTCCAATAGACCCTCCACAAAGGTTCTAATTACATTACAATTCATTCGTAATAGAACCCCATTTAGAAAAATTTCCCTCAATTGTACGTGTTGTTTAGTTTTCTTGGTCAGTTGGTTTATTAGGAAATCAGCCACAAAATATTCAGCAAAAGTGCGGTGGATGAATTGCGGCTTACCCTCATTGTTTCTCTGTGCTATCCCAATCCTAGCCAAATCTTCATCTGATAATGTAGAATTGCACTGAATTTGCAGAAATGTGTCCTGTTCCGCTGTAAACAACGCCTCTAAGGCTAATAGCTGATGCTCCAGTTTTATGTTTTTGGATTCGCGTTCACGTATCCCATCTGCCCCCAAGTTACCTGGTTGAAATTTAGACTTTTCTTTAAAAAATATGTCGCATTTTCTGTCAGTAAATCGTCCATATAACCCCGCCAAGTCTAGTTTGTGCGGTAACTCAGGCTCTGATTTCTCTGACAGATAAAATAATCTAAAGTCCTCTTCAAAAGCTTCGGCTAACATGCGAGTTTGTAATGGGATGCCGGTGAACTCTCTGTCCTTATCGCTAATTGACTGTGCCAACTTTCTTATTAATGCTGTAGCATAAATTTGTAACCGGTGTTCATCCTTGTCTTCAAGATATGATGTTTTATGCCAGAATTTCTTTAGAAATTCAACTTGCTCGACTTCGGAGAAGGGCTGTAGGGTGTAGGAGAGCTGCTGTAGATTATCCTCCAATTCTTCTCTCAGATGAGGTCGGGTGGTTACCCAAAGCTGCTCTAAAGAAGTCTCCTTCAGAACTTGCAGCATGTCAATGACTGTCTGTTTGTAGCTGGGACAGATTTCATCAAAACCGTCCACCATTACCACTAATTTGTTAACTTCATTTCCTTCAAAGCACTTCTTAAACAACGCCTTCTCTAAATGAGAGTGAAGCTTTAGCACTTCCTTTGATACAAATTCAAATACAGTCCCTTTGTCCATCTTCTGTCCTTTCTGAGCCTTGAGTAGTTCTGTGTAGTCGTTTAAGTCAATTCTCACTAACCAGTGTGCTGGAAATTTTTGCTTGATTTGTTTAGACAGGTGGGTCAGTACGGTGCTTTTACCCATTCCTGCTTTGTCAGCAATTAGCCTTACCCTCTGTTGTGTTGCTTCCTGCAACAGGTTGTCTAAATCACTAGGAGCATAAAAATGGTTTATGTGGTTGTGAATGTATTTACGTAATGTCTTCAAATTCCCTTGCGATTGTCGCCAAATGAATCCCCCTGATTTATGTTTCTCTAGCCAATGCACATTTTTCTTTGGATTCTGTTGACAGAACTTTTGGAATTCCTGTTCAGTACTGGCTAGTAAATCATCAAATTTTCCTTTTCTTTTATCTCTTGAAATGTCCTGTCTGATAACGATGTTGTGATTAAAAGTTCTATCGGTATAGTACTTTTCATTGTAACCATTACAAGCAGACTGTACAGGTTCTTCACCAATTCTAAGCTCCTTTTCTTGTAACAGATCTGCAAGTGGAAAAGAATCTGCCATTGATTCAGCAGATGTGAGTTGATTTAAGGTAAATCTTTTGCCTTGAAAAACCACTGTCTTCTTTAATATATCCTTTTTTGAAATGGAGGTTAAATCACTCCAAGTTAAATGTTCATTTTTTATCATGAACCTTTCACCGAGTGCTTTTCTAGCGATTTGTTCCAGAAAAGTAGCGGTGCTACCATCTGATTGCGTGGTCAGAATAATTTTCATGTTCTTCTTTTGTTTCAGAATGCTGAACAATTCCTTGAAAATGGTTCTTAACTCGTCACTAACTGGCTGATTGTCCTCGCAAGCTATCATCAGTAGATGTGGTGTGTCCATTGATGTCAATAATGCATTCAAGTTTATCATTCGATTGACCGTTAGCAGCCGCTTTATTTTCAATACAGTGTATTGCCCGTCACTGGAGTAATTGGGCGTGCAGGATGTGTTTTGGAGAACCCGGTAAACCTTGGTTATCCCTGTCCAAGCATCTCCATCAACCATTCGTAACTGCCAGACTTGTTGGTCACTAGTAAGAAATTCTTTTAAACCCAGTGCCTCAGGTTTAAAATCAAGTGCACTTTGATCAATATTTTCGACATAACGCTGAGTTTCATGTTGATAAACCCTATTTCTTATTTCGGGTGATGATAATTTGGATTTTATGTTCTCTTTTATTTGCGGGAGAAGTCTAACCAACCGCTTCACATACGGAATCAGAGCATGCAATGTGCTAGCGTCTGGACAGCGAATACTTTCATTGTCAAGCTCGAAGTTTTGTAACTTTTTTTCAGCTTCTTTTGTGGCCTCAGCGTTATTCAGTAAAGAAAACAGATCTTCAGGCTTAAAGAATTCCTTCACATGACACAACCAACAGTAACACTCCAGGAACTCCCGCTCATCCTGATTAAAAATGCTGAGACTTGTTCTGCATTCGTCGTAAGTTTTAGTTTGATAACGAAGTCGGTGGTAACCTTTTTGTACCTTGCTAGGGACAGTGTCAGCTACCTCAGGGTGGTAATTTTTAAGATTCTCTGTCCATTTAAAGAAATCATTCAATTCTGGTCCATACTTTAAGCCTGCACTAACAGGCCAATCGACCACCTCTACTATTTTTGGTTCGCCATTATCGTCTTTTCCCTTCCCCGTTTTGGGAGCAAGGGCTTGCACAATTTTATCCATTTTATGTGTTGCTAGGTTGTACAACGGAGTGTGTTTTTCCTTCCAACCCATATAAGATAAATCAATAAAAATGCGATAGACCGTTCCTAAATGTGAGTTGCATGTATTGATAAGATTTGGTGCAGACAAGTAGCTAGTTATATCCAAGTGCTGTATATCAATGGAACGCCCTTTGTGGCGTACGTCAAGTTTGTCGGCCATTTGTGACAACATATCTTTGCAACCTGGGCTGTCAAAAACTACTGTGTGTGGATGGTAATCCTGTCTGATATCATGAATTTCATGCACAGTGCTGCTTGTACTTGCTTCATCTTGTTCTGTTTTCATTTTCATACGAAATGCACTTGTTTTAACTATAAAACCCTTGGTGATAAAGGCAGTGATCTGCGCCAGCCTACCCTGTCCGACCTCATGACTGTAATGCACCATGCTACTTGCAGGTGGTTCGTGTTCTTCTCTTGTAAGTCTTTTAAGAAATTTGCCTCCTACCACTTCAAGGTACTCAGTGGTAAAAGCAGTAATCTGAGCTAGCCAACCTCCTAAAGAGTGACCAGTGAAAAATATTTCGAAACTGACATTCTTTCCTTGCTCTATTTCTTGTAGAACTGAGACGACAATATTGGCAAATGTGCTGGCGGAACTCATTTGTTCAACGTAGTTGTTAAATAAAACACCTTTAACATCTGTTACAAGAGCACCAAAATTCTTAATATCAGTCCCTCGATGAGCAATCACCACTTGCTGATATTCCGGGTGCCAGTAGGCTGCTCCGAAGTAGCCGTTCCTTATTCCTAAATGAAATGCTGTCGTTAGCAACTTCCAGCCTTCAGGAAGCTTAGGTTCTCCATGTTTGCAGTCACAGTATGCCATAGCGGCAAACTGGGCCAGCACGTGGGGCGTTGGGTAAGAGGGCGTTGCTTTGAGTTGATCAATGACGGATAATGGTTCGTTTTCATGAAAGTCTTTGATTGATTGTTTAAAATTTTCGTGGCTCAATTTCAGCTTTTTGTCTACTTTCAGTTCTCCTGAGAAAGGCGGCAGAACAGTTGATGATGCTTGTTTGCCAGACGCAGCTGCATGTGAGTCACAGTGGAATACCGACACCTGATTAGGATTGGCCGCAACTGGCTGAGAGTTGCGTGACTCTAATCTATCTGTCCCTGAGGGGGACCATTCTACGTCTGAAGTACAGCCTCTCAACTCGTCAATAATCTCCACATGATTATATTCTTCAGCCAAATTCAAAGGCGTTTTTCCATCACCATTTTCAATTGCAGTATCTGCTCCTTGAGTGAGCAGAAAATGAACCACATCCAACTCATTTCTTTTAATCGCCAAGTGCAAAGCAGTGTTCCGATTATCGTTACCATCTTGTGCATTGATATCAGGTTGAGGATTTTTTCCTAAAAGTTTTTTAATCTTCTTTACTTTTTTTTGCGTGGAAATATTACTTTTGCGTATAGTAATAAAGAGTTTCGCATTCACCTCTAACTGTTTACTATTAGAAAGCTCGTACTCTTTATGCTTGGCTTTGCGGTCCATTGTAGTAATTGTACAAGGCAGGGTCCCTATCTTAGTAAATGAATTGCTAGAGAAACTGGACATAAAGGAATTTAATCCTTGCCTTATTCTCTCTAAAAACCATTTTTTCTTATGACAGAGCTTAATATGAAACTTTAAACGAAAATCTCCACAAAATTTCAACAGGGAATTATTTATGCCAACATGAAGTGCAAGTTATGTTTTTTGTCTGCATCTAATCGAGTCACATATTTCTTTACGTATTTAAGAAAATATACTTAAAATACCAAACCACAGTAATTAAATGCCTCATGTGATATACAGCACTGATCACATAAAAATGAACGTCTGTAAAGTGACGCACAGCATTATGTTTGTTACATGTGGCACTGGTCTAACAGCCTCTATTCCACGGCTTGATGCTGTTCAATTATTTCAATTTTAATAGAAGTTCTCAGCCCTTCCTCACCGACCTTGTGTTCCCTGAAATATCCTCACAAAGAGTCACATATGGTCTAGTGGCGTCGCCTTACTGAACACCTGTAGCGAAATATACGGCTTGCAGTTTTGGACATTTTGGCTCAACCTGCAGCACACCGGTGTTCTACAGGCGCATTATCTTCACTGACGCCTCTGCAGACCTGTCAACATATATATAATGCTCTATAATTTACCGCTATAAGCAGTCCGGTTCAACGCTGTTGATCTGCTGAGGTTCCTGCCCTAAATGTCCAACTCTCAAAATAATCATACCTACAGACAAGCGTTTAATTTCACTGGAATTCCCATTTCAATTTATGAAAAATAAATGACCATCACTATCACCAATAAGGTGCAGCCTCTGTTCTTAGGCTGTTTACACCACAGACACTGCGACATTACCTGCCAATACGCAGCATGTGATTCATAACTATGGTACAGCCTAACAAGAATGCTTAACCCTGAAGACTGAGGCAACACGACCCTTCGAAACTTCCGGAACTGCGCCAAATGCCACAAGAACCGAAACATCAGCACGCAACAGCAACACTGCCTAGGGAACTGAAATCAGGCAAGAGTAAGGCCTGCTGTCTGAACTGAACAATTCCTTTTTTCGCTGTTGTTCTACTAACCAGGTTTGAGCTGTACAGTCATAATGTAAGTGTGTAAGTGGCTGTTCTGTTGTTAATGGGTTGATGGGTGACTTGTTTCTGTTTCAGAAATCGAATTTCTTTTACGCAAAACAGCGGCCTGCCTTATCTGCTTTAAATGAATCCGCAAACTTTGGCCCGAGTCACTATGCTGATATTAGTTTGGCGAAGTAGGTTTTCCAATAGATCCGACAGGACTCTAATTGTACACTGGTTAATGCATTCTCAAGAAATGGGTGGTTCTTACTTTAGTTTCTTGCTTTTTCAATGGCAAGTCCTCCAGTATGGCTAGTGTGTCGCCGCCACACCAATGAAATGTAGGAAATGACTGTATTCTACTACGAAAAAGAGAAAGAAAATTTTTATTTATTTCTTTTTCGTAAAACGTTACACTGCGTCACAGAAATTACGCAAAATACGAGGGTTGGAACTTTAATAGTGGCAACTATTTATTTACAACTGATACAAAATAGATACATGTTTCGAAGTTTTACTGTCCTTCAATGTAG
>JGI20166J26741_11687251_pt1 | contig 10947 bp, 7 predicted proteins | sample TergutCu122P5_FD_26741 | JGI IMG/M metagenome (IMG submission 26741) | reverse complement strand
TTAAATTTGATATTGCTGTTTTATACTGTTTTGGGCGGAAGTCCATATATTATAAGTGATGTAATGTACAAATTGTAAATATGATTGACATATCCAATGTGACCTGTGTGACAAAAATGGACGAATAAATAATAATAATAATAATATTGTATCCACCAGGTTGTAATGGGCTAATCTGGTAATATTTTGGACAGCCTAGTAACAACCATCTTCAAGTTTAAAGAGAATGAATGGCAATATAACTAAACTTAACAAGACTGATCTACACAGCAAATGGTCAGGCCTGGAAGAAAAAAATACTACAGATGTGAAATAACACAGAGAACACCATAACACACTACTGGTGTCAGATAAATGGCCTTGGCTTCACTGACTCATCCATTTCATTACACCTTTCCCAAGAAAACTGGATCTGATAGGGAATTCCCTGTTGACTGTAGGGATTCAGGTTGAAGATGGAGCCAGCTCATTTTCTGAAATAAGGGGGAAAAAGTTGTGATGTCACCACCAAAAATTGGAAAAATGTATTTATCTTAAATCTGATTGAAACTGTACAACAATGTGCTGTGAGATGTAATGTCAAGCAATCTGGAAGAAATTTACCAACATATAGAAGGAACCCACTGCTTTTGTCTTTAGGACAGAAGACTCTGAATATGGAGGCAGCAGGTTTCTCAGAAGGATCCATAGATTTATACCAGACTAGAATAGAACTCCGCTCTTCTGGGTTATTACAGAGCAAGTAGTGGTAATTTCTTAACGACGTTTCAGGACAACCTATCTGTCCCATTTATGGGACCGACAGGTTGTCCCGAAACATCAGTAAGAAATTACCACTACTTGCGTAACAACCCAGAAGAGTGCAGTTATCATCTACTTCATGGGAGTAGCCTGAAATCATGCATTCTACCAGACTACATTGTCTAACATCCCATAAAAAACATTCTTCACACTCACTACCATGAAAACATGAAATCTCATATAATGACAGTGAACTAAACTCCTTCTGCCTAAAAATGTTTTCAGAGGTCACTTATATTTATTTGGACATTCTCACATTAAGCTGCATAACCATTGAATAACAGTCTGTAATTGCAGTTTAAGAGATAAAAAGCACACAAATAAAGTGCATAAATGAATGAATCACAACACACTGTTTGAACAACATTAGCTGCCAAACCTGTGTTCAAAAAAATTTCTGCTCTAGTGAATATTTAGTGCGTTATACTCAAGATGTGTGCAGAAAAACACAAAGATCCTCATGTTAAGCCCTCCACTATTGCTTTCCAAGTGTAACCAAAAACTGAATGAATCAACAAATTTCAGTAAACTCCCCAATATCAAATTTAATGAGAAACCATTCCGTGATTGTGGACCTTCTATACATGGACAGATTCAATAAAGGTAACATGTGCATTACCGAAAATTTTAGTTTCAAAATTGCCAGAAATGAAACAGATGTAAAACAGAGATCTCTGTGCCCAAGAGAAGAGTCAGAAACAATACAAAATAAAACATGGTATCGTGGGTTTGGAGGTAGATGGAGTAGACAATTCTAATTTTATTGCTACACCTCTTTCTCATATTTCCACAAGATTGTTAATGCAAAAATCTTCATACATTTATTGTTTACCACTTCAAAAATAAAACCGTAATGTCCGAGTCTGTTCATAAATAAGGTAACATGCAAAAATAAATAGTAAATTATCTCACCAAATTTACGAACAAACAGATTTTATAAAAAGTAAAAAAGTCTAAAATGCTGCACACTAGATACATGCAGCATTCGTGTTTTGTGTGAATATTTACTGCAAAGGCTAGATTATGCACTGCTATGTTACTACTGGTATTAAAGTTTACTACTCTCTTCAACCCATCTGTACACTGTCCACCAAATCACATTGCAAAAACAGTTTCGCCCACACCCACAACAGGTTATGGGTCCACGGACCTTAGATTTTGGTCAGAAACAGTGGCTGTGAAATAGTAATTGTGTAACAGTGATTGTGCCAGTAACATAGAGTGACTAAATAAAACTCAATATGGCTACTGCTAGTGACAATTGGCATTGTGGGAACACCCCACATATCCAGTACCCCTTTTACCTCACAACAGCTCTCTCTCTCTCTCCCTCCACCTCTCTCTCTCACTCTCTCTCTGTCTCCAGTATCTGTGCCACCTACCGAACCAGGCACCCCTTTTCATCACAGCACCTCTCCCTTCTCTCTCCACTCATTACACTGCTCCCTACACTGAAATAAACGACGGCCTGCTGTAGAAAAACGTCCGTTTACAGGGCCCCAAGCCAAAGATAACAATTCATCAAGCCACGCCCACAACTCTGCCAGCTGACCAATAGCAGACCAGGCAGAACAGTCAGAGCTCAGTACAAAGGGAGGCCCAATAAAGCGAAAGCCATCAGAAGAATGGGTTTTGGTCCGGATGACATATCAAGAACCCTGTGACTTGTGTTGGTATAGTCTTCTTCGTCTTCTAGCACTCCGAGAGTGAACATCAACAGAGAGACCAGAATGACTAAGGATCAGAGAGTATGCGGAAGAGGAAGGTGAGCTCCTGCTGTAGGCATAATGGTGAGGTAGGAGGAGTTAGCTTTTATTAAGGCTATTTCTACACTACAGCTTTCCCCAGCCCTCCTCAAGAAGCTGAGGATGGCTCTCTCATCCCGTAAGAAGAAGACAGTGGTGTCTGCCGTGAGCCGCAGCACCGCACCCGGAGGTAGGCCCAAAGCCTCCCAACGTCCATCCAGCCAGCACGTGAGCAAGCGCAAAGCCAACGAGCTGGCAAGCTATGACGATTTGATCGAGTCCACCAACAGGCGCCCAGCACCTGGCGCTGGATCAGCGCCTCTGCCCGCGATCTCATCAGTCATGGGCGAAGTAGCTGCTGTCAGCAACCGGCAACACGGGCCCCCTGAAGGAGGAGTGACGTACGCGTCTGTATTGGCTGGGGCCATCGCCCCTCTTCAGCCATGTGGGTCGCTCAAAACCAAAGTCATGGGTTCAGACCTGTCCGAACCCGCTGTCTCATCCGAGACAGCCAATAGGCACATGTCTAGCGAAACGTCCGGGCCTCTAAGTGACAAGTCGGATGGCAACCCTCCACACGTCCAGGTGAACAACACCTGCTCACCAGGAGGAAACCGCCCTAAAAAGACACGACTTTTATTACAGGTGTTAGTGACGTCCGTACCAACATGGCCTGATTGCGGGCTTCTCGTCCTGGCGGCATGACGGCCCAAATGAAGGGCAAAATTTGAAGCTTGAACTGGAGCATTTTCTCAACCATCATCGTGTCGACATTTGTCTCTTCTGTGAGACATTCCTTAACCCTGGTCAAAATTTCCGGCTTGCCAATTATGTCTGCCACCGCACAGACTGACAGTGGGGGCGGTACAGCCATTCTGGTCCGCCGTGGTATAGTCCAACACTCAGTACCCGTTCTGGGCCTGATCCACTTGAGGCTACTGCCATTCAAGTCTTATTGGCCGGCAAACCGGTGAAATTCCTTGTGGCTACCTTTCGCCTTCCCGCCCACTGATTGGAGCGGATCTCACCGATTGTTTCAGCGGGAGATTGCCGGTCCCAATGGCCGGCGAACTCAACGCCAAACACGTGGATAGGAAATTGCGGCTGAACACGAGACGGGGGAAACTCCTACGTGATTATGCCGACGAGAATTCCTGTCTGATCTTTGGACCGGACAACCCAACTACCTATCCATACAACCCCACCGCTAATCCCGATGTTTTGGACATCGTGATGACCAAGAAACTCTCGTTCCTGGTGTATCTGACTTAGTGCTCTGCAATAAACTCGGACCACCTCCCGGTACTCGTTGCACTGTGTGCTCTTCATCCGTTCAACACCCACCAGATAGCCCTGATTTCAGGCGCAATGACTGGGCCAAATTCCAAACTCACTTGGAAGATCAAATTCCGTTAGATCCGGAATTGCACAACGACATGGCAATCGACACGTCCGTTGAGAACTTATCTGGCGCCGTTCTGAAGGCTCTGGCATCTACTCCCAATTATCGCCCGCGAAAAGACCCACGGCTGGCATTCAGGAAGATATACGCCTGAAGAACCGGTTGTGGGGGCTGTGGCAGATCACCAGGGACCCCTATGTGACAGCGGAGGACAACCCCCTACATAGGTCGTTGACCCGCCGGCTTAACGAATGGAGGAACGACCAGGGGAGTGCGACATTCGAATCCCCCCGATTCCCAAGACCAGTCGCTGTGGAGGATGGCCAAACGGGGGATTAAGAGTTCCTACTCCGTCTCCCCCTGGTCACTCCAGGGGTAATCGCTCTCTCAGGATATGGAAAAGCCGAAGACCTTCCCCACAGTCTGGAGACTCAGTTTCAGCCGGTGACCGATCCCTCGTTCCCGGCAGTTATTGAGATGGTTGAAGTGGGGATGAAGACTCACTACCTGACCCCTGCCAGCGAACCCAGGTTAACCAACCCCGTCGAGGTTCAGGAAGCCGTAAGAGGTCTCAACGACGGCAAGGCACCGGACGCAAACGATATTCCGAAAAGGGCCTTGAAGCATCTTCCCCAGCGAGAGGTACCCAATTCTGGCCCAGATTTTCAATGCGGTTCTCTTCACCCATCACTTCCTTACAGCGTAAAAGCACGCAAGAGCGATGTCTATACATAAACTGGGGCAGGATCCAGCACTGTCCTCATCCTATCCACTGATTATTCTCTTGGACACGAATGGTAAACTATTTGAAAAGATCCTATTAGCTAGGATCTTATATGAAGTAAGCAAGCGCGGACTGATGCCAGACGAGCAGTTTGGGTTAATACCCGGGCATAGCACGTCCTTGCAGCTGGCCCGCTTCACTGAAAGAATAACAAGGAACTTGGGCGAAAAGAGGGTAACAAGCGCAGTTTCCTCGACGTGGCCGAAGACTTCGATACCGTCCTGATTGATGCCCTCCTCTACCAGCTATCGCTCCTAAAATTCCCGTCTTACATAGTCCATACAATCTCATCATACCTCCGGGGTCGGACCTTCGAAGCGTCCTTCCAGACGGCCACGTCACCTCGTCGAGGCATGCGGGCTGGGGTGGCTCAGGGTGGATTGATATACCCTGTCGTCTTCCGTCTATGTCAACTACATTTCCTCACCCTCGCACTATGTCGAGTTAGCCCTCTACGCGGATGACACGGCCAACATAGGCACGTCCCGCAAGCCGTCGCTGCTCGTCATCTACCTGGAGTCATACCTCAACGAACTTCAACTGTGGATGAGTGAATGGAGAATCGGCATTAATGTCTCTAAGAGCACCTCGAAATTCTTCGAACATGCTGGACGGAGCTTCGTCCAGCCCCGAACAGTAACAATCTTCGTCGAACCAAACGAGTGGTTCGACACAACTCGTTATCTGGGATGACCCTAGATAAACGACTCACCTGGTCGCCTCACATAGATCAAGTCAGAAAGAAAACTGCTCAATGGAGGGGTATAGTGGGTCCCCTTCTGAATAGGAAGAGTGATCTCTACATCAGGAACGGAGTCCTGCTATATAAGCAGCTCATTCGCCCCATGATGGATTATGCGTGCCCGGCGTGGAGGTCCGCTGCCAGGATCCATGTCCGGAGGCTACAGGTGTTACAATCCAAGGGTCTTCGTCTTGCTGCTGGTGCCCCCTGGTACGTAACAGGCAGCTACACGAGGATCTGGGTGTTGCGCCATTTGCCGACCACATAAGAGCCCTGTCTGCGAGCTCTGACTCAAATTTAGCTAACGTGGGAAACACCAAAGTATGGAACTCGGCCGAAAGTTGACCCCATCGCCTGACGCGAAAGCCAAGAGGGGCAGGGGCCAGCAGGTCAGTCGAGGCCATCGCCCGCAATGGCCAAGTCCACTAAACGAATCGCGTTCGGCTCTGATCAGCGGAACGCCTTTCGGTTACCCTGATTTTGCTCAGTTGGAAGGCAAATGTCAGGGTATACGATGCAAAGTCGAGGAACGGCCCGCACTCCCCTCCTCCAGGCGTGGCGGCTTCACCTAAACGCCTGACAAAAATTGCATACCTCCAGTTTGCTACTGAACAAGTCTGGGCTCAGAATCTAGCCAGCGAACCAACGAAAGTTTATCCCAGATAATTAGTCCAGGGCCACCTAGGCATTAGTCTTTGGCAACATCAATCAAGGCCCTCAGCCTGACTTTGAAATCTTTAGCGAAGCATATTCCCCTGTTAAAGTTAAGGTTTATGTTTTAGAGCACAGCGATACGATCAAACGCAGGAATGGCTAACAGACCGAGGGACGTCGACTTGCGCTTCACGCAAGTCTCCGCCCCAATTAGCACTTTGGCTTGGTTTGGCTTCGCTTGAAAAGCCAGCAGAGTAGCAGAGCCAGAGGAAGATTGGGGTGATGATTGGAGTTGGTCTTCAGTGTTGAGTGAGCGTGAGCAAGATTTGATCTGAGCGAGAAGCGTGGGGAAGGACAGCTGCCGAACCGGCTGCGACGACTTAACCCAGCGGAGGAGAGAGAATACTGAAAATGAGGGTGAGCTCCTGCTGTAGGCGTAATGCCGAGGTACGAGGAGTTAGCCTTTATTAAGACTAATTCCAAATTTGAGCTTAACCCAGTATTTCTTTTGGAGCTGAGGAAAGCAATGGCGGCTGAAAAAAAAGCCCTTGAGGCTTCTAAACCCAACGCTACGAGCAAATCAGCCCTTAAGCGTCCTAGCGGAGTTGGTGGTGAGGCTCGGATCGCCCGCGACTCTCCGCAGCTCCATGTTAACAAAAGAAAAGCAGAGGAAGTTTCTAGCTCAGACTTCCCATATAAGGCAAGCCAACCGCCGCCCTGCGCCTGGGGCATCTGTTCGGTGACGGGCCCGCGGTCCAGGGCAACACGGACGAACTAGCTACCCAAAGCAGCCGGCAACTCGGTCCGACCGAGGGTGGGTTGGGGGGTTTTTTTTTTTACTCTATGCTGATCAAGCTTTCGCGCAAGTCTCCGCCCTCAGATCTTTGGTTGGTTGATGGGTTGGCGAAAACCAGTATTAGCAGCTCACTACAAAATGAGTACACATCGTTAGGCTACACATCAAAAGGGAATAATCAGTCTGCGACACATCATGAAGAAACAACGTATGACTGCCGGCCGCGATACCAGCGCGGACCGGCCACTCTGCAGCAAAGCCGAGCATGCCGCTACAATTCAATGGTCCTGCGGCCAGTCTCAGGCGCACATCTAAGCGGTACATCTTCGCTCGCGGCCGACCGGACGAAGCATCGCGAGCCTCTTCACTACACCGTAACCAGCTGTCCAGTTCTACATCACGCAACCCCGGCACCATCTCGGCCGGCCTTATCCAGCACGATCGCGAAACCTGCCGCTAACCAGCTCACCCAGCAAGCGCACCAGTGCCAAGACGCTTCACCACACAGACGCACTTGTAATCACGGCCTTCCGCCGTAACTAACTAATGTGCGACTTACCGAGACTTTTAATAAATATCTGTATATATGTTGGTACTGTAGTTGTTACTCTGTGAACAGCCCCACAGTAACCCACAGCCTAAACGGAAATGGCAGATTTAATGCTTTCGCGTGCCCACTGCCTAGAAGGCATAACTGATGGATCTCTATAGTGCACTGTACTGCCTGCAGATGCACAGCCGCTGCAGGAAAAGGAACTAACTGAGTGGTGACAGGAAGACGCCAGAGCTGCAAGCGTTTTTGCATGCACGCAGAGCAAGTCTGTTGCGGAGCTCCTATTGACATGCAACAGTGCTGAACACATTTGGGAAAAGCTATATACATACATACATAAAATTTCGTAGGTCCACAAATTCTGTGCATTGTTTGAGCGCACTAGTATGCAGTGGCTTAATGTGCTCATTGAGTTGTTCTTCCAGGCAAACGTGACTGCCAGGAAGGCATTAGCACGCATGTCGCTAAGCGGCAAAAACTGTTTGTCGACCTAAACGACGAATGGATGAAGCACAGTGATAATACGCTGTCTGAACTATGCTGACTGGAAAAATTTTGTCCACACTTGGTAAGGAAATGGACAATTTCAAGAATGTTTGGGATACCATTCCCATGAACAAACTGTTGTGGGTGTGATCGAAACTATTTTTGTAATGTGATTTAGTGGAGAGCTTGCAGAAGGGTTGAAAAGAGGAGTATAGCAACACAACAGCTCATAATCTAGCCTACACTGTAAATACACGCACATAGCGCAAACACCGCATGTGTATAGTGTGCAGTGTTTTAGACTTAAAACTTCCTCCAAAACACTGTCATACAAAGAACACCGCACAAGACACTTCATTGCTCCCCAGGGGTGATTCCAATTTCACGGCACAGTGTTTCAACAGAAACATGTTCAATGGGTTTTGTAAGCAAGTCTGCCAGTTTTCTTTTGTCAATGTGTTCTATCCCGATATCATCAACATATCTCTCCCTCACATAGAAGCGTTGCACGTCAATGTGTTTCGACCTTTTGTGATACTTCGGGTTCTTGGTTAGTGTGATGGCACTGGCGTTGTCGGTGTACAGTATCGGTGTTTTCCTGGCAAGGTACATGCACAAGTATTCAACGGGTAGGAGAGTGTTGCCATTTGGCCTCACCCAACCTAAAGAACAGCCATGTATTCTACAACAACTTTCACGTTTCTACCTGCTTCCATTCCCAAGAAAAACATTAGGAGACCTTAGAACTTGAATGCACCACATACAGCTGAGCCTCTAGTGCCTTTGAGGTCAGGATGGCCAGAAGCATGACTGGGGATTGGGGGGGATTTGGTGCAGCTGCCACAGGTGGCAGAGTCCAAGAGGCGGCAAAATGGGCAGAAAATTAATATTTTATTAAAAAATTATTTCTACATTAAATAAAGTGTAAAGTATTGAGCCTAATTAAAGGAAATTTAATAAATAATAGAGACTTGTTAATAGTTCATAATATGCGTCAGGGTGTGGTATCCCACGAAACTAGTCAGATTAATTAAAAACGTGTTTAAATTAACCTTACAATGAAGTCCAGATATGCCAACATATGCCTCATACACTTCCTACTTAGAATGGTCTGCAATAAGGAGATGCTTTGTTGCCTTTGATTTTCAACTGTGCCTTAACAATACGTATTAGGAAAGTTCAAGTACAACAGAAGTGACTGAAACTGAATGGGAACAACAGATTTTTGCCTAAAGCAATCAAGTGAATTTACAAATGCCTGGAAAATTATATATGTTTATGTCTCATCAGAAAGCAGGAGAAATCACAACATAAAGATAGCCAATAAATCCTCTGACAATGTGGCAAAGTTCAGATATTACAAAATGACACTGACAAATCTAAATTTCATGCCGGAGGAAATGAGCAGCAGATTGAAATAAGGTAATGCCTGCTACTGGTTGGTCCAAAATATTTCATATTACCATTTGCTATTTGAAATCACAGACATTAACACACACAGAACTATAATTTTGCCTGTTGGTTTATATTATGGGTGTGAAACCTGTTCTCTCACATTAATGGAAAAATAGATGCTAAGGGTGTTCAAGAATAGGATGCCGAGGAGGATATTTGGGCCTAGTAGGGACGAGGTAACAAAAACTGGAGACACATGCATGAGGAACTTATGCTTGGCACTCCTCACCAAATATTATTCTTCATCTTCTTCATCACTTTAGCCCTTTGATTTGAGCCTTGATATCCCTCACAACAGATGACTTTTCTGATCTGTCCAAAGCTTCTGTACTCCATCCAAATATTATTACAATAATCAAATCAAGGCAGATGAGATTAGCAGGGCATATGACATGTATGGCTAAAAAGAGAAATGCATACAGGGAATCTGAAGGAAACAGCCCACTTGGAAGACACAGGCATACATGGGAGAACAATACTAAAGTGAATCTTCAAGAAACAGAATGGAAAGTCATGGACTTGATTCGCCTAACTCATGTTTGGGGCAAGTAGTGAGCTGTTATAAATGCAGTAATGAAAATATGGGTTCCACAAAATGTGGGTAATCTCTCAACTAGCCAAGGAACTATTTGCTTCTCACAAATCACACTGCTGCACAAATTTAAATAGTTACACTAAACTACATGCAAGCACATTTCACAACTTACAAAAAAACTACATAAACTCCCCCCCCCATGATGCTGTGTCCCAACGTGCACCATAGTCTCCTCATTCATGACATTTCTAGATCTAACACAATGGGATTTGAAACAAAAACTGGAGTCAGACAGGGAGACCCTTTATCCGTCCCAATATTTAGTGCAGTATTGGATTCAGTAATCACTAATTTAGAAATCCGAGGAAATATAACTACAAGATTAAGACAGATTTGCGGCTACGCAGATGACATCATAATAATTGGAAGAACAAAGCAAATCTTAACTGACACTTTCTGCAAACTCAAACATGATGCACTAAATGCTGGACTAATAGTAAACAACAACAAAACCAAATATTTATATTTTACCAGAAAAAAAATCCAGCCTACCTACATAGATACAGGAGAGAAACAGTTTGAACAAGTAAATTCATTTAAATACTTGGGAACAATGGTGAATACTGACAACTCTATTGAGGAGGAAATTAAAGAAAGAATAGCAGCAGGAACAGGGCATTCCATGTTCACAAAAAAACTATTCACATCAAAGTTAATTTCCCAAAATGTCACATTACAATTATATAATACATTAATTAGCCCAACAGTAACTTACGCCTCCAAAACATGGGTACTTAACAAAAATATAATAAACAAATTGATGATTTTCAAAAGAAAGGTCATGAGGAAAATATATGGCTCTACGAGATCAGACGATGGCTACTGGAGGATCAAAACTAATCAAGAAATCAATGACATACTAAAAGGACAAAATATAATTGGGTTTATTAAAAAACAAAGATTAAACTGGTTAGGTCATGTTGAACGCATGGCC
>JGI20166J26741_11687140_pt1 | contig 10948 bp, 8 predicted proteins | sample TergutCu122P5_FD_26741 | JGI IMG/M metagenome (IMG submission 26741) | reverse complement strand
CCATCCGGGTTTTTCATCGGACGGAAAATTCCGACTTCCGGTAAGTTTACAACTTTCCCTTCCTTCAAAGGAACAGTTAGGTTTTCATAAATTTGTGATTGAATGGAACTTTCCGAATCTGAAATCCACTTGGTATCGCCCTTATTTTTAAACAATACGGTGCGTTTATCGGGGAGAACCGTTAATTCCAAATAGCCAAACCCGGGTATAACGACTTTTCCCTCATTTAAAATAAGAGAAACAATAGAATCGCCGAATGATCCTGTCGTGTTATGTCCGTTATTTAAATATTCCACTTTCCCCACTTCTTATAATAAAATTCTAATGTTTCGCACCTCTCTCTAATTTGTTATTAAATAGGCTACAATGAGAAGTGTTAAAATTGTATCTATTTATACATAAAAGAATTAACATTTCCATTTGGCTGTAGTTGAAAATCGTGTTGTCATCTGTCCCGTTAGGGACAGATGACTACAGCTTTTCCATTTTATAAATACGCTTTCTTAGAGTAAAAAACACACGTTTTTTTCAGCTTATTCTCTACCCAATTACTTAGGCATTTTTGAGGTGCGAAACATTAGTAAAATTTTTATACCATTTTTGGAAGCAATAGAACGTCCATACTTTGAAAGTATTATCCATCTTTCCATTCAAATGATTCAATACCAAATTCTTTATATAATCCGGATTGAATAAATTCTGCTCTTTCAGAAAGTCAGTATTAATATAACTCATAAGTTCATCTTTCAATGAATTACGAAGCCAGTCTCCCACAGGAACCCCAAAGCCTTGTTTGCTTTTTTCAAAAAAACGGGTAGGGAAATAGGACTCAAATGCTTTTTTCAAAATGTATTTTTTGTTGCTCCCTCGAATTAAAAAGTCATCCGGCAGTTGATTGGTAAATTGCCAAATTTCTTTGTTCAAGAAAGGAGAGCGACATTCCAAAAGGGCTAAACGGCTCGTTCTTCCTACCTTGACCAACGAATCTCCTTCCAAGCTGATGTATTTATCTATCCGGCGAAAGTCTTTTAAACCATTCGCTTGAAAGTTCAACTTGTCCTTATATAAATGAAATGGGTCTGCATGAGGATTGTTCAGTAAATTTTTTAATTCCGGATATTGGAAAGCTAAAGAAATAATGTTATAATAAAAGTCATCTTGGTAGTCTATGGAATCGATTAGTTTTTTCAACTTAAACCGCAACCCTCTGTTATCTGTACTCGTTTTCAATAGAGGCGTCAAAGATTTTTTGAACGCTAAAAACAATTGAGGATGAAAGAAACGCGTAAAATAAGCATTCAATTTGCCTATATAATATTTGTTATAGCCTCCGAATACTTCATCGCCGCCATCGCCTGTTAATACAACTTTTACGAATGGGTTGGTTTTTTCGGCAACCGAATAAGTCGCCAATGCTGATGAATCGGCAAACGGTTCCTCGAAATTCAACAGGATTTGATCAATGTGTTGAGTCAATTCCGTCTCATTAATCATAAACTCGTGATGATTGCTGTTAATCAATTTTGCAACGGTTCTCGCTTTATCCGATTCATCGAATTTCTTATTTTCAAAACCAACGGAGAAAGTATCAATTTTTTGATTGCTCTGTTTGGCCAAACACCAGGATACGATCGACGAATCGACTCCACCGGAAAGAAATGTTCCGACAGGAACCTCAGATACGGATCGAGAAGCTACGCTTTCACAAACTTTTTCATAACAAATTTTTAGCGCTTCTTCTTCAGTTATTCCGCTGTAATCGAATTGGGATTCAGATTGATCTACTGGTTTAAGCGTTACATTCTTGGTATTCAAATCATATTCAAGCAGGGTGTTTGGTTCCAACTTGAAAATATCATTATAAATGGTATAAGGCGCCGGAATGTAAGTTAACCGGAAATAAAGATTCAAAGCGATTTCCGAAATAGTTAATCTGCTTTTGTCAATTGCATTCGTAATATTTTTAAGCTCCGACGACCAATAGAAACCATCATCGGCTTTATAATAATACATCGGTTTTATACCAAAAAAATCACGAACAATTATAATCTTCTTCAATTTCTTATCATAAATGCTGAATACAAACGACCCATCCAAAAGAGAGAAAGAGCTAATGCCCTGCTTTTCATACATTCGCAAAATCACCTCCCCATCGGAATTGGTTTTACAAAAAATACCTTCTTTTTCCAAAGAGGCTTTTAATGCTTCATAATTATATATTTTTCCATCATAAGCAATCGCAATACGCTTATCATCATTATATAGAGGCTTTGCGCCGGCAGCTAAATCGATAATGGGAAGCCTTTCATTTCCGTCCCATTTTATACTTCCATTCATTCCACACATATATTAAACGCTTTTTTCCCGTCATTGCGAGACGGAACGTCGAAGCAATCTCTTTCTTCGCTCCACTCACAATGACGTATAGTTCGCATCGTCATTGCGAGGGCGAAGCCCGAAGCAATCTCTAAATAGAATAGATTGCTTCGCCGCAAGCGGCTCGCAATGACGTGTAAGTTGCCCCGTCATTGCGAGACGGAACGTCGAAGCAATCTCTTTCTTCGCTCCACTCGCAATGACGTGTAAGTTGCCCCGTCATTGCGAGGGCGAAGCCCGAAGCAATCTCTTACTTCGCTCCGCTCACAATGACGGTATGATATAATTAACATAACAATAACTCAATATATTGATCAATTTGCTTTTGAACACAATATTTATTTTCAACTAAAGAGCGACCTTCTTTTCCATGCTGTTTTCTCAAAGCCGCATTTTTTATATATTGTTCCATATAATCGTACCAATCGTTTAGCTCTGATACCAAAAAACCATTATGCCCATGTTCAACAATATCCATGTTTGCTCCTACCGCCGATGCAACAACCGGAATTGCACAGGCCATGTATTGAATCAGTTTATAACCGCATTTGCCTCTTTCCCAATCTCCATCGTCCAAGGGCATAATACCAATATCAAACGCCAAAATAGATTGTACTTCACTATCTTCCGACCATTTAACATGGGTTTCGTTTTTCCCCAATCCTAAAGATTCCCCAGCGCCAACGATATGTATTTGTACCTTGTACCTTGCAATTAATTCTTCTAAAACCGGTACAATCTTTTTTACATACTTGATAGTTGAATTAGTGCCTATCCATCCGATTACAATATTTTCCGCATCATATTTATTTTTGACAGAATACCTGTTTAAATCTATTACTGTGGGGATTATTTGTACATTCTTTGCTCCTGACGAAATGGCTTTTTCTTTCAAGTAACTATTTCCGGCGATGACGCACCGGCTATATTTCATTACTTTGTCTATCTTGTGCCTAAATAAAAATCGAACTATCGGGTTTTTGTTTTTATCGTAATTATGAAAAATAGCATCGTCATAATCAACAATATATTGTATATCCATTGTTTTTAATATCCACTCTATTGTAGCAGGAAAATAAGGAAACAATTCATATTCTATAAAAATGCAATCCTGTTTGAAAACTTTTCTTAACGCGTAAAAACGGCGAATATATGCTTTTATAACTTGTTTCAAAATAGACTTCCCGGCATAGAGATTTTCAAGGTATTGATCGTCAAAAAACGGAGAAGCCGTGACTTTAATGCCTTGTGATTCTAAAAAAGGAAAATATTGATAACTTCTCAAACGGCTGCTGGCACCTTTGCGGGTGTATTTAGTAAAATAAAGAATTTTCATTCTTTTAGTAGTTGTTGATAAATAGTTTTATAACTTTCAATACCTTTATCTAATGAAAAATATTTTTCAGCAACCTCTCGACATCTCTTTTTACAATCAACATTATTCAATTTTGATATAATTTCTGCAAAATCGTAATTGTTAATTTCATTAGAATCAATAATTTCACCTATGGAATGCTTTTCGATATAATATTCATGATCTCCTACACCGGCATTTGTTATCACCGGTATTCCGGTTGCCAATAATTCGCCTAATTTTGTTGCCGCCGAAGCTCTTTTAGAAAAAACAGGGTGAATAAAAAACAACGAAATATCTATTTCTCGCATGCGCTCAGCCATATTTTCAAACTGTATTTTTTCTAATTGATAGTCAGTAATTTTATACTTTGCCAATTCTTGTCTTATATAATCGTGTTGCCCATTGTTAAAAATTAAAAGATTAAAATCAAATTGTTTCTTTATCGTAGCTAATACTTTTGCAGTTGACTCAAAATCATACCATCCAATTGCAGTTCCTACGTATCCTATCGTTAATTTGGGTTTCTCAACCCAATTATTGTTTATATGAAATTTATTTAAATCTACACAAGTTGCTATTACCGTAATGTTATTTAATTGATTTCCTCCTTTGAATAATTCGTTCATCTGAATAGTTTCTTTCCCATAATGAGATAACATGACAATGTGAGAAGCTGATAAATACAACTTTTTCTCTATTCTTTTTGCGAATCTATATGCAAACCTATTCCGTGACCAATCGCCGACATCCGCCTTCTCGTCAAACCAAAACCCCCTAGTATCGAAAATATATCTTATTTTTTTATTCCGCTTTTGTAATAAATAGGCAATTATTGCCGGCATATAACTCCGGCAATGAAGTAATTTTATTTTTTCTCTTTTAATGAGTATTTTAGCTAAATGATGTACATTATAAAAATTAATCGGATATCCTTTTGCACCATTTCTATAGAGAATTGGATACCATTGGATTCCATTTTGAGTCAATAATTCTTTCAGTTTTTGTTTTTTTTCTATGTCATAAAAATCAATTTCTTTTTCAAGGGATATTAAGTAAAATTTAAAATCATCAGCAAGCCCATATAAATAATTAAGTACTTGAGAAGCGCCTAATGCTTCCATCATACCGGTATAACTAAGATAGAGGACTTTATTTTTCATTCCAAAATTTTGTAATTTAAATGGATAGGTGTTTTTTAAGAAAAAACTTTATGCAAAATAACATAAACTGTTTAACTTTTCAGGTAAAATTAACTTATCACCCAACAATTTAAGTGTTGAATCTTTGTTAAAACTCTCATCAATATGGGCATTTGGAGAAAATGTTAGCTCTCCAAAGTATATTTTATCATTAACATAATAAAAATCGACTCTAACAAAAGGGAATGGTTTTGATAAAATTAGAGCATATTTTATCATTTCAGTTAAATACTTTGGTTTTGGAATTTCTAATTCTCCTTCATGAGAGAATAAAAGTAGTTTTTCCCAATCTAAAGAGTATGAAGAATATATAACGTGCTGCTTGTCTCTATCATAACAAACAAGAAAAAACTGAGGATTCCCATTTATGCAATATAGTTTATAATCTATCAAAGATATTCCAGAGAACTCTAAATATTGCTCACAAATTATTTTAGGCGGAATCTTATCATAGTAATAACACTGTCCAATATCTCCAATCTTTGTTTTCAACCATTTATTTAATTGTTTAATTGTTTTTTCTTTATCTAATAAAGATTTTTCTTTACACAAAATATTATATTGGCAACCATGATTAACTTTAAGTACAAATTTATTTGGTAAATTGTCAAAATTAATCTCATCTGCAGTGTCATATACTCCATATAAGGGGACTAATATTTCTTCGCAGCCGCATTCTTTAATATAATCTCGAACTAAGTATTTGTCAGAACATTTTATGACTAAGGGATTTTGCCAATATCGAGTTAACCAAAATAATTTTTGATTAATATCTTTAGGATTATGATAATTTAACCATTTCCATGTCATCATAAAATAGCGAATCTTACTACCTACTATAAACTTACTTTTTACACAACGTTTTGGAAAAATTATCTTTATGAGGGGTGATAGTATAAATCTATAAATACCTCTACTTATCTTCTTCATCTTTTCATTCTTATTTTATAATTATTAGGAATTAAACTCCTATATTATTATTGTATACAATAAATTAACGTGGATTAATTAAAAAGCAAACAATTGCGAGCAGATACAATAGTAAAATGTAAAATTATCAAAATTCATTAAATTTCGTTGAAAACATAAATTGGCAAAAATGGAGCTAATGCCGATTCTGGATTTTGAATATATAATTTGATATTTTTAGGCCTACATATTGAATTATATATTTCATAAATAACAGCATCAATAGGAATAAGGTATGCAAGAGGAAACATTGTCGTATGTTTCGGCGTACTTCTAGAACTTCGAAATTCAGGTAAATCAGGATACTTTTCTCTATTCATGTAAAAATATCGTGGATCGTTTAAATCTATTCCACATAATATTATTTCCTTATAGTCTAAATTAATTCCAAAACTAATAGCCATACATAGCGTAGCTCTAAATTTGAAAATTGTATCAATATTTTTTTTGATGTCGAATAGACCTAATGATTGATAATAATTAATTAGTTTAGCAAACTCTTGCTTATTTTTAGCAATCCCATTGGTAGTTTCTAAAATATAAAAATTATCGCTATCAATTAATATTTTTGCATATTTTTCAAAGTGTTCCAATCTGTTAGTTTCTAAATCACTTATAAATTTTATAACATTATTATATTCAATGGATTTTTTCATATATAATTTAGAGAATATATCACTAACATCCATTTGACCATTTACATTGCATGTCATAGCCTCAGTAGTATAAAAAGTTGGTATATGATCATTGTTTATAAAGGAAAAATTAAATCCGAAAATATCATGTTTATTTATTTCTCCCCATTGTTTAGGTTTTATATTATTTAAAGAGTAGCCACTGCCTATAACAAATAATTTATTTGATGTTTTACATTTTGAAATATCAATATCACTTAAATTTTTATATCCTTTTTGTAGTAAATACTGATTAAATTTTTTCTTTTTCCTTCTAAAAAAATAAAAATATAACCGCATAATAATGGAATAAGGAATGAATATAGAAATTATTTTCATCATAAAATTATTACTATTTTGATAATGCTTTTATTTATTATTTTATGAAAATCTATTTATTAACTGAGTTAACTTATTGACAAATCTATATCTAAACGAACGTTTGAATTTAGATTCTAACTTATCAAAATAACTATAATCGGCAAGGATAGAATGTGGAATACATGACTCTAATGCCTTTTCCCTTTCGATTTCTAGTAATTTTCTATTGCAGCTACTTATGCCGGTCTTATCAAAACAAGATATAATGACATCAGCATATTCAACCTGAATCCCATATAATCCAATTACTTTTAGAAAGAATATCCAATCAGAAACAATTTTGTAGTTTTCATCATATAAACCATATTTGTCAAATAATTTTCTTTTTATAAAAGAAGAACAATGATTGATTGTCCCTTTATACATGTCATACAATGTCAAAGATTCCCCTTTCTGTTTACGATCATAGGCTCGTCCTTTGCTTAACTTAGTGGGTTGATTTGGGTATATTGGGAATGAATTTCCCGTAATAATATCTTCTTTACAATAATTTACAATAAAAACGTTATACAAAACATCCTTAGAATACAAATAATCTCCACTATTTAAGAACAAGCAATATTCACCCTTAGCTTGCAATATTCCTTTATTCATTGCATTGTAAATACCTTTGTCCGGTTCACTCACCCAATAAGTGATTTTATCGGCATATTGTTTGATAATATCTACACTTCCGTCGGTCGATCCGCCATCAATGATGATATATTCATAGTCGGAGAAAGTCTGAGAAACAACGCTTTTGATGGTTTTTAACAGACCGGTAGAATTGTTAAGATTGACAGTGATGATGGATAGTTTTTTACTCATTTTTTAATACTCGATTGTATATCTCAGATGTTTGATTAGCAGACTTTTGCCAAGTGAAATCTAAGACTCTTGATTTACCTTTATAGATTAAATCTTGTCTTAAAATGGAATTGTCTATTATAGCTTTAATTTGCTTTCTTAATTGTTTGATATTTTTAGGAGAAAAATAGACTGCAGCATCTTGAGCTATTTCAAAGAAACAACTTGAATTACTCAACAACACTGGACATGAAGCTTCAAATGCCTCTAAAATTGGAATACCAAAACCTTCATAATAAGACGGAAAAATCAATGCAATAGCGTTATTGTAAATTTCAAACCATTCATCTTCATCTACAAAAACATTCGTAAAATTGGCTTCAACATCTAAATCCTTAAAAATTTGAATTTCATCTTGATTGAATTTATTCCCGGTACACACAACATGTATATCCCTCTGCTCCTTCAAAACCGGAGCAATTGCATAAACAAAAAAAGCAAAATTCTTATATGCGTTCCTTGCTCCTACGAATAAAAAATATTTTGATGGAAGCCTCTGAATCTTTACTTGGTTCTTTAGGAGAGGACTGGCATGATAAACAACTGTTATTTTTTCTTCTGGAATATTTAAAATGTTAATAATATCCTTTTTAGTATTTTCTGAAACTGCAATAATATAAGCCGCTTTTTCAGCTAATTTCTTTTTCCTCATCGAAAGGGATGAATCGTTTAACAATTCCGGATATAATTCATGTATCATATCATGGATAGTTAATACAAAAGGTTTGTTCCCAATATATTCAAGAAAATAATCATCATAATAAGTTGGATGAAAAACATCAAAATCCTGTTTTTTCAAACAGTAAATAGATTTTTGAATATTTGCAGTCCAAGAATCCGGATACTTATCCGGATTTATATCTCTCAACAAATTATAGATTCTCCTTTTTCCTCGAAAACTAATACCGAAAAAAAAAATATTGAAATTATCATTCATCCCTGGTAAATGATTATATTCAGATAAAGTTTTCAAATATACATTATCGGAATATTCGATTGAGATTTCAGGTAGTATATTATTTGGCAAATTAGAAATTATCTGAGTAAAATACCGAGAAATTCCTCCAAATTTTTGGGTAGTAAATATTTGATGATCGTATAAAATTTTCACAGAGAATGAATTTTTTGATTTAGTAAAAATTGAATATATTGTACATCCTGATTCAATAATGAAGTTTTTACCTTTTTTCCCTGATCGCTGGGAAAAAAATGTCGAAAAATCCGATGAAGAATATTTCTTTTCTGAAGATATAAACATGATGAATTCAATACTCTGTTTGTGAATAAATGCGTCGACTGATTATTTGTATAAAAATTTAATCCATATTTTTCAGCAATATATTCAAGTGATTTTAAAGTATAGAAAGCAATATGTTGCCCATGTTCCGGAGCAAAATACCACCAATCATAAACAGATGTCAATTTTTTTTGCGGTACAAGTTCTGTGGAAAAGAAAATGGAATTAGAATATTTCAGCATTTCTTCAATTTCAAACAAGGGATTAACAAGATGTTCAAAAACTTCAAAGCATGTCAATATTTCAAATTGGCTTTTTGACATAATATCTTTTAAATCAAAATGTTTAGCAAAAAAATTATCACAATATTTATCTTCTCTATAAAAATCAAACCCTTTATCTCGCATCATTCTCACAAACAAACCATAACCTCCTCCATAATCTAAAAAGCGCCCACAATCATCGAATTGTTTATTATTCAAAATGAAAGAAGAAACAAAATCGTTATACATCATATTCCTTGATACATAACCAATATCTAAATCAGTTATTGCTGAACTATAAGATTCATCAAGCCAATAAGGCTCTTCTGTTTGAATAAATCCGCAATTTGGACATTGGAAATAGGAAATTTCATATTTATTAAGTATTTTTCCACTGAATAGCAGATTGTTCTTGCTGCCACATATTTTACATTTTTCTTTCTCCACTAACTTAATGTTTTATTATATAATTTCCCAATTACAATTAACAATTACACATCCAAAATCAACTCCTTGGTACTGGAAAAAATCGCTTCCTGTTTCTTCTATTGAAAACTGAACCGGCGCTTCTAAATTAATTATCATTTCCTGATTTGGAATATGTAATCCTACAATAATCGTATATTTATTAGGAACTAAAATCGCAGCGGGAATTTTCATTACTATACTATGATTGCCCTCTTTTTTTATTAAGGATTTTAATTGAACTTGAGTTGTAAAAACATTTCGCCTCAATTGGTCTCGTACTTTAACGCCAATTAATAGCATATTAATATATTTTTTTTCTATATTAAGACTAAATTTTAAGCAAACTGCTTCATCAAATTGAAATTTATTATTGATTCTGCCATTTTTATCTAATACTTCAATTTTATTAATTCCTGTTGCTTTTAATTTCGAATTCTCATAAATAGCGCCTATATCATTATCATATCCTGTCCCTATATAATGGTTGATTGCATCATTTGCCGGCGCTGAAAAAACAATATTTCCATCTTTCAACACAACTCCTTTTTTGCACAGACTTCTGACCGCTCCCATATTATGACTCACAAACAGCACCGTCCGTCCTTCTCCGCGAGAAACATCCTGCATCTTCCCAATCGCCTTCTTCTGAAACTCAGCATCACCCACTGCCAGCACTTCATCCACAACTAAAATCTCAGGGTCAAGGTGCGCTGCTATAGCAAATCCCAGCCGCACCGTCATTCCCGAAGAATAACGTTTTGCCGGCGTATCAATATATCTTTCCACCCCTGCAAAATCGACAATCTCATCCAATTTCCGGTCAATTTCCTTGCGGGTCATGCCCATGATGGATCCATTCATGTAGATATTTTCCCGTCCGGTCAGTTCAGGATGAAAGCCGGTACCCACTTCAAGCAGGGAAGCTATCCGTCCTTCGGCTTCAATAGTACCGGTAGTTGGCGTAGTTACGCGGGAAAGTATTTTCAGCAAAGTAGATTTTCCGGCGCCGTTTTTACCGATAATACCCAGCACATCTCCTTTCTTCACCTCAAAATCAATATCGCGAAGCGCCCAAACGTATTCACTCTCTCCTTTTTTCGTCCGGTCGTTGGTTTCGCCGATTTTCAGATAAGGGTCTTCTTTATGCCGGATGGAAGTTTGCCACCACCGATTCAAGT
>JGI20166J26741_11686918_pt1 | contig 10950 bp, 9 predicted proteins | sample TergutCu122P5_FD_26741 | JGI IMG/M metagenome (IMG submission 26741) | reverse complement strand
TCATGTGCTATACAGAGATCAGGGTACAATTTTGAGTCCACTGGGTACAACAATTGCGTCAGCCAAGCTGGGCTTTTAGTGTCCTGCTTGCTTTATGATATTATACTTAACATTGATGACCCCGACTTCCTGTTGTGGCGACATTTCTCTATTAGGCAACAAGTAGTCTATAATTTGGAACTTGCTGCCTTACTGTTACCGAATACAAATATATACCTTATAAATGAAATGCTATCCTACCTGATAGTCGTAAGACAGTAGTGTACGACAGAATGGCTGAATGGGTAAGGTTAGGTACTTTCCCCATCACTTGCATGGAAGGATTGTGCAAAACTAGGAAGATAACCAATTAGAGGAGATACCTTTGGTCATCATTGAAGCCTCGCTAATGAAGTTACATTTCAAAGGCATGGAGCTTGTGTTCAAATTATGCGTGACATATTTCTCTAAAGGTCTGTGATATTGGTTGATTTAGTATCCACACTGTTTTCCAGCATTGACAGTAACCCACTGTTCAGCTGATGGGTTGTACCGACATACCTCTAACCAACTGGAATTAAGAAAATTGCCTGATTGACCTGTAAACCAAATTCTAGAGATAGGTCCAGTCTGGAGCTTTGCAGTGATGAAAATTATTGCATAGAAAATTTTGGTATTATCATCCTTCATGTTGTTGTCTTCAGATGATTTGTTTCAGCCAGTTTTTGTTTTTGTTTTTGTTTTTGTTTTTGTTTTGTTTTATATCCATGCCAGTCATGCCTTCCACATGTAACCTCTACTCAAGTGAAAAATACTTTTTATGAAGTTTACCATTGTATACTTTTCTCCCTTTTTTGTGAGTTGGAAATTAGTACCTGTCTGAGCCATGTGTCTTGCATCATGTGGAACATTTCCTTTGAATTTATGTTAATAGAACACTATTTTAATTGTGGTATTTATAACTGTACGGAAGCCACAGAACACAGTACTCTCCCTACTTTGTCCTAGCTGTTGTGCCTGCCACTCCAGCATACTTCCCTGTATTCTGTGTCTAGCTGTACTGTTCACACACATTTTAGTAGTGACTATCCGGTGATAACCTTTATTAGTAACACTTTTGGCTGGTTTATGTAGGCCATACAGGCTGGAGGGGTTCATAACAGCTGGCAGAGGCATGGGAGTATTGAGTATGGCTATCTTCACCAACAATAGGACCTTGTTCCATACCCTCTGTGTAGGTATCATGTGTTTGATACTGTTTTGATTGTAAATGAGTTACAGATATGCTGTGCTACTTACATCTTCTGGGTCAAGGTCACCAGGAATATGCGTTCCATCTCGGGAGCAGAAACAGTAGGGCAGTTCACAGGCACTTTTGTCACATTTCTTGGCCAGGTCAGCTGGTGGTTCTGTGCTAGGTGCAGGGGCTATGCAGTATGCATTTGATCAGTTCCAGTGGGTTTAAAAATGCAGTTCGAAGTGAAGTAAAGTGTTAATAACAGGAAAAGCAGCCATTTGTCCAAGAAGAGACTAACAATATACATAATATGTACAGGAAATGAATTATAACTGAATTTAGTATGTGTTCTCTAATGTGTTGCATTTATTAGAAGCCATCCACTCAAAATTTTAGTAGTTTTTGTAGGACAACAATTTTCCTGCTCATCTTCTCAACACAGTCTTTTAAGTTTTCTCTTGGTGCCCCTGCTCATGTGGCAGAGTAATTTTATTACCACACCTCATTTCATATGGTACAGTTTAATAATGAAGACTTCAAAATTAATATTACACATAATATTTATAGTTTTTTTGTAATTGCAGTAAAAATTCAGATTTACAAATTTTTGAAGGCATGAAAGGAAAAGAACTTTTGATTGATGAAAATTTATAACAGATTTGGAATTTTGGAATGATTGCTGTTTTAATTTACTGAAGTATTTCAGACAAATGGTTCCAGTATTAAGTGGGAAAAACTGGGCATAGGTGGTTGAAAATATCTGCACTGATTATGACTAATAATAATTGGTGTTCATCATGTATCTTCTGGGTTGTCCTTAAGGTGGGGTGAACAGGGTGCCATGCTTCAACTTGCCCTTGTATGATACATTTCATGCACAGCATTATCTTGAGGTGAAGAAGTGGAAATTTTGAATACAAGGAATACAAAAATGTAACACAAAACAGGTATGTAAATATACAGATTAGCTGTATTTTGAAGTGTATTAAGTTCAGTATTATCATTGAACCGAGACAAAAACATCTTTTAGCATTGTGGCCGTTTGAGTTTGGCCACGGCTTCCCTGAGATAAGAATACAGCGTTTAATAAGTTACAGCTCGGTGCCATTAATATTGCTTAATTAAACATGCAAATTACTGGCTTTGATTTTATTTTCCTGATTCACATGTAAGGGAGGCACTTCATAAATTGCTTTGCCCTGGGCCAATCTAGTTTTTTCCTTATGTGTGTTGGAGGTGGACTGCCAGACAAAACCACATATGTTGAAGTGGATTTGCTTTAATTAGACACTTTACTTTTAATTTTTATTAAGTCAGTTCTGCCTTCCCAATGTAGTTCCCCACAAAACCATCATATTTTGAACTGTGTTACCAACATGATAAAATGAAATGAGCTCCTGCCTAAGTCACTGAATAAATACTTTTAATACATTTCTGTTTCATGTCTGTGTGAACTCATTCAAGAGCTGCTAAATTGCTTCTGTAACAACAGCAATGTGACAACATCATTGATATTGCCATTGTCATTTTTGTTTTTGGTAAAATTATTATAACTAAGACGTTCCAAGAATCTGCTTTGTCACATAAACTTCTCTTATGTGACTGTGGAATGTAATTTAACATATGCAATGCTTACTTGTGGAGATGGGGCCACACCTTGCCTCATTTTTGAAGGTACACAGCTTGTTGATGTCATCGAAGTAAAGCCCTGAAGGGCACCTGTTTAGGTATGGATACCCATCTACACACTGTAATGTAAACAACAACAAAACAGCAATCAGAATGTGGTTGTGTTTAGCTTGCTTGTTTGTTTGGAGTTACTTGTATAATCTTCGTAGATTATGTGTAGTACGTATGTATTCAGGCACTGTGAACAGAAACATCCGTCCTAATAGATATTGCAGCAACTGGTCACTTCTGAAGAAAGGAGATGTATGTACACAGACCACCTTTTTCAGGCATGTTTACAAACTTGTGGAAAGCGATCATGATTTACATCAGGTCTGTCTGTCTGTTCATTCACATGGAACTATTCTGCTCCCACTGGACAGATTTTCATGAAATTTGATATTTGAGGATTTTTAAAAAATCTTTTGAGAAAATTAAAGTTTGATTAAAATGTGACAGTAATAATGGGTACTTCATGTGAAAACCTAGGTACACTTATGATAATATTTCTCTGGTTTCTTTTTAGAATGAGAAATGTTACAGATAAGAGTTGTAGAGAAAATCAAAACACTCGTTTTATGTTCAGTAACTTTTTTTCCAAAAATTGTGCTGTTTATGAGATATTGTGGAAAAATATGGTTACAGCCAGACAAGCCACAGATGACAATATAATGTGGTACATGCGATTTGCATGCTGGATAACTAAGATCACCGACACACACTCAGAATATGTAATAATTATTGCTTTTCCACAGCAACAGCAACAGTCGTTGCTGTGAACATGTCTCAGTGTTAAATTATTCATACATTGTCTCTCTTGTTTATAATTTTTGGGATGGGTGAAATGAATTCCTTGGTACTGTGACTGCTTGTTGGCCTATTGTACCATCCTCAGATGACAGATGCTTGAATATGGAGTATGGATGTAATGTTAATTGGCAGAGGAAGACCACATACTTGGAGAAGAACCTGTCCCATTCCTACTTCTGCAACCACATATCCCCCACATGGACTACCTGGAATCGAACCTGAGTTTTTGTGGTGAGAAGCTACCTATCAGCTGATCTGTGGTATGGCCTTGTACAAAATATGTGACTTGTATAAGAGATTAAAATGTTATGCTAAGGAATGAAATGGTAAAAATGTGTTTAATTTTAAATTACTCGAAATAAGTGGCCAACCTGGAAGAACAGTTTTCTCAAGATTCTTTACTTTACCTGGTAAAACCTCCTACATGTTGCAGGATCAGCAAAATTACCGTTTCCTGCACCTTCCGGACAAACAAATTCTTTCTCATCAGGTTTCTTCTGTTGGCATTCAGCTGCAAGACAAATATTTCAGAATATTTTAACAGACAGAAAGAATAAAATGTACAGGAAACAGTGTTAACAGCCTGTTACAGCTTCTGAGTATCCTGTATTATATGCATCTGTGGACTGATAAGTGTATATTGTGGTGTACTGATTAGTAATGAGGAAGACTGTTTTGGCAGGACATAGTAGGAATTCACACTGGATAAAAAGAAAAGACATACAGTTCTGTGACTTTGTGTTCCCGAATTAAGGCGTTGCCTAAATTGTCTGTTGTGAGCTAAAACCAATTCTATGTTCTAAATTAGTAAAACAGAAAACTTCAGAATTCATTTGCTAATGTCTGCAAATTGTTATGAGCACAATAAATATTTGTTTTATGTGTCTTTGCACCACTCCTCCTTCAGGCTTTAATTTTAACAAACAAACAAACAAACAAAAAATGCATGAAACTCCATGTAATGATGTAATAAAAAGCTAGCCCACTTTAATACGTATTATTCAATTGTGTACCATCAGTAATACCAAATGACAACTGAATGAATTTTTGAGGTGTTGGTGGCATGTGTATATGTACTGTAGAGCCCAAAAAATTTTATTGGTGGTAAGTGGTCACAGGGTTTCACTTATTAACATTCCTGTTTTGTACAATTTGAAATAACATGATAGTAGCCCAGATTCTGTACTTACTGTCTTTGAAGAGAATCAGATTTTTTTGTATTTCAAAAGACAGACAAGTGATAAGGATTTACCTCATATCCAGAAGCTGTCCTGCAACACCTGTATGTCATTTTAAAAGGTTGGGAAGTGTACGAAGCGAATTTCATAACATATTCTGGTATGTTATGTCCATGACAAGAAGGCAGTTGGAAATTCGAGTGTTCAAAGCAAAGAAGTTCTTCTGATAACTTTATCTCATCATCCATTTTTGTGTCATACCAAAGAAACTGAACTTGGCCCCAGAAAATGCACAGATTGTGTATATGTTAGTACTTATGGCTGATTTCATTATAGACTTTTTAAGTCCGTCATAATTTCCCATTATACATAATTGTTTTTACAGCAGACATTGCAAGATTTACTGGCATTGTGTTTTAATGTAGTGTCAAATGGTCCTGGCCTCACATAATATATAAGACCATGACACTGGGGTTCATCATTCATAATGAGCCTCTTTGATTGTTCCACTGACTTGCATAAGTAGTGAAAGTTGTCACAAGAAAAGTTCAAGGGTTAAATCTGACTCCTGAAGAGCTTTGGTACAACATGCATTTCTCGTGACCATGATGAACAGTTAAAATTTAAATTATAATACAAAGTGTGTTAAATTTTTTTTTTTTATGTTTGTTTGTATCCTGTTACATCTGAATACAGCTGGTTTTGTTTTCCATAATTCTGAAAGGAAGACAGAGTGAAAATGATGTCACTGAATTTAGACTGAAACTTTTTTTTTTTTAAATCAGGTTATTAGCCTGTTATAGAAAGGAAGAGAAGGTGGTTATGAACTACCTCCCTGGAGCAGAATCCATAACAAACTAATAATTTCTGAGACAGTTGACAAGCATCCCACTTTTTTTTATGAGGGTGGGGAGGTGTGTGTGTGTGTGGGGGGGGGAGGGGGTGAGCAGAAAGGTACATTACTGTGTTCTCAAGAACTGACAACTCGTCCTTATCTGGAGGCTAGTGAAGTGAGTCCAGAGTATTGCTGCCCTTTTTTTCTAAGATCCATTCTAATATTGTCCTCCCAGCTGCACATTTGACACGGCATCCTACAGAAATGGTAGCAGGCAGTCCTCTAAATTTAATCCGTTTTTAATTTCTTCATTGCCCTTTCATTTGTCACCACTTTGTTTCAGCATTGACACATTCATGAATAAATTATGATTTTGTCTCACATTATAGTGACAGAACATGAAAATGTATTATGTTCTTCCTGTTTACATCTAAGGCAGTTTCCTTAGCAGCATCTAAGCAGTAGTTAATGGATGTGACAGAAATTTGTGATATTTGAAGTAATATCAATATAATCCAATAGGACATTCTTGTATAATAAATTATGATCAGCAGCAGAGACAAGCAGTATTTGATAACCATACGTATACAATTTTACTTTAAATTTATAATTCAAGCAGTTGAGTGATTATATGTACTGGTATGGATTCATTCCGGTGAGTAGAGGTATTTTTGTCTTGTTTGTATAAAACGTTCCATGTGTTTAAATGTACCAGCATGGTGGCAGCTTGAATTTTTGAGGTTGTTTTTTAAAAACAACTAGAGAACCAGCATTTTCTAGGTCACAGTTTTCTACACTTTTTTTTTCCTGACATGTAAAATGAAATCGGAAGAGAAACTATATTGAAATTGTATGTTGCGTCCTTTGTTTTTCTTTATTTTGTCAGTCACATTTGTCACATAGGTATTTAATTTTAAACTGTGCATTACGGCTGTACTTACGGTGTTTAAACCATTTCATTAGTTCCACTTTCCTTGACTGTTTGTTGATAATCATAATGAACTTTACTCTTAAAACATAGAAGTTACTATGCATAGCATGACCTGCATCTGCAGGTTAACACAACTGTTTTGATTTTGAGGTTCTTTATTTATTCGTGGTTTATTTGACAATGCTGTCAGGTTCAAATGATGGGATGATTAGTATATGATGAATCAGAAAGGCTATGGAAGGAAGTTTTCGTGGCATAATTTGAGGTTCTGTCCCCAGAATTTACTTAGAGGGAGTGAAGAAAACAGAAAACCACCAGAAACCTGTCAAGGTATATGTCTTCATATTTCTGTTTTAATCCAGGACTGTCTATAAATGATGCTGATATGTTGTTCTTGACTATGACTGGTGGTTTTGTTTTTGTGATTGTTTCAAATTTGTAAGTTGCAACGTGTCACTGTAGAAAGTTTCTGTGTCCAAACAGCATTTCATTCTGTTTAGCTGGTTTTAGAAGTATACCTCATATAATGATATGTGTATGTCCAGTAAGGAGAAACAGGAAACATGAGCTAATTTTCTACCTCCATTGTACAATTTACTGATCTGTTTCTCTTGGCCAAGGGCACAATCATGTGTTCAGGGGATATGAGGGAACCAAACGATCTAATTTTACTCAGTTTCTGGACTATGTCATTTCATATTAAAAAACAAACACAACATTTTGTGAAACAGATCTGTTCCCAGCCTCTGGAGAAAGAATGGGAAGGCATCCACCAAAACAGGTATAGTAATAGATTTCTTACAAAAGATAAAATTTCCTGAAACTATACTGAGTGCAGTTTGTGTGTATGGCTCGTGAACCAGATATGCAGTTGATACAAATTGACGTGGTAATCAAAGGAATACTTTATTTAGTTGTACAGTGTGCTATGATGATTCTACTTTCTTTGTAAATAATTTTAATATGGCATGTAGTGTCATATTGCTTTAACAGTCATTTGGTAACACCACGTAAATGCAGGTGAAAGTTTATTGCCTCATGTTTAAGTTGTGTTGTTTCAGAGCAAGTCATACAGTGTCATGATGTTATAATGAGGCCTTTCGCCACACAGTTTCAGTTGGTATGTGGAAGACTTGTGATGGAGCAAAGCTGCACAATGCAAGTGTCTTCTTGTACTGTCCTGTAATTTTGCGATTGTTCCCTTGCTCCCCATCAACATCTGCATTTCTTATATTCAGTAATACTTAGAACTGATAGTGAAAAAGTGGCATTCTCTAACAGTAAATTCAGCAAAGTGGGAGGTGCCTTCAAGGCCAGGTTGTTAACCTATCCATTCTGACTTCTCCAAGGATGTTTAAATTCCGGTTCCATCTGTCCAGAAAACTTGCCACCCAATGTTTTCGATAACGTTTCTTTTTATATTCAATTATAATGGTAGCAGCAGCGACAGCCGCACACTCTAATGTTTCTAAAGACATTCTGCACATGCCTCTCAATAACATCTGAACAGGAAAAGGCATGCTGCAAGAGATGCGCGACTCTTGCGCCATGAAGCATGCATCAGCAGATGCAATGTTGCATGTGCTGGTACACGATAAGAGGCACCGTCTAAACGCGCCTTAAGAAAAATAATCTCTGCAAGCAAATAATGATGCAAGAAGCTTATGAACTAACTAAGGAAATATGTAACTCAAAGTTTTTCTTGAGAAGATAATAGGTCCTGAGCTAATAAAGAAATGTGCTGCAATTTTTGGAACCCAGAGATTCATTGCTGCATTCAGAAGAGCCCGCCACTTTTGCCTCTCCTGAAGAAGATCAATCCAGTCCATGCATTCCTCATCCCCTTTGCTGAAGTTGCATTTTAATATGATCCAATTTACACCTAGGTTTTCCAAGTGTTTTCTTTCCCTCAAGTCTCCCAGCTGGAACCCAGTTTGCACCTTCTCTCTGCCATACATGCCACATGTCCTGCCTGTAACGATGCAACAATAAAAAAAAAACCCCATATAGAATGTAAAGTTTGCCATCTTCTAGGTTGTGCCACAGTGTAGTCTGGTAGAAGTGTACTGGCATTCAGAGAATTCTGCTGCCTGCATCATCCAAATGAATGGCACATCTAATGCATGCTTTCATAACCTTCATTGTCACAGTTGTGATAACGTAATTGGTCACTGAATGGAATGATGATGGGATAAGTTGGATATGTGTGTTATACAAATATTCACCAAAGGAAGCAGAGAATTACTGAGTTGTGGGTTATTTGGTAACATTGTGCTCTTGTTCCTCCAGATATGGGAAGTAACTGTGAGTATTAATATGCAGCCACAGCCTACAAAGGATGGTCCTGCAGATTGGGGTCTAGGTGTGGGATATAGCTCCTCACTGTAAGAATCCACTTTGCAAAGAATGTTACATACATACATTCATAAATACACAAATATACACAGTTTTTACATTGTAAAATACTATACGCATTATACAAAACCGTAACAGTTAAACAACATCTCGGACTGATAGTTGACCTACGTGTAGATATGAAGATAATATTAAAACGGGTGTTACAGACATAGGTTGTTGGGGTGTGGCTTAAAATAGAGCCCAGTGGTGTGCTGTTGTGAACGCGGCAACGAGTATTCGGGTTCCTTGAAGGGATCGAAATTTCGTGACTTACCTAGCAACTGTTGCTTTCTGAAAAATGAACCAGTTCCAGAGTCAGAAGGTTCCTTATTTCATATGTCACTTATATTTTGCAAAGAATTGAGCCGAAGTAGCTAAGTGTAGTTAGCAGACTGTAGAATCACTAGCTGGGATTTGATTCCTGATGGGGGGCGGCTCTTCTCCGCCACACCCAGGCCAACTCTGGGCCAACCCAGCCTCCAATCCGATGGGTGAAGCTGACCGCTCAGTTTCATCTAGCGCCGACGAGGTTAAGAATGCTTGGATGTTTACCTCTGCTTGCCCCTACGTCTTGTGGGGTGGTTACGTGTGAGTAAATTACTCTTAGGTTGGGGCCTAGACTGGTTTTGGATGTAGATATTGCCGTCTGGTGGGCTCTGACGACTTTTCTACCCTGAAGGTTGGGACAGCATGTTCATCCGTAACGTCGGTGTGTGTCTAACAGACTACAGACAGTAATCTTCATAGTCACTGCAGCAGTATGAATGCGTTGCTAACTTCATCATTAGTTCATGTCTAAAGCTTGGGGCGTGAGAGAGAAGCAAAACATAGCAGCAGGGATCCAAGTGTTGCTGGAATGCGAAGCTGTGTCGTTGGGTGAGCTGTCCCCAACGTTTCAAAAGAACGCAATGCTTTCATACTCGAGGGTCATGTATCGTTCTTCTTGGACTACGTGACCGTTGAAGATGAAGACACTACTTCCTTTCGAAACGTCGGGGACCCTCACCAGATGATAGAGCGTCACATCCCAGAAGACCAAAATCCTCATCAGTACCGCTGTGAGAACCTCGGGTATAGCAAATAACGTCGTTAATGATCTGTGGGTGTACCTTTTACCCTAATTAGTCATTTTTGAAAAATCATTTCGGATTTTAAGTACCTTCTGACCCTGATCCGCCATATTCAATAAATAGTTCAGTTACATATAACGTACCTTTCCGGCTTAAGAGGACTCTGTGTGTGTGTGTGTGTGTGTGTGAACTTTATGTTACTCATACCTTGCAGATTCTTACAATTAATACATCAATCAACAGATGCACTTAACAAAATATGATCACGGTTGAGTACTGTGATTGTATTTTACTAACTGCATTTGTTGGTTCTTGTATTGACTGTATGTGAGTTGGTTCTGGGGTACCACGCCCTGGTCTGTCCGGGTTCGTGCCGTATGCGCCGCGATGCACGGGTGACGTGACACGGCTCAGTGCCAAGGTAATCCACCGGTAATGGATAAAACCTGTTTGCATGTCTCCCAGGACTGCAGTGGTTAACTTCAATCTGTGGCCACTTCTGCTGAATTCACATGTACGGTAGAGGATTTAAGAGACGGTGGTTGAAGGAAGGTGAAGGTTTTGTGGGATATGACGCCAACTGGTATGGTGGACTGGTGCCAACCCACACGGCGTCACATCCCAGCAAACAAATATTAATATTTACCGCAGTGAGAACCTCGCGTCTCGTATGGATCAACAGTTTGGCAGCAACAAGTTTGGAAAGGGCTCACTGCATAACGGATTACACAGAATTACCAGTGGTTTTCTTTGACAATTCAAAGCTTATTTAACCCTTAGACGACTAACGTTATATATATATATGTATATATATATATATATATATATCACGTACCGCACAGCTA
>JGI20166J26741_11686696_pt1 | contig 10951 bp, 9 predicted proteins | sample TergutCu122P5_FD_26741 | JGI IMG/M metagenome (IMG submission 26741) | reverse complement strand
TGGTTCCAGCGAGCATTCATCCCTCATATTTTGGTATGGGCTTTGCGGGTATCGGGATAGTATTGGGCGCTTGTGCTCTGTTTATGGGAATTAGGTCGAATGCCGAGCTTCAGTGGTTTTTGCCTTTCTCTCTGGCGGGACTTGTGCTTTCAGTCGCTGGCTTTATGTTGAGCGTGGTACTGTGGTTGATAAAGTGATGAGATGAATCTGTCTCTGGTTGTGTAAGGAGCTTCGGGCAGGCGCGAAGATTGAGCAACGTGGGGAGTAATGGAAAGCACGGCTGTCATGACGATGTCTCGCTTCTCTTTCTTGTGCAGAACCTTGCTCTTGCAGAACCTTGCTCTACGTCCTCGCTTTCCTGTTGTAGTAAACTATTACCACTATCTTTTTACTCGAAGGGAGTGTAGGAAATTATGTACAAGAAACTCGGAGCGGTGGTGCTGGCTTTTGTGTTGGTGCTGACGCTCGCACTGACCGGTTGTTCCGCCAAGAAGGATACGACGGGCACGACGGGCTCAGGTGACACTGGCGGCACGATCAAGGTCGGCGCCAACTATGAGCTGAGCGGCGCGGTTGCCACCTATGGCAATGACTCGCTCAATGGCTTCAAGATGGCCATCGACGAGGTCAACAAAGCCGGCGGCGTCCTGGGCAAGCAGATCGAAGTCATTTCAAAGGACAACAAGTCGGATCCGGCGCAGGCTACCGCAGCCGCCCAGGCTCTCGCGTCTCAGGGCGTTTCGGTGATGGTCGGTCCGGCGACCTCCGGCAACTTCCGCGCGACACTGCCCGTGGCGGAGAGCAGCAAGATCCCGGCCATCTCCTCGTCGGCGACGGCAGACGATGACATCACGGTCGATAAGGCGACGGGCAAAACCCGCCAGTTCGTCTTCCGTACCTGCTTCACTGACTCGTTCCAGGGCAAGATCATGGCCAACTATGCCAGCAAGAAGCTGGGCGGCAAGACGGCTGTCATCTATGCGGATAACTCCAGCGACTATGCCAAGGGTCTGGCTGCTAACTTCAAGAAGCAGTTTACAGCCAACGGCGGCACGATCGTGGCCGAGGAAGCCTATGTGGCCGGCGACAAGGACTTCAGTGCGGTGCTCACCAGCCTGAAGGCCAAGCAGTTCGACGTCATGTTTGTTCCGGGCTACTATCAGGAGGCCGGTCTGATCATCAAGCAGGCGCGCGGTCTGGGTATGACCCAGCCGATTCTCGGGGCTGACGGCTTCGACTCGCCGGACCTGGCGAGCATCGCCGGCGCCAGCAACGTCAACGACGTCTACTTCTCGAACCACTACTCCTCGCTTGACAAGAGCGCGGCTACGCAGGACTTCATCACTGCCTACAAGGCTGCCAACAACGGCGCCGAGCCCAACGCCTTCGTGGCCATGGGCTACGACCTGGGCAAGTACGTCGTCGACGCCATCACGCGCGCGAACTCGGCCGATCCGGTCAAGATCGCCGATGCGCTGTCCAGCACGACAAGCTTTACGGGAGCAACCGGTACCTTCAGCGTCGGTCCGGATCACAACGTGATCAAGTCCGCCGTGGTCATCAAGATGACCAATGGTAAGCAGGCATCCGCGGAGCCGATGAGTGTCGACCAGTAGTCGCAGCGTTTCGCGCAGTTACGGTGTGAGATTGTAACGCATGGAGAGATTCCTGCAACAGATCGTTAACGGGCTCTCTCTGGGGAGCATCTACGCCCTGATCGCCCTTGGCTACACGATGGTTTATGGCATCGTGAAGCTGATCAACTTCGCCCACGGAGACGTCTTCATGATAGGCGCCTTCGTGGGCTTCGCGGTCACGACCTTTACGAAGCTGGGGATATTCCCGGCGCTTGTCATCGCGATGGTGACCTGTATGGTGCTTGGTGTGGTCATCGAGAGGGTGGCCTACAAACCGCTTCGTAATTCGTCGCGTATCGCCGTGTTGATCACGGCGATCGGGGTGTCGCTCCTGTTGGAATACGTGATGATGTACTTCGTCGGCGCACAGACGCGGTCCTATCCGGCCGGCGTTCTGCCCGCCACGATCTACAACATCTACGGCGTGCGCATCTCGGTTCAGCAGATCATCGTCATCGTAGTCTCCGTGATACTTATGGCCTTGCTGCAGTTCATCGTGAAGAAGACCAAGCAGGGCAAGGCCATGCGCGCGGTCTCCTTCGACAAAGAAGCCGCCCAGCTCATGGGCATCAATGTCGACCGGACGATCTCGTTCACCTTCCTGTTGGGCTCTGCCCTGGCAGGCGTTGCGGGTGTGATCTTCGGTATCTACTACAACTCGATCGATCCGCTCATGGGCATGATGCCGGGCATGAAAGCCTTCGTGGCCGCCGTCTTTGGCGGCATCGGCAACATTCCGGGCGCGATGGTCGGCGGGCTCTCCATCGGCGTGATCGAGACCTTTGTCGCGGGCTACGGCCTCTCGCTGTACCGCGATGCGGCGGTCTTCGCGATCCTTATCCTCGTCCTGATCCTGAAGCCTTCGGGTCTGATGGGCACGAGCACCGGAAACAAGGTGTAGACCATGGCGAGTGAGAAAAAGACACCGAGTACCCTGGAGACGATCCAGACGGTCTCGAAGATGCAAGAAGATCTCATCCCGGTTCCCAAGGTCGCCCCAGCCAGTCCGAAGAAGGGCATTCTGTCCAAAGGCTGGAATGTCTTCACCGTGAAAAACGCGATCATAGTGGCGTTTCTGCTGGTGGCCTTCAGTGTTGTGCAGACTTTGCGCTGGCTCGGCTGGATCAGCGGGCCTCTTGACGACGCACTGGCTCTGATCTGTGTCTACATCGTCTTGGGGGTCAGCCTCAACTTGATCACGGGCTTTACCGGGCAGTTCTCGCTCGGTCATGCGGGCTTCATGGCAATCGGCGCCTATACGACGGCGATCCTGATGCCCCATCTTCCGCCGCCGCTTACCCTCGCGTTGCCGTTTGCTACCATCACGATCCCCAGTATCCTGATCGGGATCCTCCCGGGTGCTCTTTTGGCGATGCTGTTGGGCGTGATCATCGGGCTTCCGACCCTGCGTCTCAAAGGCGACTATCTGGCGATTGCGACGCTCGGTATGGCAGAAATCATCCGGGTTGTGTTCATGAACCTTGAGATTACCGGCGGCGCTGCGGGGCTGTTCAACTTTACGCGCGCGGCCACCTTCCCGGTACTGTTCATCGTCATGGTGATCTCGGTTGTGGTGATCTACAACTTCATCAGGTCGTCGCGCGGGCGCGCCTGCATAGCGATCCGCGAGGACGAGATTGCGGCCGAGTCCATGGGCATCAACTCGACCAAATACAAAGTCATGGCCTTTGCGCTGGGCGCGTTCTTCGGCGGCATTGGCGGCGGGCTCTACTCGTCGTATTTCTACGTCCTGAAACCGGGGACCTTCAGCTTCCTGATGTCGGTCAACATCCTCGTGATCGTCGTCTTCGGCGGCTTGGGCTCCATCAGCGGATCGGTCGTGTCCGCGATAGTGATCACGGCGATCACGCAGTACTTCACCACGGCAAACGCGCTTAACGTCTTCGGCCTGTTCTCGATTGAGTTTTCGCGTGTGAACAACATCATCTACGCGCTGTTACTGATTGCCATCATGCTCTTCCGTCCGCAGGGCCTGATGGGAACGATGGAGATCAACGATCTGATCATGAAGGCCTGGGGCGCGATCAAGCGGCCTTTCCAGCGCGGGAACAAGCAGGCAGGCTAAAGCGACATGAGCGAGCATCCCACCATGAACCCCAGCCCCACACCGACTGACGCCGCGCTGCAGGACAGCGCCGCGCAGGTCACGCCGGTCTGGGAAAACGCTCTGCTTACGCTGGAAAACGCGACCATCGTCTTCGGCGGCCTGACGGCCGTCTTTCGCGTCAACATGCACGTCGACAAAGGCGAGCTGGTTGGACTGATCGGCCCCAACGGCGCAGGCAAGACCACAATCTTTAACCTGGTTACCGGGGTCTACAAGCTCACGGAAGGCACGATCGAGCTGAAGGACTTCGAGCGGGACCGCACGATTAACCTCGTGGGTAAGAAGCCCTACGCGGTCACACGGCTCGGCCTGGCGCGCACCTTTCAGAACATCCGCCTCTTCAAGGAGATGACGGTGCTCGACAACGTGCGCATCGCCCTTAACGGCGACGTGCGCACCAGTCTGCTCGCCGCGCTGACGCATCTGGGCGGCTATCACCGCGAGGAGCAACGCCTGGTGATCGACGCGCAGGAGCTGCTCGATGTTTTCGACCTGGGCGACAAGGCGGGCGAGCTGGCGAAGAACCTGCCCTACGGCGAACAGCGCCGCCTCGAGATCGCGCGCGCGATGGCCACGCGCCCCAAGCTGCTGCTGCTTGACGAGCCAGCGGCGGGCATGAACCCGATTGAGACCGACGCGCTGGCCGACACCATCGCCCGCATCCGGCGCGACTTCGACCTGTCCGTGCTGCTCATCGAACACGACATGTCGCTCGTCATGAAGATCTGCGAGCGCATCTACGTGCTCGACCACGGCGCGCTCATCGCGGAGGGTACGCCCGCCGAGATTCAGTCTAACGAGCGCGTCATCGAGGCCTACCTGGGAGACGACGATGATATTTGAGTTGCATGACCTGGTCGTCAACTACGGCGTCATCCGGGCGCTTAAAGGCGTCTCGCTGGAGATCGACGAGGGCGAGATCGTCACGCTCATCGGCGCCAACGGCGCGGGCAAATCCACAACCCTGCGCACGATCTCGGGTCTGATCAAACCCAAGTCGGGCTCGATCATCTTCGACGGCAAGGACATCACGCACCAGAACGCGGCCAGGCGTGTGGCAGCCGGTATCAGCCAGGCGCCGGAAGGCCGGCGCGTCTTCGCCGAGATGACCGTGACCGAAAACCTTGAGATGGGGGCCTTCCTGCGCGCCGACAAAGCTGCCGTGCGCGCCGACATGCAGGAAGTCTTCGGACGCTTCCCGATTCTTGCCGAGCGCAGTAAACAGCCGGCCGGCACGCTCTCAGGCGGCGAGCAGCAGATGCTCGCGGTCGGACGCGCGCTGATGGCCAAGCCCCGCATCATGCTCCTCGACGAGCCCTCGCTGGGTCTGGCGCCCATCGTGGTCAAGGAGATATTTGCGATCATTCGCGAGATCAACGCGGCCGGTACCACCATCTTTCTGGTGGAGCAGAACGCGCGTATGGCGCTCAAGATCGCCAACCGGGGCTACGTGCTGGAAACGGGCACGATTACGCTGTCCGGCACGGGCGAAGAGCTGGCTGCCTCAGACGAGGTCCAGCGGTCTTATCTGGGGCATTAAGCCGGAACTTCCGGCGTCCGTCTTCTTTGTTACATCAGCTGTGTCTGGGCGTAGGCGCGGACCAGGGCGCGGGCTTCTTCGGGGAAGAGCACGGTGATCTGGCCGGCGCCGGCGCAGACGTGACGGGCGAACCAGTCGCCGGATTCGGCAGCGTAGGGGACGTCGACCTCGAGGGAGCCCCGCGCGCGGCCGGTGACGCGGGCGCCGGGCCAGTTGCGCGCATCAAAGGCGGCGGCGTCAGCGAAGCGCAGGCGGGCGAGCGGCAGCTTGGCAGCGTCGAGCGCCGAGGGGATCGGGACCGTCTCCTCCGGGCCTGCGATCCCTCCGGGATGCGGCAGGGCTCCTGACCCCCTGTTGCATTCCGGCAGGGGCTCAGCAAGCAGGGCGGTTTCGATGCGGTTGAGGCGGAAGTTCTGGACGCGCTCTCGAAGGCGACAGAAGGCGGTGAGGTACCACTGGTCGCCTTCGGTAAACAGCAGCCAGGGCTCGATGGTGCGCTTGGTGGTGGCGCCGTCGCTGCGCCGGTAGGTAATCGCCAGTGCGCGGCCCTCCGTGAGCGCCTGGGTGACGGCCTCGAAGGTGGCCGTTGCGTGGCCGGGCAGTCCGGCGCGCAGCTGGCGCGCCAGCTGCGCAACGTCAAGCTGGTGCGCGTCGTCGTGTGCGATCCGGCTGATCTTTTCAACCAACGTGTCGCCTGTGCCGTAGCCGGCGATCTCCAGCGCGAGCACCAGCGCCAGGGCCTGCTCGAAGCTCAGGCGCAGCGGCCGATTCAAGGCGGGCATTACGCCGGTAACTTCCAGATAGCCGTCCTCGTCGAGTTCGAGCGGCAGGAGGTCGCCGCCCCCGTAAGGCGGCACACCGCTGTACTGCAGAAGCTCCAGGTCGCGGCGTAGCGCCTCGGCGTCAACTCCGAGTCGCTCAGCCAACTTATCTATGGCGATGACGTCATGGCGCTTCAGGCTGCTGAGCAGGGCGAACAGCGTCTCCAGATGACGCATGAACAGATCAGGCATGGGCGCAGACCACTTTCTCCAAGGCGCGGCGCAGGGCGGCTCGCTCCGCGGTGCTCTTTGCGGTGAAACTCAGGCCCTGTTCGAGAGCGTAGCGCACCAGCTGGTCCTGCTGTGCGGACGGGTAGGGGATCTTCCAGAGCAGACTGCCGTCCGCCTGCGGTTCGATCGTGCCTTTGCCATGCGTGATTCCGGCGGCTTCGGGGGCGCGTGTGGCAGGGATCAGCAGTTGCGCCTCGCGGTCGCGGGGCGCAGAACTCAGCCGGAAGGGCAGCTGGCGCCAGCGTTCGACGGAAAAGTCGTCGGGCAGGGCGAAGGGCGTCTGGGTCATCCGCAGCTCTTCGATGCGCGCCACCGTGAAGACGCGGATGTCGGCGCGCAGCGAGTCGAAGCCGACCAGATACCACTGGCCGCTGAGCAGAAACAGTCCGTAAGGCGCTACCTGGCGCTCGCTTCGGCGTCCGTCCTGGTTCCGATAGCGCAGGTCAAGGCAGCGACTTTCCAGCTGAGCATGAAGGATCAGCTCGGTCCACCGGGAGCACAGAAGGGCCGGTTCCTTCTGTATTTCTTCGGGAGCACACAAGGCGCTGGTCCCTCTGTGCTCGTCGTCTTTCCTGGCTGCCAGGTTCGAGCGCGCGGCAACGGCGCCGTCAAGCAGCACGCCATCCTCGTTGAGCACGCGGCTGAGCTTGACCAGCGCCAGGCGCAGGGCGACCGGCAGGGGAAACAGGGGGTCGTCTGCCAGGGCGGCGGCGGCCAGGGCGGCTGCTGCTCGCTCAGCGGGGCTGAGGTCCAGATCGGCCGCGTAGTTTTGTCGGGGATCGAAGAGGTAGTTACCCTGATTGTCAGCGATGATATGCAGGCCGGCCGCCTCAAGATCGTCGCGATCACGGTTGAGCATACGTCGAAAAGCGCCCATATCCTGCGGCTTCTCGAGCAGTTTGTCATAGACTTCCGCCTTGATGACGGCGCCGGAGATAAGACGATCAGGGTGAGCAGCCAGAAAGAGAGCAAGATCGATCACGCGTTCAAGTGCGGCGCGCTGTTGTCTGATGCTTGCCATGATCGCTCTCCTTTCTTTACTCCCAGGCATGAGGAGAAATCGAAGGTATGCTTTCGCTTATGCGGAAGCGCGCCTTCGATTTCTCATAAACTCCCATCAAGACCTGACAAAGGAGACCATCCCTTTTGTCACATCCTGGCACGCGGTTACGGGTACATCTAGATTATAATAGCTTCATGCGTGCGTGGCCGTCAGTGAAAAGCGTTCTTCGTCCCCGTTTTGTCGTTTCCTTTGTGGTGGGCGTCTGTCTGCTTGTCGTCGCGTTGACGCTTGGACTGAGGCTGTACCATAACAGCACGGGGCAGCGCATCGGTCGCGCGCTTGGCTCGGTCGCGCGCGCGGACGCCGCAGTCACGCGGATCGACGAGGCGCTTAATACCCCGCTTTCAACTGAGACGACCACGCAGGTCGGGCAGGCCCAGCGCGCGATCCCGTCGGCACAGCGCGCGCTCAGCGCCGCGCGGAGCACCCTGGACGCGATCCCCTCGCGCGCCGCCGCCGCACCGCAGACGGCTGCCCGTCTGACCAGGATCCGGAGCTCCCTTGACGCCCGCCGCGCGCTCCTGAACGCCGCCTTGCCCCTGCTGGACGCAAGCGTCCGGGCCGCGAGCGCTCTGGGCTACGCGACTGCCGGCTGGCAGAGCATCCAGGACGCCGCCGTCCTGACCGAGACCGCTCGCCAGCAGTTTGCCCAGCAGACTCAGGAAGCGATGGTCCAAAGCCACGAGGCGAGCGCCCAGGCCGCCGAGGCCTACACGCAGGCACACGAGCAGTTTACGGCCGCCGCGCGCGCGCTGCCGGAGGCGGATTTCTCGGCCTATCTTGCCTATATCCGGCAGCGCGCGCTGATGACGCAAAGCGCGCTTCTGGCCAGCGAGAACTGGATCAACGGCGCCTATCAGGACGCGAATACAGATGTGACGGCCTACAATGGCTTTGCCCAGGCGGCCGCGGCCATCGCCAAAGACGGGCTGCGTCTGCCCTCTGACATCGTGGTCGGCGTGTACCAGCAGCAGACGAAGACAGCTCAGCAGGACTATGATCGCGCTCGTGCGGAGGTTCTGCGCGCAGATGCTGAGCTGAGGTAAGATAAAAGGCAAGGTTTTTACGAAGACAAGGGGACCCGTATGGGCATGACGAGACAGTATGTAGAGCAGCTTTCTGATTCCATCGGTCCGCGACCGGTTGCCTCCGATACCGAACGCGACGCAGCTGAGTGGATCCGCCAGCGTTTTGTGGAACAGGGGCTGAACACGACCATTCAGGATTTCGACACAGTCAGGAGTCTTTCCGGCGCCTACCTCATCTATGCGCTGGTGTCGGTTGCCAGCGTGGTGTTGCTGGGACTGGCTCACAAGTGGGCCGCGCTCTGCTGGCTGCTCTGGGGGCTTATTCTGGTGAGCGCGGTGCTGGCCTGGCTGGATTTCTCAGGCCGCGGCGCGCTGTCGCGAGTATTTCCCAAGGGGCCCAGCCAAAACATCGTGGGGCGTTATGCGCCCCTGGCGCGCCCCGGCGAAGAGGCGGTCAAGGTCGTACTGGTTGCTCACTACGACACCGATAACTCGACTCTGCTGAGTTCCGAGGGACTGGCGACGCCGGGACGGTGGATCGTACGGCTGGCGCGCGGGGCGATCGTGGCGCTTCCGGTCTTCGCGCTGGCGTTCATGGTGCCGCTGACGCTGTTGAAGAAGCTCCAGCCCCGTCTGTATCCTTACAACTGGTATGCGCTCATGGTGATCTGTGTGCCGGTGCTTCTCATGCTGCTCAACCTGTTGATCGCCTCGCTCATCCGGCGTTATTCGCCAGGCGCTAACAACAACGCTTCGGGCGTCGCGGCTCTGCTTTCGATCTGCGAGGGCCTGGCCGAGTCCCAGAACCCCGCGTCGTCTGCCGCAGACGGCGCCGGAAAGTTCAGCACCGGCGCCCTCGGTACGGGAGCCTTCAGCACCGGCACGTTCGGTACGGGAGCCTTCAGCGCGACCGCAATGCAGCCGCCGGTTACCCAGGACGCCGGTTTTGCGACGGAGGGAGCAGGCTTTGACGCGACCTTTGACTTCGACGTGAAGCCGCAGGCTGCGGAAGGCATGCGCGCACGCCGAACATCCGGACGGGCCGGCAGCTTCGCTCCTGCCCCGGCTTCCGCGCGTGACGACGAGGAGTTCGCGACGACCCCGCTGACCTTTGATGACAGCGCGCCGCAAGGCGCGGGCGCCGACTTCAACGACGTTGTCGCTCCCTACGCCTACGCGGGCGCCTCGACGGGCGCCTATGGCAGCTACGAGGACTACGACGCGCGCGCGACCTTTGCCGACGCGCAGCCGCCGGCGCCGGCGCAGAGCGACTTCTCGCGTAGCCCCTTTACCGCTACGATGGACTTCGGGTTTTCGGAGGACGAGACCGATCCGGGCGCCAGCTATGAGGAGAGCCTGGGCGGCCTCAGCGGCAGCGCCGTGCTGGGGGCTGATGTGATCGGCGGATCAGGCGCCAGCAGCAGCCAGTTCACGGACAGCTTCAGCGCTGTGAGTCCGACGGGCGAGAGCGCCCCGGACTACGGGGCGCAGGCGGACGACTTCGCCGCGTACGCCGCTGGCGTCAGCTCCGGGCAGATCACGCGCAGCGACGCAAAGAGGAAAAAAGGCGGCTTCTTTGGCCGGCGCAAGAAGCAGGATGAGTTCCAGGCGGGCGACTTTGGCGCGGGCGACCAGCCCTCCGAATGGCTGGGCGTCGATACGGAGTACGACGCGCGCGAAGAGGGACGCAAGATCGGATCCTGGGACAACTTCCCCTCAGACGGCGAGGACTTCGACGACGGGCTTTCCTGGAAGGGCGGCGCTGGCGAAGGCGACCTGATCGAAGACGGGGGCTACGCTGCGACGCAGGCCGCTCGCATCCGGCGCAAGATCTCAGAGACGCTGACGGCCGGTCTGGCTAACAAGGAGCTGTGGTTTGTCGCGACCAGCGCGCACTACGTGCATTCCCGGGGCATCCGCACCTTCCTCGAAGACTACCGTGAGGAGCTGCGCGGCGCTTTGTTCATCAATCTGGAGGCTTTGGGTTCGGGCGATCTGTACTGGTCGGTCAGCGAGCAGGCGGGCAAGACCTATAAGAGTTCGGCACGTCTGACTGCGATGGCACGGCGCGTGGCGCGCGAGCGTAACATCCGCGCGAAGCCCTACAAGAAAGGCAAACTGCGCACCGAGGCGGGCTGGGCGCTGGCCGACGGCCGCAAGGCCGTGTCGATTGTGCGCCTGACCGAGGCGGGCGTCCCATTTGCGGAGGGAAGCACTCAGGATGTCGCCGGAAGGCTTGCTCCCGAGAAAATCGACGAGGCGGTCGAATTTGTGATTTCTTTGATCCAGGGGCTCTAGGATGTTGCAATCCAGGCGGGTATGTTAGACTTAATGGAGCGCGTGAGTAATGCGCCGTATGTATGGGAGAGATGGCTTTTGAAGCCCAATGCAAGCGAGATTGAAATTGGTACGAGGCTAAGGAGGTGATGCACGATGGCAGTTGAAGCATACTGTGTAAAGTGCAAAGCAAAAAAGGAAATGGTGGACGCGAAGGAAGAGACCA
>JGI20166J26741_11686584_pt1 | contig 10951 bp, 8 predicted proteins | sample TergutCu122P5_FD_26741 | JGI IMG/M metagenome (IMG submission 26741) | reverse complement strand
CCAACAGGTGCTGGAAACCGTTTACCGTATTGCGCTGGTGGACAGTACGGTGCTTATTCTTGGGGAATCCGGAGTGGGCAAGGATCTGGTGGCCCGGATTATTCACGAGGCCAGTGCGCGGCATGAATCGGGAACATTTTTAAAAGTTAACTGCGCCGCTATTCCGGCTGATTTACTGGAATCAGAACTTTTTGGTTATGCCGGCGGAGCTTTTACCGGAGCGAGCAAGGAAGGGAAAGCCGGTTATTTTGAAATAGCGGATAAAGGGACCATTTTTTTGGATGAAATAGGTGAGCTGCCCAAAAAACTGCAGGTTAAATTGTTGGCGGTAATCCAGGATCAAAAGATCACCAGGGTCGGCGGAATCAAGGAAAAGGCAGTCGATGTGCGGATTATCGCGGCGACCAATCGGAATCTGGAGGAAATGGTGCGCGGGGGTGATTTTAGAGCGGATCTTTACTATCGGCTGAACGTAGTGCCGGTAACCGTGCCGCCGCTGCGGGAGCGCCGGGAGGATATCCCATTTTTACTGGTTCATTTTCTGGAACTTTTTAACCAAAGATACAACCGGGAAACAAAATTCGCCCAGGAAACGATGGAGATTCTATACAAATATCATTGGCCCGGTAATGTGCGGGAACTGGCTAATCTTGTGGAAAGAGTCGTGGTCACCAGTCAGGAACCGGTGATCTACCCGGAGCATATTCCCGATCAGTATCGCGGAACGAAAAAAAGCGGCGCTCAATTGCAGGCTGATTTTAAATCACTTAATGACGCGCTGGAAGAGTATGAGTTAAAGCTGGTCCAAAACGCCTTGGCAGTTAGTAAAAGCCGGGAAGAAGCGGCACTAAAGCTGGGGATTAGTTTGTCAGGTTTAAACAGAAGAATTAGAAAGATGAAGCAGCTGGAACAAGGAAGTTAAACAAACATCCGGCAGCGATGAATAAATCTGTTATTCAATATACTGAGGAAATCAGAGTAAAAAAGTTGAATAAAATTAGCGGGAGGAGGTTAAATAGATTAAACGGCAGTGATTTTGCGTGTCAAATCCGAATGTCATAATTGACACGTCAACAACCTTGCATTAAAGCGGTTTGCTGATTTAAGAGCAGCTGAATAGCAAAAGCGTAAGTGTCAAAAATGACATGAAAAAATCAGATGATTCAGAAAGATTGCCTCAGACGTGACAATTTAGCTTTGGCATGCTTTTTGAATAACATAACACCTAGTTTGCATTACTATATTAAGGGAGGAATGGGCATGGCCAAAATAGTTAGTTTAATGTCCAGAATGTACTTTAAAGACCCTGGTACTCTGGCAACTTTGGCAACCGTGGAGGAGGATTTGGCCTTTTGCACAAATTTTGAACCGGAACAAATAATCGCCGCAGCCAAAGATGCCATCTGTTTGTTGGTTCCGGCCCCTTATCCGCTGATTACAGAAGAGATTATTAATGCTCTGCCGCAATTGAAATTAATCCAAACCGCCGGCGCCGGTTACGATAAAGTTGATATCCAGGCGGCGGCGCGGGCCGGGATTCCGGTAAGCAATACCCCCGGTGAGAATGCCATTTCGGTGGCCGAGTTGGTTTTGGCGGTTATTATTAACCTGCAACGCAGTATGATTGGGGCAGACAGACAGATCAAGAAAGGAGGGGGAAGGTATCAGCCGGTACGAGAAAAAATTTTAGCCCACGGCACGACGGAATTAAGCGGGAGCAAGTGGGGAATTGTCGGTCTGGGACAGTTGGGATCCAAAGTTGCTCAGTTGGGCAAAATGTTGGGGGTTGAAGTCAGTTATTTCAATCGGCGGCGCAAGTTGGAAATTGAAGAGAAGCTTCAGATTAACTATCTTGATCTGGAGGAGCTGCTAGCGGCCAGTGACGTGGTTATTGTTTGCATGGCTTTGGCTGCGGAAACCCAAAAGCTGATTGGCGCCCGGGAAATGAAGTTAATGAAGCCCACATCATTGTTAGTCAATGTAGGCCGAGGCGGCATCGTTGATGAGGTGGCCTTGGTTGAGGCCCTGGCCGCAGGGCAAATAGGCGGGGCGGCTCTTGACACCCTTGAAACAGAGCCTTTACCTGATGATCATCCTGTTTTAGCCTTGCCGGAGGAAATTTTGGACCGGGTATTTTTAACCCCTCATTTAGGCGGTGTTACAGTCCAGGCTTTAAACCGGATGCTGAACACGGCCCTGGAAAATTGCCTGCGGGTTATGAAGGGGGAAAAACCGCGGGCCGTGGTGAACGGGGTGGAGTAAACCTGAACCGTTGCTTTAGTAAATGCAAGCTGGTTGGTTGTAAAATAGCTGTGATTTTGTGCTAATTGACTTTGTAATAATGATGAGGGATATAAAATGACAATCAGTAAATGGATGCATGCCGGAACTGCCCTGAAAGTGAATGCCCGCAATTATCCGGACAAACTTGGTTGTCAGGATAAAGAAAAGAGTTACACTTTTAAAGAGTGGAACGAACGGGCTTGCCGATTGGCCTCCGCTTTGCGGGACATGGGCGTGGGGCAGGGCGAACGGGTGGCCGTCATGGCTTATAACCGGGTGGAGTGGCTGGAAATTTACGCTGCCTGCGCCAAGGGCGGTCAGATTGCGGTGCCGATTATGTTCCGCCTGGCGCCCCCGGAGTTTGAATATATTATCAATCACGCCGGCTGCAAGGCTTTTGTCGTTGAGGAACCTTTCGTCGAAGGGGTAGACAGTGTGCGAAGCAATCTAACCTCCGTGCCCCAAGAAAATTATATTTTTCTGGGGGCAGGCGCAGCCCCGGCCGGTTATCGCAGTTACGAAGCGGTTATGGCAATGGGTAGCCCGACGGAAACAGAAGTTGTGGTGGACGCCGCCGATCCCTGGACGATTATGTACACCTCGGGAACCACCGGCAAGCCCAAGGGCGTGGTGCGGACCCATGAGAGTTATCTCGGTCAGTACCTGATGAGCAACATTAGCATGGGCGTGCTGCCTACCGATAAACCGATGCTGGTAATGCCCATGTGCCATGTGAACTCGATTTATTATTCTTTTTGCTATACCTATGTCAGCGCCCCGGTAATGGTGTACAATATGGTTAGTTTTGATCCGGAAGATTTTTTGCGCACCATTGCCGATTATAAGGTAACCTTTATCTCCCTGGTGCCCACCCACTATATTATGATCCTGTCCCTGCCGGATGAAGTGAAACAAAAGTATGATATCAGCTGCATCAGACAGGTGCTGGTCTCTTCGGCTCCGGCCAGGCGGGATTTAAAGCTGGCCATTCTTGAGTACTTCAAGTCGGCTGAGTTATGGGAGGCCTATGGGTCGACAGAAGTGTCCCTGGTTACCTATCTGCGGCCGGAGGATCAATTTAAGAAGTTGGGTTCCATTGGCAAAGAGGTGTTCGGTTCCGATGAAATCAAACTGTTAGACGAAGACGGCAACGAAGTGCCGGATGGGCAAGTAGGTGAACTGTACAGCCGTTCACCGGGCATCTTCAAGGAATATTGGCGGGAGCCGGAAAAAACTAAGACCGTTTTCCGCGGCGAATGGTGCACTTCGGGCGATATGGGCAGGCGGGACGAGGAAGGGTATTATTATCTGGTCGACCGGAAAGCGAACATGATTATCTCCGGCGGGGAGAATGTGTATCCGTCGGAAGTGGAAAATGTCGTGGGCGCTCACCCGGCGGTGAAAGACGTGGCTGTAATCGGCGTTCCCGATCAAAAATGGGGCGAAACCGTGACGGCGATGGTGATCCTGCATGAGGGACACCAGCCGGGCGATGCCCTGGCCAAGGAGATTATTGCTTCTTGTAAAGGCCAGATTGCCGGTTACAAACTGCCCAAGTCAATCCATTTTCTCACTGAAGACGAGATGCCCCGCACCGGTACCGGCAAGATTATGCATCGGGTGCTGCGGGAAAGGTTCGGTACGTGGAGCGATTCCCTGTAGCAGTTCCTGGTAGCAGTTCATTGTACCAGTGTTCATTGTACCAGTAATGAAGAGTTTGAATTAAGGATGGTCGGTTGCCTATGACTGAACTACAAGAGCAAATTCAAGCAATCTGTGGGCGGTTGAAGAACATTATGGACGAGCCGTCAGAGGCCCTGCGGCAGGCCCGGGAAGAAAAACAATTGCCGCTAATCGGTTTTTTACCTACCGACGTGCCGGAAGAATTGATTCACGCTGCCGGTGCTCAACCCTGGGGGTTGGTGGTATACGACGGCGCGTTGGTCAGCCGGGCCGACGCTAATCTGCAGACTTGGGCCTGCTCCTTGTCGCGCGGTTCCCTGGGGATGGCTTTGGCCGGTAAACTGGATCATCTAAACGGGTTAATTATTCCTCATATCTGTGACACTACCCGGATGATTGCAGGCATTTGGAAACAAAACCGGCCTTACGATTTTATGGAGGATTATATTTTGCCCCGGCAAGCCGATCGCCCCAGTGCCGGCATTTATCTCGCCGGGGAGCTGAACCGGCTGCAGGAACGATTGGCAGAGTTTACGGGCTATGCCGTCACTGAGAGTGATTTGCGGCGCAGTATCGGGCTTTATAACAGTAACCGCGCCAGGTTAAGAGAGCTTTATCAAATCCATGTCCGCCGGCCGGATTTACTGGGCAACCTGGATGTTTATAGCGCCATTAAATCATCTATGTTGATACCGAAGGAAAAGCACAACATTATGCTGGAAGAATTGCTTGATGTTTTGCAGCGTGCGGACCGGGAAACGGCGGCGGAAGAAAATGGCGGCCGGGTGCGGGTGATGGTGAGCGGAAAGTTATGGGAACCGCCTGTTTTCATGGAGATTTTGGATCAGTCCGGCATGGTGTGCGTGGCCGACGATCTGTGTACCGGTTATCGCTATATCGCTAACGATGTAGCGGAAAGCGGCGATCCGGTGGCGGCGCTGGCCGAACGCCAGCTTAAGCGTCCGCCTTCTCCCTATTTTGTCAACCGGGCCGGGGACCGTTTGCAATACTTGGTTGAAACCGTCGGGAACAGCGGCGCGGCAGGTGTAATTTTTCTGCATCAAAAGTTCTGTGAGACGGAAAATTATGATTACCCGTTGCTGCGTGATGGTTTAACGGCAGCCCGGATACCGAACATTCGGATCGAATCTGAGATCGGTAACGTGTCCCAGGGGCAAATCAGCACTCGGGTGCAGGCTTTTGTGGAAATGCTGGGAGGTGGCGAAATCTATGGCAGCCAGCCAACCCTTTAAAACAGCCGGCCTGCTGAAGGAGTTAATGGCCACATATTATGAGCAAGGCAATCAGGCTAAGCAGCAGGGGCAGCCGGTTGTGTGGGTGACCGCCGTTTCTCCGGTGGAATTGGTTTACGCCGCCGGTCTTTTCCCTTACTACCCGGAGAATTTCGGCGCTTTGGCGTCAGCTAGAAAGGTGGCCGATAAGATATCCTTGTCGGCTGAGGAGAGGGGTTTTTTCGCGGATCTCTGCGGCTATGCCCGGTGCGGACTGGGGGACGCTTATGCCCGGGAGCACCCGGTAGGTCAAATAGTGCCGCCGGATTTGCTGTTTTGCTGCAATACCCAGTGCGGCAGCTTGCAAAAGTGGTTTGAGACCTCCAGCGGCATGTACCGGGCGCCCTATTTTTTGTTGGATGCGCCGCTCATTGAAAATGAGCCTACCGAGCTGATTAAAAATTATTTTGTTACTCAACTGGAAGAGGCGCTTAACTTTTTCGAAGTGGCCACTAAAACGCCATTTAGCTTTGATCGCCTGGCGGAAGTGCTGGCCTTGTCCAACGAGGCCTGCCGTCTGTGGAACGAAATCCTCGATATGGCCGCGTTAAAGCCGGCGCCCTTTGGTTTTTTTGACGCTTGCTTCCATATGGCGCCAATCGTTACCTGGCGCGGCACCAAAGAAGCGGTGCGGTATTATCTGGCGCTGAAGGAGGAGTTGGAAGAAAGACTGGTCCACAAGATTTACGCGGTGCCGGAAGAGCGGTTCAAGATCTATTGGGATCATATTCCCTTATGGCCTAAGCTGCGTTGGTTTTCAGATTTATTTGCCGAACACGGCGCCTTGGTGGCGGTTTCCCAGTACACTCACTCTTGGGCATATCAGTTTGATTTGAATAGGCCCCTGGAGAGTTTGGCGGAAAATTACAGCGAAGGGTTTTCCAACCGGGGTTTTGCCAAGCGCATGGAGCTGAAAACTAATTTAATGCAAAAGTACCGGGTTGACGGTTTCGTGCTGTTTTCCAACCGCAGCTGCAAACCGACGGCTTTTGGTCTTTATGACAAGCGCAACATCATCAGTGAACGCACCGGTCTGCCGGGCATTGTATTTGAGGCGGACATGTCTGATTTACGTTATTTTTCCGAAGAACAGATCCGGGACAAGTTTAATATTTTCTTTGAACAATTAATATAAAATAAGGTGGTGTGGTATGAAAAAGATCATGACTGGCAACGAAGCGTTTGCCTACGGCGCATACTTGGCCGGAATTGATGTCGCGGCGGCCTATCCGGGCACGCCCAGCACGGAAATACTGGAGAATCTCAGTAAATACCCGGGTGTGTATACCGAGTGGACCACTAATGAAAAAGTGGCGCTGGATGTTGGCGCCGGAGCGGCCTATGCCGGCGGCCGGGCCTTGGTGACAATGAAGCATGTGGGAATGAACGTGGCGGCCGATTCCCTGTTTTACCTCTCCCATACCGGCATGAAGGGCGGATTGGTGATTATCAACGCCGACGACCCGGCCATGCACAGTTCTCAGAATGAACAGGACAACCGCCAGTACGCCCGTTTTGCCAAGCTGCCCATGCTGGAACCGTCCGACTCCGAAGAGGCTAAAAAATCTGTTCGGACAGCCCTGGAGATTAGCGAATCATTTGACACCCCGGTGATTATCCGGACTACCACCAGGCTGTCCCACTCTTTGAGTATTGTCGAAACCGAGGCGGAACCGGCGCCGAAAGTAAAGTCGGAACCGGCGGCTTACGAGAGAAATCCGACCAAATACGTTATGATGCCGGCCTCGGCCAGGAAGCGCCATCCGGTGATGGAGGAAAGGCTCATCAGGCTGGCTGAATTTGCTGAAACCAGCGCTTTAAACAGAATTGAACCAGGTGATGACGAAATCGGGATTATCGCTTCCGGCGTTGTTTACCAGTACGCCAAGGAAGTATTTCCCAACGCCACTTATCTTAAATTGGGCATGGTTTATCCGCTTCCCGCCGGTCTGATCCGTGAACTGGCCGGGCGGGTGAAGCAAGTGGTGGTCATTGAAGAGCTGGATCCCTTTATTGAAGAACAGGTGCGTATTTTGGGTATTCCGGCTCGGGGCAAGGATATTTTCCCCATTGTCGGCGAATTTAACCCCGGTTTAATTCGCCGTTGCGCCAGATCGGCCGGATTGCTTCCCAGGCCGACCGGACAAGCGCCGGCTGTGACAGCGCCCCAGCTGCCCGCCCGGCCGCCCATGCTTTGCCCTGGTTGCGGTCACCGGGCTGTGTTTTATGCTTTGCAGCGCTTAAACGCGGCAGTATTTGGCGATATCGGCTGTTACGCTTTGGGCGGCACGCCGCCCTTAAACGCCATGCATGCTCAAGGCTGTATGGGCGCCAGCATCGGCCTGGTGCACGGTATTGATCTGGTGGGGGTGAAAGACCGCACGGTGGGTGTAATTGGTGACTCCACCTTTTTCCACAGCGGTTTGGCGCCATTAATTAACCTTCGGTACAACAACGGTACCAGTACGGTGATTGTTTTGGATAACCGGGTGCCCGCCATGACCGGCCACCAGCCCAATCCCAGCACCGGCAACACCCTGATGGGCGTGGAAGCTCCGGTAGTGAAAATTGACGAGCTGGCCCGCGGCGCCGGCTTAACTAAGGTGGATGTGGTTAACCCTTACGATTTTAAGCATGTCATGGACACGATTAAGGACCATATCAAGTCCAATGAACCGTCATTAATCGTAGCCCAGTATCCATGCGTTTTGTATAAACGGGAGCGGAATCAGCCCATGACAGTGGATGTGGAGAAATGCAACGAATGTGGCAACTGCCTGCGCATCGGCTGTTCACCGATCACCAAAATCGAGGGCGGCGTAACCATCAATAGCGGGCTCTGCATCGGCTGCGGTTTCTGCGCCACCATTTGCAACCAGGGTGCGATCAGCCTGCCGGCTCAAGAAGGGGTGACAGCATAATGAAAAAGAAATTTGATTTCCTGTTTGCCGGGGTGGGCGGCCAAGGTACGATCCTGGCCAGCAATATTGTTTCGGAAGTAGGCGTGCGCTGCGGATATGACGTTAAGAAATCGGAAGTACACGGCATGTCTCAGCGGGGCGGCGCCGTGGAAAGCCATGTCCGTTGGGCGGAAAGGGTTTATTCCCCGTTAATCGAAGAAGGTACGGCCGACTTTCTGCTGGGTTTTGAAATGCTGGAATCGGCTCGCTGGCCCCATTATCTGGCGCCCGGTTCCCTTGTTCTGGTCAATAACCACCGGGTAATGCCCCCGTCGGTTAACCTGGGCCAGGAACAGTATCCGACAGAAAAGGAAATTGAGTCGATTTTAACTGCCGCCGGCGCCGAGGTACTCTGGGTGGAGGGCGCCGCCAAGGCGGACGAGTTGGGTAACCAGGCCCTGGCCGGAGTAGTGTTGCTGGGGGTGCTGTCTACCAAATTGACCGAACCGGCGGAAGTTTGGGAGCAGGCGGTAGCGGATCTGGTGCCGGCGAAATTCAAAGAGCTTAACATACAGGCTTTTCGAGCCGGCAGGGAAATGGCGGAAAAATAAGCAACTACTGGAATGAGTGCCGCATAACGGCTGGATAAAGGCGCCGGTATGGCGCATAATAAAAAAGCAGCCGCGGTTCCTTGTCAAAACCCAAAGGAGGTAGGCTAAATTATGGCGAGACGTAGTATTATGTCCGAAAAACTCAAAATGGAGTTAGCCGAAGAACTTGGGGTGGCCGATGTTGTACGCGCGGAGGGCGGTTTCGGCAATGTTTCTTCCAGAAACTGCGGAAACCTCGTCCGCCTTGCCATCCAGCGGGCCGGAAATGCAATGGTATGAGGATCGTGGCAGCGAGAGAGTGCGCCTTATTCAGGCGCACTTTTTTATTGCTCAAGATTGTGCGATGAAATATCCGGCGCCGGATCCGCATACAGCGTTTTTTGCTTTTCGTAGATTACGAAACCGGGCCTGGCGCCACTTGGTTTTTTTACATTTTTGCGCTGGGTGTAATCTACCGGCACGTTTGACGACCCCTTGGCCCGGCTGAAATTGGCGGCCAGGGCGGCGGCCTGGCGCAGGGTGTTAAGGGGCGCTTCCCGCCCTTCGGTGCGGATGATCACATGGGAACCGGGTATTTTGCTGGTGTGCATCCAGATATCTTGCTCTCCGGCAATTTTAAAAGTGAGATGGTCGTTTTGGCGGTTATTCTTGCCCACCAGGATGGTGAACCCGTCGCCGGAGACAAATCTTAAAGGTTCGGAATGAGGCCGGGCTTTTTTAGCCTCGGACTTGCGCGGCGCAATTACCGGTTCTTTTAGATAACCCTGTCCCCGGATTTCCAGCTTGATTTCCTCCAGGTCGTCCATGGTTTGAGCCATTTCAACGGCGGCGGCTACGCCCTCCAGGTAATGCAATTCCTCTTCGCTCAGGGCGGCCATGCGGGCGGCAGCCTCTCCGGTATTTTTTGCCTTGGCGTATTTTTTAAAGTAAGCCTGGGCGTTTTCAGACCCGTTAAGCTCAGGATTTAATAAAATAATTATCTTTTCTCCCGCCGGGTGGTGGTAATTGTCCAATGCTATTTCCGTCATGCCTTTCTTGACCAGGTGCATAAAGCTGGTTAATAATTCGCCGTACAGCCGGAAGGCGTCGCCCTCGCCGGCGTCAGTGGTGCTTTGTTGCTGCAGGCGCAGCTTTTTGCTGATCCGGCGGCTATGTTTTTTAAGCACTCCCAGCAGGCGGCTTTTTTCTTTAGCAATTAATAGCCGATTGAATTGAGCGGTGAAAAAAGTATCCGCAATTTGGTTGGCTGTGCCTGTCAGCTGCCGCTGTCCTTCCCGGTAAGCCGGTTCCAGCGGGAAAAAATCCGCCGGCGCGCCATCCGGATGGTACAACAGGGTGGCCCGGACTCCCTCCTGCCGGATGCCGGCCAAGGTTTTTTGCAGTGTTTGCCACAACGCGCGCATTTCGTGTTCGCCGCAGTATTCCAGGCCTATTTCCCGATCCATGCCGGCTGACATAACCAGTTCCCGGCAGGTGGGAATACTGAAACCGCCTATGGAACGCTGTATGACCGTCGCCAGGTCACTGTCCAGGTCGCCGGACATAAGCAAAGTTCTGAAAATGTCTTCGGTCAGGGCAAATGGATCTGCTTTGCCCTGCTCCGGCGGAGGAAGGTAAACCCGTCCCGGCAGCACCTCTCGGTGGCGGCTTACGGCATGGGAATAACGCCGGATGCCGTCCAGGATCAGATCGCCGGCCCGGGACACTAAAATAATATTGCTGTGCCGGCCCATAATTTCACAAAGCAATGATTTTACCACCGGCTGTCCCAACTCATCCCGGCAATCAACCCGGATGTCCAGCACCCTATCCCAGCCGGACTGCCGGAATTCAATAATGCGTCCCCCTTCCAGGTGTTTACGCAGCAGCATACAGAACATGGGCGGCGATGCCGGGTTGGGCCTGGCCAGGCTGGTCAGGTGCACCCGGGCGTTCTCCGCCCCGCCATTGAGCAACAGCCGGTGTTTGGCCCCCGGTTTGCTGATGGTGAGGACGATTTCTTCCCGGGCCGGCTGGTAGATTTTTTCTATGCGTCCCTGGCTGAGGAGGTCGTTTAACTCCCGGTTAATACCGTATAAAAAAAGCCCGTCCAGGGGCATGATGTTTCCCTCCGTAACTTTAAGGCTTTAATCAATTAAGGCTGCGATTGCGCTACCAGTATATCACCGGCATAACTGGCGGT
>JGI20166J26741_11686473_pt1 | contig 10951 bp, 10 predicted proteins | sample TergutCu122P5_FD_26741 | JGI IMG/M metagenome (IMG submission 26741) | reverse complement strand
TGGTGAGAATAGACACCGTTCATACCATACAAAGGTATCCTTGCTATAAATTGTATTGATTCTGGTGATGACAGACACCATTATATCAGGAAAGGTATGCGTGTTTTAATTTATATTACTGTAATGTTGGTGAGAACAGACACCGTTCATATCACAAAAAGGTATCCTTGCTATAAATTATATTGATTGTGGTGATGACAGACACCATTGGTATCAGGAAAGATATGCTTGGTTTAATTTATATTACCATTATGTTGTTGAGAACAGAACAGACTGTGCTCATATCACAAATAAGTGTACTCACTTTACATTACTTTATTGGTGCTGTTGATGACACTGTTGGTAACACAGAAAGTTCTCCTTGCTTTAAATTGTAATGATGCTGATGAATACCCACACCATTTATGTCACACAAGGATGTATGTTTTGAATTATATTGATACTGATGATGGCAGACACCATTCGTAAAACAAACAGGTATCCCTGCTTGAAATTATGTTGGTGCTGGTGGTGACAGATTCCATTAATGTAAAAAACGGCACTATGCCTCAAATTATGCTTGTGACAGCAGACTTCATTAATCGTTTGGCATCATAATTAACTGCCTGTATTGATCTGCAAAAGACCAGAATTTAAATAGGGGTTGCATAAGATCAGGTATACATATTTGATGGTTAGCATGTTGTGTGTATATATATATATATATATATGTATGGATGTGTGCGTGTGTGTGCGTGTTTGTATACAGAACAAACTTTCATTAATCTGACTTGCGTAGGATTATCGGATATTCCAGATTTTCAGACAGTACATATAGTGACTTCAGTTATTACAAGTAATTTTTTGTTACTGCTTCTATACTTGGCTGCACAAGTAATCAAAGGAATAAATTTTAATGTAGACATCCTGTTGTGGTGTTACTGAGGAAGATATTATATATCTGTCAATTACAACACACTTGTTGCATTCTGTTTTATGTCATTTATGTATACAACATGTTTCGGCCACAGAAGCCATCATCATTTATCACAAACAACATAACCAGAGAAAGTAAGTTTGTTGGTATATATTTGAAGGAATGAGATTTCATTCTTGATATAGGTTATTTTTTATATACCATCAAATTAATTTTCAGTGTTTATTCTTATGTTGATATCTTCTGATGGCCCCCGTGGCTGAAACATGTTGTATATACAAATAACACATTATAGAACGTGAAAAATGTGTTGTGACTGAGAGATGTTCTTCAGTGCCTTCCGTAATCAGAGGAGTATTCCGTTAGGATATCTCCATATGCTGGTTCAGGGTGCTCAGAGTCCTCTTCTGTGTTTCCTGGAGTCATCACAACTAAAGAAGTTGATGGAATAGGAGGCAGGGGGCCAGGGGGTACCACAACAGTTGATGTACAAACACCCTTGAAGGCCTTTTCAAACATGTCGCAGAGATCTGCCTGTTTTATTGATGAAGCTCTCTTCTGGTAAAATGCAAAACGCCCGGTCTTGGTACTACTGTCCTCAAGTGCCAGATTATCAGTATTTTTGAATTAAAGATGTCAGATTAACGGAATTTTTCTACACATACACACACACACACACACACACACATACTCATGTACACATATGTCTTCACAACATCACAGGAACAACTTTATCTTTACCCATATATTAAAGTATAACAATTTTAACAACAGAAGGCACAGAAAGAGAGAATGGGCCAAATTTCAATTTGTTAGTGACACATTGGCATTTAAAATCTCAGTCACACTACATGAATCAGTGCAACACTTGATGTGGTTTTGAGGGCTTAACAGAATGTGCATATTGTGCATTGTTACTTCATATCATGCTGTGTATTAAGTGATGATATCCCTTCCACTAAAGTAGTTTACATGGCCACCATGTATGTATAATTGATTGTTTACATAGACTTAAACATCCATATCCCAAAAAAGAGTTCAAAAAGCATGATAGCTTTCAGTGGTGTGATGTGTAGATGTAAAATGGTTTGTACAATCTGTTTGCTGGTTCAAAAGTTATGTCAGAAGTACTGGCATGTTGACAAAATCAAAACATAAGCATATTCTTTCAGTACATACTGGTCTAACAGTGAATGTATTCACTCTGTGTTCTAGCCATCAGATTTCTTTCCAAATCATGTTGTTTGATCTTAGACATCCCGTTGTGTTGCCAGAAATAGCAGAAAATGAAATAAACAGTATGTCGAACACATCAACATTTATTAATAGGAGTAGGCTACATGTTTCAACCCTTATAGGGTCATCATCAGGCCTTCTGTTTAAAACAAGTCTTTAAAATACTGTGTACATTACTGTATACAACGGCGATTAAAATATATACTTGCGCAGCATTTCAAGACCTTGATTCGTAAGTTCTTATACTGATTGATGCAACGAGCTTGACAAGCTACAAATTTGATCTTAGATATCCCGATGTGTTGCCAGAAATAGCAGAAAATTAAATAAACAGTGCATTGAACACATCAGTATTTCTTAATAGGAGTAGGCTATATGTTTCGACCCTTATAGGGTCATCATCAGGCCTTCTGTTTAAAACAAGTCTTTAAAATACTGCCTCCCTATCATTTGTAAACATTAATGGGATCCCAGTAATGTACACAGTATTTTAAAGACTTGTTTTAAACAGAAGGCCTGATGATGGCCCTATAAGTGTCAAAACATGTAGCCTACTCCTATTAATAAATATTGATGTGTGCGACATACTGTTTATTTCATTTTCTGCTAAATCATGTTGTGTTTGAGTCTTTATTTTTATGGAATTTAGATGGAATGAATCTCATAATTACAGGTTCCATATTCAAAACCAATTCCACGGAATTTCCAGGCTCAGTGGAATGAGACTGGAAGAACAAATCATGATGAGGGTCGAGGTAAGTCTTGAGAACATAAGTTGCTCAGCTTCTAAGATTTTGGATGATGCCACACTATTCTTTTCTTTCCTTATAGAATAAACACAGAGGTGACAAAGTTTCACTTATCAGAATATGTACAATAACAGAACTCTTTATGTATGTATGTAGGTATGCATGTACGTGTGTATGTGTGTGTTAGCACGTGTGCATGTGGAAGTCCATTTTTCTCTACACATTGTCACTTCCTCTGTCTCTTGTCAGGTTTCCAGATGCAGTTACATTGCATAAAGCAGTCTTTGTTCTTGTTGTTTTAAACACTAGATGACAGAAATAGTCTGAAAGCTAAGTTGTTCTAAACATGTGTTCTGCTGTTTCTGATGTGTTTTTGTAGCTTGTAAAGTAATCAGTGTCATAAACTACTTTATACTTGGTAATATATCATGTTTGAAGCAATTACTTGCAGCAGCATGGTGGTATATGATATAACATTGGTCAGCAAGAATATGTGTTTGTAAGACTGTCATAATAATAGGTACTCTGCTTATTGAAATGCAGTTTATTTTGAGAAACAAAGGCCCTAGGTTAAGATGGGTCATTGTAGTAGCCTGCACCCCCAGGTTTTCTGTCATGGGGAATATAAAGAGTAGTTCTGAAATACACAGCTGTTGTATAGTTATGCCAGCTTGGGCAGTATCACTGTTTTTTTCCTAACCATTACTATTGATGTGTATTGCCCTGTAACTCTAGAGCTCAAGTCGCTGGCCATGAGAATTCTGTACACGCTCACGTTCGCTGTGATAGGAGAGCGGCCTGAATTGGCAGGGTTGGGCACTCAAGGCGCCTAGCAGTTGTGGGGCCTGTCAGTTGATGGTGATTCATTTGTATTTTGTTTTGCAAACTTACGTTGCATTAGGCAGACTCTCATCAAGCAGTCTCTGGGACAAGACGTCCCAACATCATCTGGCGAGTCTAACGGCAGCAGTGGTGCCTAATTAGTCTCCTCTTTCTTGTATTTTATTATTGATTATTAGTAAAGGCTATCAATAGAAGTGTGTTGAAATTTCACTTCATAGCCATCGCCTGTCCCTCGCCCCTTCTAAGCAACGAAGCCAGGTCCACACTCTGGCCGGACAATATCTGAGATACATCCGATCAGCGTCGCTTTCTTTGGTGGATGCAACAGAATCTTCTTTACAGCACCACTTAAGGGGAATGATCCATAGACAGACAGGTCTCTTTTTATGCCAGGGTTGCATCCTTGAAGAAGTCACACAAATCAAACACAGAATTCCCATTTGAAATTGTGTATTTCTGGGATTAGGGGATTGACAGCCTGATTTGACAGCCATATAGTCAGCAGAAGCAGCTTCCCCAGTTATTTTAATGCTGTTAAAATTATATCTCTTTGTGAACCTGCTAAACCAACCTGTATTTGCACTACGTGATTTAACATTATCATCACCCATTGATAGATTCTCATAAGCCTTGGTTTGGACCAAAAGCATGCTTACTGGCACATGGCATTGATTCTGATCCTCTATCCAAGTACTCAACATTTTTTCCATATGTTCCATAGTTGAATTCCTTGAATAAGGAGTTCTTTTAGCACCCACTTTCATTTCTGACTTCTCAATTTTTTTTTAATTCTTTCAGTATTATCATGAATTGTATATATGCTACTGTGAGCGAGTCTAACATTATGCCATATGTCAACAAATTTTTAACTTTTTTCAAGTCATCTTATTACATCTAATTTATCATCAGTACTGATTGTCTTTCACTGATTTTTTTAATTAGATTGCACTAGGTGATGTAGATTTACATTTCTCGCTAATGTTGGTAAGAAAAGCCAATAGTGTAGAAGAGGAAACTAGATGAGCCGCATGATTATATCACTAACGCAATCAATTCGTACATGTGACTGATGGCATGACAATGACATCACATTCTGCTAGCCTTCTGCAGAAGATAAGGTTGACAGTAGATCATCTATGCCAAATCACGTTAAACCAAAAACTATCGTGTAAATTCAAAAAGTTGTGTAAATTTTCAAATTGCATTAAAGCAAAATCACGTAAAATGATACCTGCCTCTACACAGAGAGAAATGTCTGTAGAAGCATGGGTCCATGGTATTATCTCTGTGTCATGGGCACTTTGGTTGTGTAAGGAGAAATGAAAACTTCAGTACAAATCCCTACAAAGCAGGGTGTTTATTTGCAAACCCTTAATTCCAGCATTACAGTTTACTGCTTTTATAACAGCAAATTACAAAAATAACTTGTCGTTTTGCATCCACAGAGTGCATCATGCATATCATTATAGACTTAGTGCATATGCTTAAAAATCCCAGGTGTGTTATGAATTAACTTGACATCCTTTATCTACCCACCATGAACTGCTGTAGCATACTCAGTACTCTTAAGATAACTACATAAATGGAGATATAGGGAGTTTAAATCAAATTACAAGAATGTTGTGGGCTGTGTATTTGGTCCACCCTGACTTATTACCCAACAGTCTGGATATTTGTCATTCATGATGGTCTGACAGTAGTATAAAAATGAAGTGCATCCACCTTGTGGATGAACGTATTTAATCTTATCTGCAATAGGACATCCTATAGAAGGATGCTATGTAAAATTCGTGATTAACTGCCCCTTTCTTTGCTGGATAGCATGTACTTGTGCACCTCCTATTATGCCCTCTTATATGTATTTGCCACAAGTATTTAGCATAGAATAAATACTTCCACAGCAACACTGTCACATCACATTGCATACTAAGCAACATCTTGTTCAAATACGAAAGAGGAGAATCTCATGGAGGGAGTTTTGGAACTTGGATATGGCTGCTGCATTCATTTAGTACATCTTTTTTTAAATGAGCCATAATTTAAAACTGCTTCCAAAGATACGTTTACATATACTTGTTGCACTGTTGTTGTGCATAGAACATGTTTATGTCATTTATTTTACAAATACTATATATTCTTAACATTTTTTTTATTTTCTGCCCCTAATATCCCTTTAGTGAATAAGTATCTGTTTTTGGTGGGTGGCTGCCTATGGAAATTTATGAAATTTGTAAATTATATGTAGATTTGGGTAACTTTTCTTAGGGTAACAGACATGTTTATTTATAAGATTGTCATAGTAAATCATTTTATTATTTCAGTACACTTAACAAGTGTTTTGCTAATGGATATGTAAGTGACACATTGCTGCTATGGTTACGTGAAACAGACATCACATGAACATTACCAGCAAACAGCATTTATTGAATGGAGCTCAATTTGCAGGAGTGATTTGTGTGGGACCTGCAGTTAAAAATGTTGGGAAGGGTCCCAGTATAGTACGGGGACATTAAAGTGTATGATTCCCTTGAAAGGGAAATAATTTGTTTGGTTGTAGTATTTTATTTTGGTTACATTAAAGCTATTGTGTGTGTATTCTGTCATACCAAAATGTGAAGTGAAAACCTGTCATTATACTCAGAAATACAATGCTTATGTCCATGATCCAAATTCTTGACTTCATTTGAAACATCCCCCACACACACACACACACAAAAGTCCATATGTTTGTTAATTCTTACTGTTGTGTATTTTCAGATGAAGAAAGTGATGAGGAAGAGACCTCATGGAGAGGTCGAAGGTCTTTAGTACCAGCAAAGGATCCAATAACTGAGGTTATTACACAGCTCATAGAAACAAATCCACCCCCAGGAGTTGTGCCTCTTAGCCAGCTACAACCACAAGCTGTAATTGTTTATGGGAAGTTAATCCCAGTTGAAGGTTAGTAATGGTTTGTAAACAACTAGTTTATGTTGATGTTGATGGAAGAGAGAGAATGGCAGGCCCATGTTTCATGTGGCCATTAGATATAGCATAGACCCAGGGCATCCATTATGTGGCCTGTGGGCCAAATATGGCCCACCAGACCTCTGGCTGCAATCTGCCTGAAATATCTAGAAAACATTTTTACATGATTATCTAGTACACATGATCGCATAGGCCAGTAGCACCTACCACCTACCTGCTTTTTATGTATAGAGATTGTTAGTATTCTGTCTTAGAATATTATCCAGTAGCAACCACATGTTCAAGTAGGTATGGTTTGACAGAGGGAAAAACCACAACAGAACTTTATTCAAATTTATTGTCAGACATGTCAGTTCTTGAATTCAGTATCACTGTGTTTTGACCAATTATATGGTCATCCGCAGGTAGTTCGATCACCTTCAAGTGATGTTGCAATTGTGATTTTGAATTTTACATGTTGGAATGGCCTAAGATGATCATATAATTGGTCAAAACATGTAGCCACACATTTATATAATATAATTACAACATAATGAGTTTTGCTGATAGTAAATAATAACAACAACAACAACAATAATGAAGCATGAAATTAATGAACTGCAAAAAACAGCCATATGGGGCACTGCACACATACTATGGAAAATACTATTGTAAAAGTACAAATCATATTTCAGGGGTGAAATAACATTACATGTAGCACAAATTGTAAATACAGAACAGCTGCGAAAGTGTATACCCAAGAAACATGGTTTGTTTCAGGTATATAATTGTAAATACCCTGCATAAAGGTGATAACAAGGATAATAATAATAAATTGATAAATTAGTTATTTAATAGTGAATTATGCAACACAATGGGATGAAAAAAGTGCTGACAGTAATTTACTAACTGGAAGTTTGTGTAAAGTTTGTAGTCTGTTCATTTAGTGTACAGTACTAACAGAGTATGTTCAAGTATGGACACAGTTGACAGATGGAATAAAATTGATAAAACCACACATGTAGAAGCATTTTTATGGAATATAGGGTTGAAAATGGTTATAAATTACCCTTCAGATATATTCCAGATTGTTAGTGACGTGATTGCAGATGACCACAATCAACTTTTCACTGAGTAGTAAAATTTGTCACAGGCTGAAGCAGGTCAAATGTAAATTTTTCTCCATGATCCCTGAAACTGACTAACATTGCCACTGTACAAATGAAAAGATTCTTGGGGCTGATACTTTTGATGGGCCAGTTTGGGGTGGGGAAGAAAGAAAGAAGAGAAGAAGAAAGAAGTGAAAAACTATTGCGATCCTACAGTAACTACACCATTATTTTCACAGACAGTGAGCTGGAATTAATTTTAGGCAATAGAGCAAGCTTGGCATTTTAGTGATAATAGCTAACTAAAAGAACCTGGATCCATCTTGGTGACAACTACCATTTTGAGAACCATCTCCATCCTTGTCAACAGGGAACTGAACCAGTTCCCTAATAATGATGATGGCTCTTGAAACATCAGTTTATGTGCCATTTAACTAACTGACATGACTCTAAGCCTGAGAGAACTTTATTACATTGACTGAATGAAGGATGCTTTATCCTTTTCAGGGCAAAGGTCCACACCTGTTATTGTGGGCTGGTATATGGGCCGCACGTGCAAAAATATTAGTTAGTTGTCTACCTAACCACCTAAATTATTGTGTGATTTTTATAGTCTGTACACAATTTGCAAAGGTGGCCGCAGACCACATAATACAAACGTGTCCATGGGCCATTTGTTGGAGACCCATGAGCTAGACTATTCAGAACTTAGCCAGTGTATGATTATGTCCATCAGGTCTGAATGGAGTAGAAGTTTACTCTGTTCATAGTATACATACATTGCTTTGTCAGGACTATACCTGTATTTGGGTAATAAGTTGTGCCTCTAGACGTCTGCTAACCTTCCAGTGAAGATCGTGGAGCCCCCAACATAGCATAAATGGAGCTCAAAAATTCTCAGTCTATTGTTTTTAACATTTTAACATTTTTAACATTTTACAAGATGTTGTCCTGTGTTTTAATTGAAACTGTGATGTGCATTAATGCTTTACACATTTGCACCATTCGAAGTCACTGACAGACTCCCTGATGTTGACCCCTGGGAGTGCCAAAACATGTAGGAAAGGAAATTGTGTGTTGATTGTGTTTACTTCTTAGTGCATGAAATGTTGGTTAGATAGGTTGAATCCTAGATAGGTTAATTTTGGTGTACTGGAACTGTGCATAAAGTCTATGAGTATGAGTTCCATGAAATCAACTCACTGAAAATTGGACTTTGCTTATGGACATAAATGAATTGCAATCCACACTTCCCGCATTTGAAGACTGATGTGAGTAAAATTCATTAAAGGAGATTTCTGTGCAGTGCAATTGGACATTTATGAGTTCTATGAAAATCTGTTCAGTTAAAGTGATATTTTGCTTGAGGGTGTTGGTTGGCTGGACAGTTGGTAGGTTGTTTCTTATAGGATGTCTGATTAACTGTTTAACTGTATGCAGGAAAGCTTTAAGTAGGTTTACAATAAAAATGTTAGTCTAAAAGTCTGAAATGCCTGAGATTGTTTTGACAATGCTGAGTGTATTGTAAGTAAAAAAAATACCATCTGAAGACAAGAAAACACTATGTGAGTTTAATGAGCATATGACACAGTCTTTACTGTCACAACAGCTTGACTTAATAGAGTCACAGTTGTACAGGCTTTTTTCAAAAACAGAATTAAAATTATGAACAGTGTAAATGTAAGAGAGTTGACTTGTGATCGGAACTGCTGTTTTGTTTTTATTGGGAAGTCCTTCAGATCTTCAAAGCATATGGTTTCCTGATTAGGGGACATTTTTGTCTGACTGGCTGCAGTAACAAACAGGATATTCATATGTAAAACATAAGAGGCTTGTGTGGAGTAATGGAGACATTGTTATTCCCCCAGCAGTGCATGGTGTGGTTCTCTGTTCAGGTTTGTTGTTCTTTTGGACTAGTTTTTCTCAAAGGTGCTGTGGATGCCAACCTTTCTGTGTGTATCCTTGAAGGAAAACCTTCTCCTGCTCCTTTAGAGTGTGGGCGTTAGTTTCAAGGAAACTTTCTTTCAACAGAATGTGCAGCATTCTAGATCAGTGAGCATTTGCTTCGTTCTTTGTGTCATGTGACATGTCACTGATCCTACTAGCATTCTAGAGTACTCAGAGTCTGTCATTTCTATTAGGATTCTCCTGAGGATGGCTACAGAATCACTCTATGTGCAGTTCCAGAAGAGAAGCAAAAAATGTTTGCAACTTTAACTCATCATCAGTGAACACACTCACACTGACTTAAATACTGCGAAGTACCCATAGAGGGCTACATAGTTTCAGTGCTGATGTGTGCATACTAAAAATGTTTCCATTTGACTATCTATGTCTGAGATTAGTGTGTTCAGTGATAACAACCACAAAACTCTTTGCCATATACTCAATAAGTACAAATAAGAGCAGATCACAGTGCCTCCATCATACATTTCTAGATCTGTGGGTGTATAAAATTTATTTTGCATGCATGAATAAAGTGTTCTTTGTGCCATGTACAATGAAGTTATAAAATGTGGAATGTAGTATGTTCAGTTTATCGGTAGAGTGAATGCAATAAAGCTGATGTACACATTTCTTTACAGTGAATAAGCAATAACTGAAAGTGCAGCTTGCTATCTTCTCTTCATTTTAATTTGCCTTATTTTACTGCAGATTCTAAGGGCCAGTATGTTGCTTCTAAACAAAACAGGCAAGACAGGGCTTATCTGGAAGCAGCAGTAGTTTTTGTCAGTGTGATCTAAATAAAATCATACAGACATGAATCTGGTGCTTTTAAAAGCCACAGTTCTTGATTAATAATCTTTTGAAAAATTTGCTTCTAGGACATCACAACCCTTGAAAATTGGGACACTGTTGCCGTGAAATGTTGGGATCCAGTTACCCATCGATGCAGCATCATATCCTGGAAGAACAGAATCCTAATTACTTCTTCTCTGAAAATTTCATTGACTGTCACTGTTGCATTTGCTTTGTGGGCTGTTCTTTTGGTTTGCCTGTTTCCTGTTCTTTAGTTAGTCTGTTGAGGATGGGTAAAACAAAAGCAGTCCCCTACAGGCCTGGAGTGGCCCAGAGGGTTCCAGGAAGTTAAGGTTCCCAGATTTCATGACAACGGCACAGGATGGTGGTAAGGTTGTCAGCCTTACGCATCG
>JGI20166J26741_11686362_pt1 | contig 10951 bp, 9 predicted proteins | sample TergutCu122P5_FD_26741 | JGI IMG/M metagenome (IMG submission 26741) | reverse complement strand
CCGCCTGGGAGTCCGCGACCGCGTGGTCGATCATCGTGGTGACCAGCGGTCCGTCGTCGGTGGTGAACGGCGCCATGCTGAGCGGTTCGTCGGTGTAGGTGAAGCCCTGCATGGCTCCACACTACCGGCCGGGTGGGCGTGCTCCGGGATGCGGGACAAGACTGCCGCCTTGTCACGACCATCGGCTCGTAGACTCGAACCGCACAACAAGACGGGGGGCACGATGGTGATCGCGAACGTACTGGCGGAGCGGTACGCATCACCGGCGATGCAGGCGATCTGGGCGCCGGAACGCAAGATCGGTGCCGAGCGGCGCCTGTGGGTCGCGGTCATGCGGGCGCAGGCCGAGTCCGGTGTGACGTTCGGCGGCGACGATCCGGCGACCGTCCTCGCGGCCTACGAGGCGCACCTGGACGACGTCGACCTGGCCTCGATCGCCGCTCGGGAACGCGTCACGCGCCACGACGTCAAGGCCCGGCTGGAGGAGTTCGATGCGCTCGCCGGCTACGAGCACGCCCACAAGGGCCTGACGAGCCGCGACCTGACCGAGAACGTCGAACAGGCCCAGATCGTGACCGCGCTGCGGCTCGTGCACGCCAAGGCCATCACGGTGCTGGCGCGTCTGGGCGACTTGGCCGTGCGCCACGCCGAGCAGCCGATCGTGGCGCGCACCCACAACGTGCCCGCCCAGGTGACCACACTCGGGAAGCGCTTCGCGAACGCCGCCGACGAGCTGTTGGTCGGACGGGGCCGCCTGGTTGGGCTCCTGGAGCGCTATCCGCTCCACGGCCTGAAGGGGCCGGTCGGGACCGCCCAGGATCTGCTTGATCTGCTGGGTGGGGACGCGGCGTTGCTGGCCGGGCTGGAGGCGGCCGTCGCCGGCGCCGTCCGGGGCGGGCTCGGGCTCGGCGATCCGCTGGCACAGGCCATGGCGGGTGAGCACGATGGTGTGCTGTGCGCCGCGATCGGTCAGGTCTACCCGCGCAGCCTCGACTACGACGTGCTCACCTGCCTCGTGCAGTTGGCCGCGCCCTGCTCCAACATGGCCACGTCGATTCGGCTGATGGCCGGGAATGAGCTGGTCACGGAGGGGTTCCGTCCCGGGCAGGTGGGTTCCAGCGCGATGCCCCACAAGATGAACCCGCGCTCGTGCGAACGGGTGAACGGCCTGCTCGTGATCCTGCGGGGTTATGCCGCGATGGTGGGGGAACTCGCGGGCGGTCAGTGGAACGAGGGCGACGTGTCGTGCTCGGTCGTGCGGCGCGTCGCCCTACCGGACGCGTTCTTCGCGCTCGACGGGCTGTTCGAGACCTTCCTGGGCGTGTTGGACGGCTTCGGCGCGTTTCCGGCCGTGATCGAGGCCGAACTGCGGGCGCACCTGCCGTACCTGGCGACGACCAAGGTGCTCATGGCGGCCGTGCGGAACGGCCTCGGACGCGAGCAGGCGCACGAGATCATCAAGCGTCACGCGGTGGCGGCGGCGCTGCGCCAGCGCGAAACCGGCGAGCCGAACACCCTGCGGGACGACCTGGCGGGCGACGAACGTCTCGGCTTGTCGCGACCTCAAGTGGAGGCCATCCTGGGCGATCCGCTGGACATGTCCGGGGCGGCGGTCGGCCAGGTGCGTGTTGTGGTCGACCGCGTGGCCCGGTTGGTGGCCGGCTATCCCGCCGCGGCGGCATACACCCCAGGCGACACGCTGTAGGCCTACTTCTGGATCCAGGCCTGGGTGATCGCAACGACGACGATGCCGATCCACACGACCACCAGGCCGGAGAGGCCGAGAAGCGGGGCCGCGATGGCTGTCGCGGCGATCGCGGCGCCGAGCGTGATCGACAGGATCGTGACCTGGCGGGCGAACGGCGAGATGGGCCGCGGCTCGCGGCGCGTCATCGGCACCTCGACGCGGTAACGCCCCCCGCGTGAGACACGGAGCATGGGCGGCGGGGATGGCGGGGACGACGGTGACGGGGGCACGCCGGGCGCCGTCGTCGGGTAGAACTGCACGCGGCCGTGGTCGTCCAGCACCGGGTTGCCCTTCGCGTCGCGGATCACGTCGACGTGCGGCGCCGGGACCGAGGTGGCCAACCGCTCGTTCAGCGTGCCGATGAACGAATCGATGACCGCGTCGGAGTAGTCCGGACCGAGATCGGCGAATGCGCCCAGGGCGGCTCGGGCGTCCTCCCGCGTCACGGCGGGGTGGGGCGGCGGGGACGAGACTGAGGGGGTTTGGCTCATGGTGGGCCAGTCTACTCGGGTGCCACCGCCTGGCGGGGTGCGGCGGCCAGGGGTGGCATCGGCGCCCAGTCGGGATCGCGACGCAGGCCGCGGGCGTCGTGGAAGCCGCGGATCAGCTGGCGCAGGCCGTGCGGGGAATGCTCGACGGCGACGAGGCGCACGAGTTCCTTCGCGAACGTGAGGAACGTGCCGAGCCCGAAGCCGACCGGGTGAAGCTTGCCGTAGATCTGGAAGTAGCGCCACACGTAGCCGCGGTTGCGCATCACGTAGTACTTCACCATCGACGAGGAGTCGTTCAGGTGGCGGATCACGAGCTTGATCTGCTTCTGGCGGCGCTTCTTCTGCATGACGAAGGCGTCGACGTACCCGACCTGGGTGTACTGGCTGGCCACCCAGGCGTACACCGCATCGTCCCAGCTGATGAAGAAGCGCGGGTCGGGCAGCCCGATCAGGCGGACGATGTCGGCCGCGATCAGCATGCCCTCGAAGGTGCCCGAGTTGGTGATCGCGTAGCCCTGGGAGCTGAAGGTGCGCACCGAGTACGGCAGGGGCACGCCCAGGAACTGGTTGAACCGGGCCTGCCAGTAGAAGGGAGTGCCGTCGACGTCGTAGCGGCGCCCGTGCAGGCAGCGGAAGCGTTCCATCCAGGGGGCGAAGGATTCCAGTGCGTCGGGCAGCACCTCGACGTCGTCGTCCATGACCCACATCCAGTCGGCGCCGAGCTCCAGCGCGAGGCCGACGCCGCGGGAGAAGCCCCCGGAGCCGCCCGTGTTCGTCGCCTGGCGCTCGACGACGAGCCGGCCGTCCGGGAACAGGCGCGCGGCGGTCTTCAGCACCTCGGGCGTCTGGTCGGTCGAGGCGTTGTCGATCACGACGACGCGCCAGGGGGCGCGCGTCAGCCTCGCAATGGACTCCAACAGCTCGGCCAACAGTTCGGCCCGGTTGTAGGTGACCACGACGATGGCCAGCCTCTCGTCGATCACGCTCACAGCGATGATTCTACCGGTCGTCCGGGGGAGCGGGTGGGGCGGCGCGGCCGATCCGGTGGACGAAACCGAGTTGTAAGTGAGTGCTCACTCACTTATGCTGTCGGGGTGCCCAGAGCCCAGCGCATGCATGTCGACGATCGCCGGGCCGCGATCGTCGCCGCGACGCGCGATCTCGTGGCGCGGCACGGCGTCGGCTTCACGACGCGGGACGTGGCCGAGGCGGCGGGGGTCGCCGAGGGCACCATCTACCGTGTCTTCTCCACGAAAGACGAGTTGCTCGGCGCCGTCGTCACCGACCTGCTCGATCTGACGCCGACGTGCGAACGGATCGAGCAGCTGCCGTCCGGAAACGCGCTGGAGGAGCAGGTGCGCGCCATCCTGGGCGTCATCCGCGACCAGGCCGGCGGCGTCCACGCGGCCGAGGTGGCCATCGCCGCGATGTCCCGTGGCCCGTCGAGCGCGGTCGAGGTCATGCAGGGGGACGCGGCGGACCCGCATGAGTCCCTCGACCGGTGGAAGGCGGTCGCCCACCGGATGGCCGCCGAGCGTGGCGGCGACCTGCGCGTAGGCTTTGTCAGGCTCCAGGCGGCGATCCACGCCGCACTGTCGCCGTACCAGGACCGGATGCGCGTCACCCCGGCCCAGGCGGTGTCCTGGGTGTGGCTTGCCGCCCTGGCCACCACCCACCCCATGCTGTCCCGCATCGCCCACATCAATCCGGACGAGGCCGTCATGGTCCTCGTCCACGGCATCGCAAAGGATCCCGCTGACCCGCCATGTTGATGAAACTGACCAAGCACTATCTGCGGCCCTATGGGGGTCTTCTCCTCGGCGTCCTGGTGCTCCAGACCATCGGCGCGATCGCATCGCTGACGCTGCCCAACCTCCAGGCGAACATCATCAACAACGGCGTGTCGCTCGGCAACACCCACTACATCTGGACGCACGGCGGGGCGATGCTGGGCGTCAGCCTCATCCAGATCGTCGCCCAGATCTGCGCAGGGTTCCTGGGCGTGCGGGCGGCCATGAGCATGGGGCGGGACATCCGGGCCGGCCTGTTCGATCACGTGCTGTCGTTCAGTTCGCGTGAGGTCAACCAGTTCGGCGCGCCCAGCCTCATCACCCGGAACATGAACGACGTCCAGCAGGTGCAGATGCTGGTCATGTTTACATGCGTCATGATCGTGACCGCACCCATCACCGCGATCGGCGGCGTGTTCATGGCGCTGCGGCAGGACGTCAGCCTCAGCTGGATCATCCTCGTCGCCGTGGTGATCCTGGGCGCGATCATCGGGGTCGTCATGTCGGGCATGGTGCCGCTGTTCCGCTACCTGCAGACGCGGATCGACGCCATGAACCGCGTGTTGCGCGAGCAGCTGTCGGGCATCCGGGTGATCCGGGCGTTCGTCCGCGGGGCGCAGGAGCGCGAGCGTTTCGCGCAGGCCAACGCCGACCTGCGGGGCGTCGGCATCAGGATCGGCACCTGGTTCGCCGTGCTGATGCCGATCGTCATGCTGATCATGAACGGTTCGGTGATCGCCGTGTGGTGGTTCGGCGGCATCCGGGTCGACAACGGCGACATGGCGGTCGGCAACGTGACCGCCTTCATGACGTACCTCATGCAGATCCTGATGGGCGTGATGATGGCCGCGATGATGATGATGTTCCTCCCGCGGGCGCAGGTGTGCGCCGTCCGCATCCAGGAGGTGCTGGACACGGAGCCGTCCGTCGTTCCGCCGGAACACCCGATCACCCCGGCCGAGGGGGTCTACTGCCACGTGGAGTTCCGGGATGTCGGGTTCGCCTATCCGGGTGCCGAGAAACCCGTGCTGCAAGACATCTCGTTCACGATCTCCCCGGGCACGACGACCGCCGTGATCGGGGCGACCGGGTCGGGCAAGACGACGCTGGTGAACCTCATCCCGCGGCTGTACGACGCGACGAAGGGTCAGGTGTTGATCGACGGCGTCGACATCAAGGACATGGACCCCGACCTGCTGTGGAGCAAGGTCGGCCTGGTGCCGCAGAAGCCGTACCTGTTCACCGGCACGATCGCCAGCAACCTGCGGTACGGACGTCCCGACGCGACCGAGGACGGCATGTGGATCGCGCTGCGCATCGCCCAGGCCGACGGTTTCGTGCGGGCCATGGACGGCCAACTGGACGCGGAAATCGCCCAGGGCGGCACGAACGTGTCGGGCGGGCAGCGGCAGCGCCTCGCGATCGCCCGGGCGCTGATCAAGATGCCGGAGGTGTACGTCTTCGACGACGCGTTCTCGGCGCTCGACGTCGCCACGGATGCGAAGCTGCGGGCCGCGCTGGCCACCCAGACGGGCACGGCGGCGATCCTGATCGTCGCCCAACGCGTCAGTTCGATCAGCCACGCCAACCAGATCCTCGTCCTCGATGAGGGACGGATCGTGGGACGGGGCACGCACGACGAACTGATGGCGACGTGCCCCACCTACAAGGAGATCGTCGACTCCCAGGTTCGCGCCGAGGACGCCGGCCTGCTGTCCGAGGGGGTGCAGGCATGAGCCGGGCACGCAAGCGTACCGATGCCACGGGCGACGACAACCCCGCCCAGGTGGCCACGCCGGCGAAGGCGAACCAGCGCTCCCAGGCGCAGATCATCGCCCAGCAGGCCCGCCGGGGGCGCGGTGGTGGCGGCGGCCCGCACGGCATGGGCGGTGTGGCCGAAAAGGCGATGAACTTCTGGCCGTCCCTGAGGCGACTGCTGGGGGAACTCGGCGGGCAGAAGGTGATGCTCGGGTTCGTCGTCCTGATCGGCGCGGTCAGCGTGGCGGCGAACGTCAGCGCACCCAAAGTGATGATCCATGCCACCAACGAGATGTTCGCCGGGTTCATCTCCCGGCAGGTCCTGCACAACCTGCCGGCCGGCACCCAGGTGCCGCCCGGATTCACCATGGGCCAGCTGGCCCAGTTCCTGGCGAACCTGCCTCCGGGCACCGACACCGGGGGATTCGACCCCAGCGCGATTGCCGGCATGATCGGCGGCATGGATCCGAACCGGGTCGTGGCCGGGATCGACTTCGGCGTGTTGGGCCACTGGCTGCTCCTCGTCGGGGCACTGTACGTCGGCGGCGCGATCCTGGCGTTCCTCCAGGGTTTCCTGCTCGCCCGGATCGTCCAGCGCACCGTGTACACCTTGCGCGAGAAGGTCTCGGCGAAACTCGACCGGCTGCCGCTGAAGTACTTCGACGGCCAGCCGCGCGGCGAACTCTTGAGTCGCGTCACCAACGATATCGACAACATCCAGCAATCGCTGCAGCAGACGGTGTCGCAGGTGCTGAACGCGCTGCTGACCGTGATCGGCGTGGCGATCATGATGTTCACGATCAGCTGGGAGCTGGCCCTGATCACGATCGCCGTCGTCCCGGTGGCAGCGGTGGTCTCCGCCTTCATCGGCAAGCGCGCCCAGAGCCGTTTCGTCGGCATGTGGACCCACACGGGCGAACTGAACGGCCAGATCGAGGAGGGCTACACCGGCCACGCTCTCGTCAAGGTGTTCGGCCGCCGGGCCGAGGTCGAGCAGCGCTTCAAGGACACCAACGAGCAGCTGTACACGTCGGCGTTCGGGGCCCAGTTCCTGTCGAGCACGCTCATGCCGCTGAACATGTTCATCGGCAACATCAACTACGTCGCCGTGATGCTGGTCGGCGCGCTGAAGGTGACGTCCGGCGCGCTGCAGCTCGGCGCCGTGACGAGCTTCATCCAGTACTCACGCATGTTCACCCAGCCGATCAGCCAGATCGCCTCGATGGCCAACCTGATGCAGTCCGGCGTGGCGAGCGCCGAGCGGGTCTTCGAGGTCCTGGACGCCACCGAGCAGACGCCCGACGGGACGGACGAGCTGCCGGTGCCGGTGCGGGGGCACGTCGAGTTCTCGGACGTCGTGTTCTCCTACGATCCGGAGCACCCGCTGATCGCCGGCCTCAACCTTGAGGCGAAGCCAGGCCAGACGGTCGCGATCGTCGGGGAGACGGGCGCGGGCAAGACCACCCTGGTGAACCTGCTGATGCGCTTCTACGACATCCAGGACGGCCGCATCCTCTTGGACGGCATCGACACCGCGGGCGTGCCCCGGGACCGGCTGCGCGACCAGTTCGGCATGGTGCTGCAGGACACGTGGCTGTTCGCGGGGACGATCCGGGACAACATCGCGTACGGCAAGCTGGGCGCGAGCGAGGACGAGATCCTGGTGGCCGCGAAAGCGGCCTACGTCGATCGGTTCGTGCACGCGCTGCCCGACGGCTACGACACCGTGATCGACGACGAGGGCTCGAACATCTCCGCCGGCGAGAAGCAGCTGCTCACCATCGCGCGGGCGTTCATTTCCGACCCGGCGGTGCTGATCCTCGACGAGGCGACGTCCAGCGTCGACACCCGCACCGAGGTGCTGGTGCAGCAGGCGATGGCCAGGCTGCGGTCCGGGCGCACGTCTTTCGTCATCGCCCACCGGCTGTCCACGATCCGCGACGCCGACACGATCCTCGTCATGGACCACGGCAGCATCGTCGAGCAGGGAAACCATGACGACCTGCTGGCGGCGAACGGCGCGTACGCCGCGCTGTACCGGTCGCAGTTCGCCGCCGCCGGCTCGCTGGACGATGTCGAGGGGGCACCCGAGGCGACGACGGATGGGGAGCCGGCGGCCGTGGTGTGAGCGGAGCGGGCCCCCGGCCGTGGTTGGCGTGTGCCGTAGGCTTGACCCATGCATGACGTGCTGGGTATCGACGTGGGCGGATCGGGCATCAAGGGGGCCATGGTCGACCTGGAAGCAGGCGACTTCGCGGGGGAGCGGCTGCGGATCCCGACGCCGAAACGGTCCACTCCGGCGGCGTGCGCCGATGTGATCGGGCGCATCATCGACGCGTTTGCGGACCAGCTGGACGCCGACACCCCCGTGGGGGTGACCGTGCCCGCGCCGGTCGTTCGCGGGGTGGTGCCGTGGATGGCGAACCTGGACAAGGGGTGGACGGACCTCGACGCGGCAGGCTTCATGGCGAAGCGGCTGAAGCGGCCGACCGTCCTGATCAACGACGCGGATGCGGCCGCACTGGCCGAGATCCAGTACGGGGCGGCCAAGGGCCAGATGGGCACCGTCATCGTGTTGACATTCGGGACGGGCGTCGGCACGGCGATCTTCCACAACGGCGTGCTCGTCCCCAACTGCGAGCTGGGTCACATCGAGCTGGACGGGGTGGACGCCGAGTCGCGCGTCTCGGCCGGGGCCCGCGAGCGCGAGGAGCTGAGCTACGAGAAGTGGGCGGTCCGGCTCGACCGCTACCTCGGGTTCGTCGAGAGGCTGTTCTGGCCCGACCTGTTCGTCATCGGCGGGGGCATCAGCAAGAACCACAAGCAGTTTCTCCCCTTGCTGCACCTGCGCACCCCCATCGTCCCGGCCCAGTTGCGCAACCGGGCCGGCATCGTCGGGGCGGCGTGGGCGGCGGCCAACGCCGACGCGTAGACCCGCCTACCTGTGAGTGCCTGAGAATCTCTGTCCGGGTGGTCCCTGGGGCCATCGATCACAGGTGAAGGAACTACGCTCTTCCCATGCGTACATCGATCAAAGCCTGGCTCGTCCCCGTGGCTGCGGCCGCCGTGGTGGCAGGAGCCGTGCTGTGGCCGGGCCGGGCCGGCGCGGAGCCGCCGCTGCCGCCCATCACAGCCCAAGACCTGGCTGCCAATGTCGCCGGGGCGCCGGCCATCGCGTTCAGCGGAACTGTGAGCGTGACGACGGACATCGGCCTGCCCGATCTCAGCCCGCTGACGAACCTGCTGGGCATGCAGGCCGCCAATTGGACCAGTCTGCTGGCCGGCACCACGACGGTGAAGGTGTGGGTGGATCCGGCCGCCGGGGCGCGAGCCGAGATCGATGGGGCGACAAGCGCGTATGTGGCCGTCGCGAACGCGACGAGCAAGGACGCGTGGATCTACTCCTCGGCGACCAATCAGGCGACGCACCTCGTCGCCCCGGCCGGCGACGGTTCGTCTCGGCCGCCGGCCGACGCCGTCCCCACCCCGCAGACCGTCGCGAACGACGCGCTCGACGCGCTCTCGCCCAGCACGGAGTTCGCGGTGTCGACGAACACGATCGTCGCTGGGCGTCCCGCGTACACGCTCACCCTCACCCCTCGCACGGCCGGCTCCCTGATCGCGTCCGTGGACCTTGCCGTCGACGCCTCGACGTGGCTGCCGCTTGCGGCCGACGTCTACTCGACCCAGCTCCCGGACAACCCGGCGTTGCGCATCGCGTTCACCTCGATCTCATATGCCACGCCCCGTGCGTCCCTGTTCTCGTTCACGGCCCCGGATGGGGCGACCGTGACGACGATGGGTTCCGGGTCGTCCGGTGCGGCGCCGTCCGGCCAGGCGGACCGTCCCGGCGCCGGCCAGCCGTCGGCGAAGGTCGTCGCGGGGGAGGCGTGGACGGCGGTCGTCGAGCTCTCCGGCCTGCCGGCGGACCAGACGGGGGCACTCACCGATCCGGCTGGTCCCCTGGACAGCTACGGCCATGGGGGACGCCACGGCAACAACTCCACCTCGACCGTCGCCGGCCTTGTCGGCCAGCTGGCGCAACAGGTGCCGGAGGGCACGGCCTACTCGACGTACCTGTTCTCGGCCCTGGTGACCCCGGACGGGCGCGTGTTCGCCGGCGCCGTGCCCATCTCCGATCTTCAGGCCGCCGCCCGGGCCAACGCGTGAGCGTGCCGCAACGTCCCGAACCGGCCGGTGCCGATGCTCCTGTCGCCGCGTCGCGCGGCCTGGTGCGCACCTTCGGCCGCCAGCGCGCGGTGGACGGCATCGACCTGTCCGTGCCGCGAGGCTCGGTCTTCGGCTTCCTCGGGCCGAACGGGTCGGGCAAGACGACGACCATTCGGCTGCTGCTGGGGCTGATCGGCGCCGACGCGGGCACGATCCAGCTGTTCGGCCAACCGATGCCGAAGGCCGCCGCACGGGTCCTGCCGCGCGTCGGGGCCCTGGTGGAGGGGCCGGCGTTCTATCCCTACCTGTCCGGCGAGGCGAACCTGGCCCGGCTCCAGGCGATCGACAAACGTGACGACCGCGCGACGGCGCGGGCCCGCCGGGGGGAGGCGCTGGAGCGCGTCGGTCTCGGCGCCGCCGCCGGCAAACCCTACCGGCAGTACTCGCTGGGCATGAAGCAACGGTTGGGCATCGCCGCGACGCTGATGCGGCCGCGTGACCTGCTGATCCTCGACGAGCCGACGAACGGGCTCGATCCCCAGGGGACGCGGGAGATCCGGGCGCTCGTCCGGGAGTTGCACGGGCAGGGCACGACGGTGATCGTGTCGTCGCACCTGCTGTCCGAGGTTGAGCAGGTGTGCACGCACGTCGGGATCATGTCGCGGGGCCGGCTGATCGCCCAGCAGTCCTTGGCCGACCTGCGCGCCGCCCGGACCCTCCAGCTGCGTATCGAAACGACCCCGGCCACCGTCTCGGCCGCGCGGAAGGCCGTGGCGAAGCTCGGACTGTCGAGCCAGCCCCTCCCGCCGGAGGACGGGACGTCCGGCCTGGTCGTGGCCCTCGGGGACCACCCGGTGCCACCCGTCGCGCGGGCGCTCGTGCGGGCGCGCGTCGACCTCGTGGGCCTGACGCTGCAGCGGCCTGGGCTGGAGGACATCTTCGTCGAGTTGACCGGGACCGGTTTCGATGTCGCCGGCTGAGAGTCGTCCCGCCGA
>JGI20166J26741_11686251_pt1 | contig 10953 bp, 4 predicted proteins | sample TergutCu122P5_FD_26741 | JGI IMG/M metagenome (IMG submission 26741) | reverse complement strand
ATTCTGCGGCACCGACGAACTGGGCTACTACTCGGTAGCGATGGGCGTGGCCTTTGCCGCAACATCGATCGGACTCGCATTGAATTACGTTCTCCTGCCCAAATTCTCCGAATTGGTCTCGGTGAACGAGCACGATTCTTTGAAAAACGTTCTTTGGAGTTCTGAAAAATACCTTTCCCTTCTTCTGCTACCGGTTGTTGTTTTTGCGATGGTGTTCGGTACAGATATAGCGACCGTACTGTTTGGCGCGAACACTGCTCCCGCCGGAACCGTCATTTCTATCCTTGCGGCATACATCTATCTATACATTATTCTGGGCATTCTGACACAGATATTGCTTTCCACCGGACACAACGGCCTTTACCGCAATGCTGCGATTGTCTTTGCCACTTCTACTTTTATTATGTTGATCGTTCTAGTGCCAGATAACATAGGTTCTTTGAAACTTGCAGGACTCGGAGCTAAAGGTGCGGCGATCTCTGTGACGATCGGATATCTGATCTTTACTATTTTGACAAGTTACTATGTCAAAGCTTCAACCAAACTGTCTTTGCACAAAGGCCTTATACGCCAATTCATCGCCGCTGCGATAGTGTTCATAGCGGCATACTTTATTGAGCGGGAACTTTCTTTTGGACTGATCCTATTGTTGCTTCTTTTGTTGATGTGCTATGTTCTCTTCATCGGATTGACATATATCTTCAAAGAGATCACCAAAGAGGACATTGCCTCGATTAAGCATGTTCTAAGCCCGAAAAGCATCAAAGAAGGTTCTAAAGACAAAGGAGATTGATGCAAGAAGTCAATGTTGATGTTCCACTGCCTCGGTCATCCTTAACGCCTTGGGTCGACAATTCTTCCTTTTCATTCGCGGATTGGCCCGCCGACATTTCTTTTATATACAGGCAACACATCGCCAACCCCATGGTAAAAGATAAGATATGTTCCTCCTGTGGAAAGAGGCTTATCGGTCACGGGAACACCACATTCAAATGCCCGAAATGCGGGAACACCGACATCGGAAGATGTGACCAGTGCCGCGACCAGAGCGTATCGTACGAATGTAAAAAATGCGGTTTCATAGGACCTTGAGGTGTGATCATGGGACAGATCGTAGCAGCATATGACCTGATGCCCGAGAGCACGGAAGTGAATCTTGAGGCAGTGGTAAAGAAGATCCGCGGCATAGTCCCGAAGGGAGTGCAGGTCCTTGATCATAAGATCCTGCCCGTCGCATTCGGACTGAAGAAGATCAACATAGGATTCTCGATCAACGATGAGAACGAGACCGCCGGCAGCGACCTCGAGAATGCTCTTTCTTCACTGCCCGGAATAGAGAACATAGAGTGCGTATCCAGTACGCTTCTCTGAAAAAAATTCTCAGCCGGCTCCTGCCGGCATAACTCGCTTTCAGCGAGAATAATTAAAAAAAAGAGAAGGTTTCCCTTCTTGTTTATTTCTTACTGCGCTTTTTGGGGGCGGGGGCGGGTGCGCCTGCTGAGTTGAAGGCCAGTTCCGCATCTGCGATGAAGCCTTCCTTCATCAGCTTGTCAGTCATCTCTCTGGATCTCCTGATCATGAAGTCGGCCCTCTCAAAGAGTTCCTGCCTGCTCAGTTTGAGTCTGGCGACACCCTGCTGCTGCGCCTTGAGAGCAACCGCCACCGCTTCCCTCGGGAAGGGCTCGATCTCGCTCATCTTGGGTATGATGTACTCCTCGTGTATTCCCTTCTCTTCGGCGCACTTAGCCAGCTCTTCAGCTGCTGCGATGCACATCTCGTCCGTGATGGTCTTTGCCCTTACGTCGAGGGTACCACGGAATATCGCCGGGAATCCCATTGAGTTGTTGACCTGGTTCGGGAAGTCCGAACGTCCGGTAGCGAATATCTTCACACCATACTCTTTAGCTTCCCAGGGCCACATCTCGGGGATCGGGTTCGCCGTTGCGAACACTACCGGATCGTCGGCCATGCCTTTGATCCACTCTGCGGGTATCGTTCCGGGGCCTGGAGCCGACGCCGCAACGACTATGTCGGCGCCCTTCATCGCCTCTTTTATGCCTCCGGTCTTTCCTGCGCCGTTGGTCTTCTCGCATATCTCCCATTTTTGCTTGAACTTTCCGTTAGCTGCATCTTTGCGGATATCGTCTCTTGAAAGATTCAGTATTCCCTTTGAGTCGCACATAGAGAGTTTTTTCGGGTTGAACCCTGTCGCAAGCAGGAGCCTCGATATCGCAATGGCTGCCGCTCCCGCACCGACAACGCACAGATTGGACTCGTTGAATTTCTTCCCCACGAGTTTCATTGCGTTTATGGCGGCGGCGACCGTAACGCATGCAGTTCCCTGCTGGTCGTCGTGCCATACCGGGATCTTACAGTCCCTTCTGAGCTCGTCAAGAATATCGAAACATTTCGGGTTAGAGATATCCTCAAGGTTTATACCTCCGAAGGACGGGGCTATCAGCCTTACTGTGTCAATGATCTTTTGCGGGTCTTTGGTGTCAAGACATATCGGCACGCTGTCCACGCCGCCGAGATACTTGAAAAGCATTGATTTTCCTTCCATGACTGGCATTGCGGCCTCCGGCCCTATGTCGCCCAGTCCTAAAACACGCGTTCCGTCCGAAACTACTGCAACAGTGTTCCATTTGCATGTGTGCTCGTACACCAGGTCGGGTTCCTTTGCGATGGCCTTACACGGCTCTGCTACACCTGGAGAATACCAGATCGCAAAGTCATTGAAGGATCTCACGCACGCTTTCGATGTTATCTCGATCTTTCCCCCATAGTACTTGTGTAGGATCATTGCGTCCTGTCCGGGCTTCTTCGCCTTCTCAAGACGCTCTTCTACCGTTATTTCTTCGTCGTTACTCATGCATTTCTCTCCTTTTTTCTACGAGAATCGTAATATGCCTTCGATTTGCAGACAAATTGCCGACACCTGATTACGCTAATCATATATATACCTAATTTACAATCCCCCCTCCTACATGACAAAGGACATCAGGATCACATTGGTAGACGGGTACATAGACGACCCCGCCGCGTTAGGTGTCCCTCCGTACATATCCCCTATGATAAGGGCCATTGCCGGAGCGTCTGTGGATGCGGGTGCAACGGTCGAATATGTTTCGATAGATATGATAAGGAATGGGCGGAAGATCCCCGGCGCAGACGTGAGCGTTGTGCTCTCGGGGAACACTGTGCCAGGCAAGTATATTCGATCCATGCCGATGTCAACGAAAGAACTGATCTCCATAACGCCGAAGCTCAAAGGCTGGAAGCTCATCGGCGGTTCCGCCGCATCTTCTCCTGCGGCCGAAGGTTTTGATTTTTCGATCAAAACGGATCTTGCAGCCTCTCTGTATGACGGCATTATCGGCAAGGAGGTCGGTGAAAGATATCGTACGCTTGACGAATGGAACAGGTGGATGGTCCTCGGCGCAGATTTAGTGAGCCAGCATCAGGATTTTCCGCATCCTTTGGTTGCGGAGATAGAAACGTACAGAGGCTGCCACAGATACAAAAACGGCGGGTGCTCATACTGCATCGAGCCGTTGAAAGGAAAGCCGCTCATGCGCTCCCCCAAGGATATTATCGCAGAAGCAGAGAGACTTGTGTCCGTCGGTGTGAGGAACGTAAGGATCGGGGGGCAGACCTGCATCATATCTTACGGGTCGACGGATGATTCGGATATTCCGACCCCGAACCCACACGCGATACAAGAACTGTTCACCGCTTTGAATGCCCTTGATCTTAACGTGCTTCATGTGGATAATGCTAACCCGGCCGTCATAGCGTCGCACCCTGATGAATCACGAAAGGTCATAGGGACATTGGTAGAATGCTGCACATCAGGCAATGTACTGGCACTGGGCCTTGAATCGGCGGATCCCATAGTTTTCAGAGAGAACAACCTCAACTGCACCTCGGAACAGCTCATCGAATCAGTAAGGATCATCAACGAACTCGGCAGAGAACGCGGGCCGACCGGTCTGCCTAAACTTCTGCCCGGCATCAACATCATCTGCGGCCTCGACGGAGAGACGGCTGGCACATACGCAATGGATCTGAACCTTCTTAAAAAGATACTTGAGGAGGATCTGCTGATAAGACGCATCAACATACGCCAGGTCATGCCGCTCAGAAGGGATTTTCACACTAAGGTCGATAAGAATTCTTTCAAGAAGTTCAAGGAAGCGGTAAGGGAGGAAATCGACCGGGAAATGCTCAGAAGGGTCATACCCGAAGGTAATGTCCTCAAGGATGTTTACATGGAGATCCATGATGGGAACACAACCTTCGGAAGACAGGTCGGCACATACCCGGTGTTGGTTGGGATACCGTACAAAGTTGAGTTGGGATCGTCTCATGATGTTGTTATAATCGATTGGGGCTTCAGATCCGTTACCGGGATAACCACGCCCTTCAACATCAACACGATGCCAATGTCTGCGATAGAGGGGCTCCCGGGAATAGGTAAGAAAAGGGCTGCGAGGATAGTTGTCGGGAGGCCGTATCACTCTATGGATGAACTTGAGGAGGCGATCGGCGATCCTATCGTTTCAGAGAGCCTCGGAAGAGTAATAGAGATCTCTTTTAAATATACTTGCTAAGTCATATATTAAGAAAAAAATTACCTATAGCCAGCGTTTGAAAAATGACTATAACGCTAAGTCAGGGGCCATACATGATCCAGAGGTTCCTTCCTCTCTTAATTTTGAAGTTGTGATTTCTTCTTTATCCATATGACCCAGCTCCCTACCCCCACCAGAACCAACAGAGTTGCTGTACCTATGACCCACCAGACAACAAAATTGCTGTTGTCACTGACTCTGTTTGCATCATCACCGGGGATGTGGAAATACAGATCTATGTGCAGAGGAACGCTGTCATCCTTGAAGGTCAACGATGGGGTCGCCTCTATGTTTGGGGTCTCCCATTTAGAGAATTCAAAGCCGTCGGCCGCAACGGCTCTGACAGTGATATCCGACCCCTCCGGAATCGCTACCGCTCCTCTGAACCTAATGAAGTCACCGCCGTTCACGCTGTATTCTGCATATCCGTTCCCTCCTGCGATGTCTATCCTTAAAGTGACCTCGCTTATTGAAACGGCTATTGTCTTCACCTCAATTGTGTGATTGGAGACAACATTGGTGAAGGTATATGATCCGCTGTCGATCTCCGCTTGTGAAAGGGAATACACACCGTCTATCAACACTTCGGATATCATAAAGCCGTCGATCGCTGTAAAAAAGACCGTTTGATTATCGCCCCCTATGGCCGATATCCTTCCGCTCGGAGTTATGATCGATCCGTTGCCGGGGAGTATGGTGGTATAGTAGGTATTCGGTTCGGCCAACGGACTCTTTTGTTCGAATACTGCCGTGATCGTATCACTGCCCGTAATAGTATATGTGACGGGGGTTTGATTATCTATCTTCCCGCCGATCCTGGCAAAACTGACAAAGTTCCATCCTGATATCTCTGTTGCGGTGAATTTTACCGCTGTTGTTCCGAACGGTACTGATAGGACCCACGAACCCGGGCCAGTGAACGTCGATGTCCCGGCTTCGACCTTTCCTGTTCCGACAATGGTCAGAGAATAAGTTAATGGAACAGCATAGACCGCAGTTATTAGTGTGTCACCGTTTACCGGCACAAATAACGATACTTCTCCGCTCGGCATATCATATGTGAAATCGTTATCTGCTGCAAGCGGCGCTTTGCCCATGGTCAACTCGACGCTTGTGGGCAAGTCTGTGCCGGGTGCTGTCATAAGCGTCATCGGATACGGAGGGATCGCACTGTAGACCAATTTGTCCGGGTCGACTGTCGCGACGGCGGGGTCACCCTCCGGGACGAACCCCGTGTCTACAGTTAATTCGTTTCCGTCTGCGGTTACCGTTGCGAGCACGTACAATACATTGGGGTCTGATTCCACCGCCCCGCCGAGTCCCGGCGGTGTAACTACCGCCCGGTACATCGTCCCGCTGTCTGTGTCGATCATCGGAGACAGGGAATATCTTGGGCCGTTCGCGCCGGGTATGTCCGTCCAGATTATTGCCGACCCGCCCGCAGGCAGAGTTGCAACTTGCCATTGATAGTGGACCGTCTGCCCCGTAGCCGGAGCCGACGTCGGTGAGACCATGAATGCCGCCGCACCGTCCAAAAGCTGATACTGAGCATATTGCGGGTCTGCTTGGCCATAGTAGTTCCGGTCAATGGATATGTTCATTCCGGCGTTGAACGGATTAGGATCAAGAGAAACAGACTGAACAAAGGCCTGCAATATAGGATATCCTTCGTTGGTACCGCCAATTATGGTCCATATGCCCATGAAATCCCACCCGGGGCCCGCTCCGAGCATCCCGGTGAAATATGTTGAGTTGGAGTTGCCTGCGTTCGCATCATCCAACGACGGCGTCATAAGTGCCGACGCTGCCGTCTTCACACCGGAATGCTGTTCCGCCGGCACTGTACCGGCGGTCTCGTAGACAATATTGCCGTCTCCGTTGCCGGATATTGCGTCGGCGGCCAAGCCGCCATTTTTGAACAGTTGTTTTTCAAGATAGTAGCAAAGTCTGACGTATATCTGACTTCCCGCTTCGCCGATCAATCCTCCGACATCCAGAGGATTGGAACCGTTTGCACTTACTTTGCCTTTATTGTAACATTTGAACAGTGTGAGAGCAGAAGAGCCTGTGGCGCCGCCGACTATGCCTCCAACGTCACGGAAGTTCGGTCCGGCTGTCATGGTGACATCTATTCCGCCTGCGTTATAGCAGTTCACTACCTCCGCGGACGCTACATCAACTTCTCCTATGATCCCTCCGGCAAATACGTTAAATGCAGACAAAGCATTGATCTCGCCGTCGTTGTAACACTCCTGAACAGACACCAATCTGGCACTATCGCCTGTTGTCTCACCTATGATGCCGCCTATCTGGGTAGATCCGACGCTCCCGCTCGTTGTGAACATCGCTTTCAGTGAACCATCGTTATAACATTTGGTGATATTGTATGATGACCCTGCCGGGGCCGGAGAGCCGGTCGTGTTGTAGAACCCCACTATGCCGCCGACGCGCGCATCGTAGCCGTTGCATTCTCCGTTGATCTCGCCTTGGCTTGAGTTGTAGGAGTTGGTAATTAAGAGTGTGGCTACTCCCGGATTTACCTGACCGGCAATGCCTCCGACAGAAATTGGGACATTGGTCGGATAAACATTCGAAAGTGCGCTTACCGGACCGGCGTTGTGGCAGCCGTCTATAGTTGTGTAATTGGATCTGCCGATTATGCCTCCGGCATTGACATTGTTACCGACTGCTGTCAACGCCGCTATCCTGCCGATGTTCCAAGACCTTAGGATCGATGATGAGTTTGTTGTTGAACCGAAAGTGTCGTCCGCACCCGCAATACCTCCTGCGTGTGCCATGTTGGCGTCGTTAAAAACAATCGCCGTCGCATATACCGTACGGGAATTGTAACAGTCTGTTATGTTTGTATTGTTTGTTGCCTGGCCAACTACGCCTCCCGCATATGCCAGTGTTGGAGACATTGCAGCCGAATATCCCGACCCGCTCCTGTCAAGTGTGATGCCCAGATCCTGTATCGTTGCACCATCGGTTTGAGCAAAGAGGCCGGAATAGGCCGCTCCGGTGTCGTTATAAGCTGCCGTCTTCAATCCATATATAGCATATCCGTTTCCATCGAACTTTCCTGTGAATGGCGATGCTGTACCGACCGGAGTGAAATTACCGTTGCTGTCGAAGGTTGCATTCAGAGGTGTGCTTGCGTCGAAGAATGTCGACCACGCAAAATTGCCATCGGAGGTTGTGCCTCCGAGCATAAGATCATATGTACAAGGAATGACGTCTTTGATCGCTACTGTGCCTCCAGCTGCGCTGCTGCTCATTCCGGTGTCGATGATCGCATACAATGAAGTTACGGTCACGGCCGCATCGGTTGATGAAACTGTCACGGTCAGAACATTGCCTGACAGTGCCGCCTCGACAGACATCGGCACACCGCCGTTCAGATCTTCAGTGATGAATATGTCGTTTGTCAGACAGTAAGACGCGTCTATACTCCACGTGAATCCGCCGTAAACATCCCCTGTACCTACTCTTGCAAGGTCCCATTGAGTGCTTACGGGTATGTTGTCAGTTCCTGCACCGCTCATACTGTTTTGTCCGACTAACCCGACGGGTATGATCGTCACAGCCACCAAGACCACTATTGTTAACAACAGCGCCGATCTGAAACTCCCCATAACGTTTGCCCCACTGTATTAGTTCCCACGTATTATATAATATATAAAATCTATTTTATTATATGTAACTATTGTAGGAGATTAAGCTGAAGAATTATGCACAAGTAGACTTTTTTTCTCGGCATGCCCGGATCTTTACACAAATTGGCCACCATACCAAGAGAACTTCTTATTGCAGAATCGTAGGATTGCCGACTCGCATCGGATGGTCTCATTTTTTAAGTTTGTCTGGGTATTGAAAAATGACAATAATGGGTTTGTTAAAGGTGTTTATTGCCTGTTCTCCACAGTTTAGAAGTTACTGTTTCTCCTCCTCTTCTTCCTTCTTCCTTCTCTTGGCGGCTACTGCGAACCACCAGATCAGGAGGGCGATGATTATCAGCAATACTATTGCAATGAGGATCCAGAGCAGAAGCGAGAGATCGAGACCGACCCTGCTGGTATCAGAATCCGGAGCGAAGTGCAACTTCAGGCTTATGGATGAGGACGCATTGTCGAATGACAGCGCAGGTATCCTTGCCACTGATGACGGCTCCCAACTGTCGAAGTGGTATCCGCCTTCTGCTACTGCCCTCACATTCACATCCGAGCCGGCACTGAATGTGACCGGGATAGTGTATTTTGCGAATGCGGAACCGTCAATGCTGTACTCGGCCACTCCGCGATCCTTCTCCACGACGTCAATAGTCAGCGTGACGCTGTTATTCAGTGCCACTGCAGATATCACATCGATGGTGTGATTCATATTCACACTGTAGAATGTGTATGAACCGCTTGAGACCTGCGCTTGGTCGATGGGCCTTCCGTCTACTATGACGGAGGTTATTGTGTATCCTTCGTTTGCATAGAAGCGGAACGTCTTATCGATGCCGCCGGGTACCTCCACCTTGCCGCTCGGCGAGATGTTCGAGTTACCGTCAGCTGTCGCTGTGATATAGTACACCTTAACATTGATCTCGAAATACGCAGTGAATGTCTTGTTCGCAGATTGCGGACCGATATTCCTTGTTGCATTCTTGGAGCCATCCTCCCATGACATGAAGGAGTATTCTCCGGTCCTTGTCGTGTTTACGGTGAAGCTGTCGGTCTTGTTCACAAGGAACGGACTGGAATACGGCATCACTGTTGTCATTCCCGGCAGGGACCATGTGAACGTTCCCGCACCGGCCGGACTTGCCACCAGAGTTATCTCAGCTATCTTTGTCGGATCCGTGGACAGGAAATATGCAGTCAATGTGACATTGCTTGACATCGTCACCGTCCTCGGGTTGTCGGTCTTGGCGTCGTTCCACCACCTGAATGTGTAGTCTGGATCAGTAGGTATCTGGATCTGCACGACCGTGTTCGGGTTGAGCTTCACAGGCCCGGTGTAGTTCATCCAGCTCGCTCCGCCATCGACGGAGTACTGGAATGAACCCGCTCCAACAGGATATGAATTCAGGGTCAATGTATATGCGTTTGGCGCCAGGAAGTAGGCAGTGAACGTTACATTCGCCGCCTGCGGTCCGACATGCCTTGTTGTGCTCGTCGAAGCATCCTCCCAGTACTGGAAGGTATATCCGGTCTTGGCTGTAGTTATCACGGTCAGATCGTCGACCTTGTTCACCTTGAATGGTGCCGAGTAGGTCTGATTAACGGTCATTCCCGGCAGGGACCATGTGAATGTTCCTGCGCCGGCCGGATCCGTTGTCAGAGTTACGGTCACTGTGTCGCTTCCGAGGAAGTAGGCAATGAACGTTACATTCGTCGCCTGCGGTCCGACATGCCTTGTTGCGCTCAACGAAGCATCCTCCCAGAACCTGAAGGTGTATCCTGTCGCTTGGGCAGTTATCACAGTCAGATCGTCGGTCTTGTTCACAAGGAACGGTGCCGAGTATGTCTGAGCTACAGTCATTCCGGGCAGAGACCATGTGAATGTTCCTGCGCCGGTCGGGCTTGCCGTCAGAGTTATCTCAGATATCTTTGTCGGATCCGTTGACAGGAAGTATGCTGTCAACGTAGTGTTCGCAGACATTGTGACTGTCTTCGGATTGTCGGTCGTGCTGTCATTCCAGAACCTGAACACATAGTCTGCTGCAGGGGTGGTCTGAACCTCTACAACCGAACCGGTGTTGAAAGACACTGTTCCGGTGTAACTGATCCAAGCTGTTGTACCAGCGAGTCTGTACTCAAATGTGCCTCCTTCTCCGGGATACGAATTCAGTGTAAGTGTCACCGTTCCACTGTTGGACAGATAGTACGCCGTATATGTCGTAGCACCGGTCACAGTATTGGCGGTTATCGTGCGCGGGTTGTCTGTCGAGGTGTTGTCCATCCAATACTTGAATGTATATCCGCTGACAGACGGTGCAGTCATTGCAAAGTCTGCCGCCTTGAGTATTGCAAACACTCTTCCATTCCCGGTCGCAGGCAATACGCTTAGCAAGGCCTTACTGTTCTGGTTGACAATGAAGACGGGGTTCAACGTGTCAGGTGATGCGTTGATCGTTACCAGTGCCTGCGTCAACGGGTCATAGTAAATCGCGGTCAATGTAGTTCCTGGAGCACTTACTTGTGCTACAAGGTCGGCGACGCCCATTATCTTTCCTTCCCATCCGAGCAGTGTGTAGACAACGCTCGTTGATGATGTGGCTGAGGTCGGTGCGGTCGCTGTGAAGTCCTTGTTCATTTCAACGGCGAAGTCC